>JACCDZ010182321.1_pt1 | contig 10284 bp, 10 predicted proteins | sample 7449551 | NCBI WGS metagenome assembly JACCDZ01 (sample SAMN15323452, study PRJNA562643) | freshwater metagenome | isolation source: river surface water | place: USA:Blue River Watershed | collected 2017-08-18
ACAGATCGTGTGGCAAGGTGACTTCCAGCGTCTTTTCATCGCCTTTGGCCAAAAGCGTTCCCTGAATCGAGGCGTTTGCACGCAGTGGCTGGCCACCAGGCAATTTGTACACGAACGCTCCAGCGGGAGGCTGATCTGGGTACGTCACCACAGGCAAACTAGCTACCGTGCTGGCCGATGGCGGCAAGCCTGCACAGGCAGATAAAAACATTGCGCTGGCGATCATTAACTTTCGCATGCACTTACTCCTTGAAAAAAGTTAGAGACACAATTTGCAGAAATTTCTATGCCTTTGACCATCGCACCTTGGGATGCGCCAACCGCTCGACGCCATAGGTGCGAAGCGCGGCTTGAACCTGTGAGGCCTCTGTTGTATCGGCAGGTCGCAAGTGGTAACTGGGCGCAACAATTGGCGTCATGGTTTCAATTTGCACCACAAACACGCTACTGAACCGGAAACTCTCTCCAACCAAAGGCTGTAGCAAGCTCTGCCATTGCGGATAGCCAGGTTGCTGCGGCTGAACTTCTGTCGCGGAGCCCGTCACTTTGAATCCCTTTTGAACAAAGACATCCACAAAACTCAAACAAACATGCGAATTCGCACGAATGTTTTTGGCGGACTGAGGAGAGGCGATGTTGGCGATCACAATGTGCGTCTCATCGGCAACGACGAACACCTCCTTGGGTGACAAGTTAGGCCTGCCGTGGGCATCGACCGTCGCAAGCCAACACAGCACGCTGCGGCTTGCCATTTCTTTCAGATCGGAGTTCAGATCATGGCGATTCCAAGTCAAAGAAAAACCCTCTGCATCCGCTTGGCTGAAAGAGCTGTCGTGGGCGCCTGATGAGACAAGCTTCACACGATCCATTCAGGTTGCCTTTTAAATAACTATTTGGTAGTATTTAATATAATACATTTTACTTTTTGTTTTCAATAAATATTTTGACGCCGTGATCGCTAACCCTAAATCACGCTTGGAAGTCTTCAGCGATGGTGTCATGGCCATCAACGGCACCCTCTGCGCAGCCCCTGCTTCGCGTCAGCGGAAAAATACTCTGGCTGAACATTCACAGGCTCTTCTGTCTTTGTTGGCGGACCTTCTTCACAGACTGCTTGGGTACCTTTGCGCTTCAAGCCTTGTTCGTGGCGCTTTACGGTTTGTTTTTTTTCTGTGCGGTCTGTTGTTCGAGTTGCTGCGCCGCCTTATCGATCAGCAGCATGTCAAAGACCCAATCATGAGGGCTTGGCACGAGCAAGCAAGTACGCGCAATGTGCTGGTTCAGCAGGGCATTTGATGAGCGTATCGCTGGCCTTCGCTTCGCTCTGGATTGCCTTTTGGTGTTTCTTACGGTTTCAGCCGTTTATTTCAGCTTGGGTTGACGATTGAGAAATTGTCTCTGGGTGGGGGAGTGAAGGATTGGGTATGGGTAATTTCAGAATTTGCAGGGGGAAATTTCTATGAAGGTTCAAGCTGAATGGCGTATGTGGAGGGCTGAGGGCTGCTTTGCAGCGGAAGCAGACATCCGTGTAGATCGGCCGGAAGGCCTATACCGGCCAATAGCGGAAACGCGACGTCGATGCCGGAAGCTGCCGCTTGATCCCCCGTTTGGGGATGTGTCGTTACCGCTTCGCTCCCTAAAATTTGAATGTTGCAACTCCGATGCAAGAATCGAGTCATGAAACATCTAGGGACACTCAAACCGGACACATTCGTAACGCTTCTGAACTGGATCGGAATTCCGATCATCGCTGTCTACATAGGTAGCATGTTCGTCTATCCGTGGTTCGCGTCAGATTGGACTTGGACATCAGTCGAGAGCGTCTGGGACCGCTGGCAGAGCCTTAACGTGGGCATGCTCGCCTTCGTCTCTAGCATCGCTGCGTTCAACGTGGGACGTTACAACGCAGAGAAGCAGCGGCAGCGTGAATTCATGGCTTCCAAGGCGTTCCTTCCTGATGCGCTTAGCGGCCTTGCGTCTTATTTTGTCGATAGCGCTAATCTTCTAAGGGAAGGGTGGAATGCTTCCCAAGGAAACTCGATCAATACTCCGCTTCCCATTCCGCCACCGGATTTCAAGGAGGTATTCAGGGATTGCATAAGACACGCAGACCGAGAGGTTGGAGAGTATCTGGCACAGATACTGAAACGCCTTCAAGTGCATGCAGCTCGCCTAGCCTCGTATATTGACCAACAGACGGACGACGCCTGGGTCAGTCCCCAGCTGCACAACTTGATCACTTATATCTATCGGTTGGGTGAGCTACAAGCGATGGTAAATCGGCTCTTCCCGTTCGCGCGTAGCCAAGGACCGCTCGATGCCTCAGCTCTTAGATGGGAAGACTTCAAAAATGCGTACGGCAATCTCAACTTCTGGATCGAAGATATCCGCCTTGACGACGTAAACAATCTTGAAGCCTTTACCAAGCGAGCCTTGGATCGTGCCGACCCAATGGATGCACAACAAGAGGCTTGACCGGATGCTGCGCCCGCCGGTCGCAGAGGGTCAGCCTTTGCATTGAGCGTCTGCTTTCCAGATCGCTCGTCGTCCGCAACGGGTCGACCACTGCCGGTCACATGCTCGCAGCGATGGTCTGCTACCAGCCTTCAGCTGACATCAAAGCAATGAAGGTCCGTACAGCAGCGGTTGCGGTCATCCATTCCTGGCCGTCGAACGCGTACTATCGGGCAAACCCAGTTATTCGTCCAGCGCGAAACCGTAAGGAAGAGATGCAAAGGGCGGCGGGCCTAGTCTAAGACCCCGCGAAAGCTGCGATCGACGTCAGAGCCTCGCGGGGGACACGGATCAGCATCTATTCGAAACTCTGCTCGTCTTCCTGATCGCGCTTGCTCTCATGTTCGATCCAGCGTTCGAGTTCGGGCAGCATATCAGTGACCCATTGCCGTACCTCGCCTCCAACATTGTCACCCACCGTCGTGATAGCCACGCGACGCCGAACCAGGATATCGGCGAGCGAGCCGCTCCAGCTGCGCGGATGCAGCCGCGACCAGAGGTCACCGAGGAACGCCCGCTTGTCTGGCGCGTGGCCCATTATTTCCAGGAAAAGCGTGGAGACACCATTCTCCTCTTCGCCCTGCAGCGGCTTGAACATGGAAATGCATTTGCCAAGCAGCGGATAGCGCCTATCCGGATCGATATTCGCCCACTGAACAAGGGTCTCGGCGCCGACATCTTCCACCGGCGTGTCAGACCCCAAGTCCCCCTCAAACAGCCTCAGATTTCTCGGCCTGAGTTCGGGTAGAAGGAGTTCGTCGAGTGCGATCAGGGGATGCGTCTCGAAGAGGGTCTTCAGGACATAACGAAGGTCGTAGGACGAGAGGTAAACGGCCTCCAGCCCTGCCCGGACGCGAGCGCAAATTTCCCGCAATATTGCCTCTCCACCGGGTCCGGCGCAGCAGACCCGAATAACGGTATCAAGCCCAAAATCGCGCAACGACTGCTTCTTTCCGAAGTCGGCGCGGAGTAGCAGCTCACGGCCAACAGCGATCAAGGATGGCGCACGTTGGCGGCCTTCTTCCCGATCGCGGTAGAAGTGCATGTGCAATATATCGAGCGCGACCTCGACGCCGTCGGCCAGATTGGCGATGTCGGTGAGCAGCGGGCCAAGCGCGTCGGGTGGAGACTCCACGACACTGCCATTGGCGATGCTTTGAAAAGTCCGCGCCGAAAGGACCCCACGTTCGATCGCACGGCGAAGCCGCGCAATGCCCTGGGTATCAATAGCAACACGCGCCTGAAGATAGGGCAGGCTCCCGGCGAGATCGGGATTCCCGATCACATCCTCCAGCGCGGCATCGGCGAAGGCCGAATCTATGCCGTGCACGCCATGGATAAATCCGCCCAGCACCGTCGGATTCCGGCTATCCGCATCGGCGGCGGAAAAGAGGTCCAGCAGTTCACGCCACATCGCATCAAGATCGGCGGCGCCATCCGACAGGCCGATGCCGCACTCGTAGGCGCGTTGCGGATGTTGTTCGACGAGCAGTTCGGCGATGAAGGCAGCGCGCGTCTCCGGGTCGTGCGCGAGCGCGGTTCCGATCTCCTTCGCGAGCTGGGAGGCGCGCTCATATGGCTTCATGACATCGCCGTCGTCGGCATCACCGTCAGCGACATCCCAACCGAAACTGCTGCTGCCCCCCAATACGACCGCACGGGCCTGATGGAGAAGATCGGTGGGTTTCAGGCGGTCGATGAGCGCGGTGAGACGCGCGCGCACCTCATCAGGCATACCGTCGCCCTCGAAACGCAGCGCTGTGCGGAAGCCGATCCACCCCTCGATCCAGGGTCGCTCGGAAGAGAAGTGGGTCGCTGCCCGTTCAAGCGCATCGTGACAGGCGCCGAAACGCCACAGCTCCATTACGCTATGGGCAAGGTGGTCCCGGGCGTTTTCGATGATTGGCGAAAGCTCGGCCGTCAAGTCGACCGCGTCGTTGTACCAGGCCCAGATGTCGCCATAGGTCGGCGGGTGCCAGCCATAGTCACGTGACCGTGCGCCGAAGTCGAAGTCGCTGGATGAACTGAAATGGTGCGCCTTCAGAAGCGCATTGAGGGCGACGCCGGCGCAGCGCACCAAAGCCGGATCACCGGATTGCGCGAACCGGCGCACAAGCGATCGCCGCTGGTCCGGCAAAGCCTTAGTGCCGGACAGGTGCAGGTGAAACAACTCGGCGAACATGTTCGATGCCGAGTTATTGTTGTGATTGGGCGGTACGGCGGAAAGGAACCGAGCAAGCAATGTCGCCGCGCGCTCGAATAGCGGTGGATCGTAAGCGAGAAGCTTGATCAACCGTATCCACCTCCATCTGTCGCTCGACTGCGGATCGATTATCTCGGCACCGCGCGGCCCGGCCACGTCTCGCTCGATCCTGGCGAGCACGGCATCGGGCGCGACCGGAGCGATATTCGTGAAGATCTGGAGGCCGTCTTCGCCCAACGCCGCGAGATCGCCAAGAATACCGTCGGCACCGAGCCAGCGCTCGACCGCGGCTCGTGCCTCGGCGCTGTCGTGCAGATAGCCGAGGCGGCGCGAGAGGGACTTCTGCATCCGCGCCGTGAGCGAAGTGCAGAAGCGATCGAAATCGGCAGGAGGCATGCGTTCAAGGGCAGACCCGGCGAGCGGGTTGGCGATCGCGTGCGGCAGGATCGCGCGCCACCGTCCGCGCAGCTGCGCGATCCCGCGCTGACGAAGCGTGTTCAGCGCCGCATATATTGTCGCAACGGAAACGCCGCGAATACCAGCAACTCGCGCAAGTTCGCCGCTTTCCGACGTGTTTTCGCCATCGATCGAATAGAGCAGTGCAAGATCTTCAGCGGCGGAAAAGAGTTCCCGGTCGGCCTCGTTGCGCTGGTGAAAAATTCGCTCGAAGAGGTCGCGGTTCTTGAGCTTTCCCAGGGTCTCGTCTTTCCCGAGAGTTTCGGCGAGCGCGCGCGCCACGCGGAAATTGCCGTCGCTGAACTCCGATATCGTGCGCCGATCCACCTGCGTCACATTGGGGAAGGTCTTTTCCAGCCATAGCTCCACCATTTCGGGCGATGCTGATTGCAGGCGAAAGACCTCGGTACGCTCAGGCTCATCGTCACGAACATCATATTCGACCGTGAGGAGGCTGACCTGGCTCCCCGCTTGCGAACAGATGCGGGCAAGTTCGCTGTGCGTCGCCGGATTGCAGTTGTCGACGATCAGGATCGCGCGTTGCCGTGCGATCACCAGTTGGCGCGCCATGTCCCGAGCGGTCGGGTCAGTCTCGATTGAATAGTCGGTATAAACGGCAAGCCCCGGGTCGAGCGGCGCCTCGCCGACACCATCCTCGAACAGTGCCTGCACGAGACGAGTCTTTCCGAGACCGGACAAGCCGATCAACCGGATACATTGGCGAGCTTTGGTCAGAGAGACGCGAAGCCGGGCGATACCCTCGCCAATGGTGAGTTGCTCGCGGTCGCTCGTTCGCTCATCGGTTAGGCAAGCCTTATCGTTGAACAGATAGGGCGTTTCCTCGCTCACGCCGACGCCGCACCAATCGCCGATGCTGCTCCAGCCGGACATACCGATGCCGAGCCGCGTGCGGACCCAAGCGGCGATTCCGGGATAGTGATTGACCCATGTTGCCAACCGGTCGCGATCGTAGAAGTCGCTATGCAACTGCCCGGCCTCAGGCAGATCGCCGAGCTGCGTCCGGATGGCATCGCGGCGATCGCTCAGGGGCTTGTCTGCGACCGAGCCTTGCGCGCTGACGATGATGTAAGCACCGAAGCGAGCGGCGAGTTCGGCGATGACCGGCCGTAGTACGCCGCCAGGACGCATCTCATCGCGGATTGCGCTCGCCGGCATGTCCGGCTTTTTTACCTGAAACCCTGTGTGTTGGCGCGGTACGAAATCCGGACTCGGCAGTGCGGACTGGCACTCGATCCGGACATCAAGCCCGCCGTCAGCCGCATCCTGATTGCCGCCAGAGGTTACCGACGAACTGGGACAACCCTGTGCCCGCAATTCTGCCAAGGCGAGACGTGCGACTAGTGTTCGTAGATCGGCGTCATTGAGATCGGCGACTTGTGCGCCAGTAATTTCGAACATCGTCCTTTACCCCCTTATCCAGTGTAGGGGAACATACGTGAGAACAAAAAGCGATCAAGCGAGGCGGATCCGCCACGGTAGCGACCGAACTGCTAGTTGATCCGTCGCCACGCACGGTGCCTGCGGCTGGTTGGCTGAGCTGACGTAGGTCGTCTTGGTGCTCGCCGAGTGTCAGCTGTTGGCCAATCAGCGGTCATTGGCTCACCAAAGCTGACCGACCGCAAGCAGCCTAAAGCAATCACTCAAGGCAATATCACCCCCCTCAAGGCATCACCCCCTCTAAGAATAAAACCAATGGAATCAAGTTGCCGGCAAAACCGTCAGCAAGGTCTGCCCATTCGCCACAAGCTTTTCCCCATCATCACTCAATGCAAACAAGTCACAAGCGGTGAATACCTGCGATTTTCCTGGCTTGACCACACGCGCTCGGGCGATGAACGTTTTCCCTGTCGCAGGCCTCAGGCAGTTCACCGTGTAATTCGAAGCCAACAAATGTGGCCCCGCCACAGTCGCCGCAGCATATCCGCAAGCCGTGTCGATCAGCGTGCCAATGAGTCCCGCATGCAGGTAACCGGAATACTGGCCAAATTCTTCACGCCAATCCATCGCAAGGGTTGCGCTGCCAGCTTGCGCATGGGTAACCTCAATGCCACACCAGCGGTTGAACGCAGCCAGGCTGTTGATTTGTTTCAGTGTTTCAAGGGGTGTCATTTCGGCTTCCTTTTTCGCGATTTGAACCAAGCGATGTGATCGATCAGCATTTGTCGATGCAACTGTTTGGAAGCGATCAACGCATCGATCTCTTTGACCTTTTGCTGCATGGCTTCCACCATTTCTTTGGCAGTCAGTGTGCCCGCCTTGTATCGAGGAATGATCTCTGCGATTTCAGTCAGCGAGAAGCCGATCTTGCGAGCCATGTCGATAAAAACAACCGCCCTCACCATCTTGGCGCTGAAGGTACGGTAGCCATTGGGTTTGCGCTCACTGCTGATGAGCCCCATGGACTCGTAGCGTCGCAGCCGGTGTGTTGACACACCAGTTTGTGCGGATAGCTCAGAAATTTGCATGATCAAACTCTAACAAGCTTAGCGCTACGCTAAGGTTTTCGAAGATGACTCGCAAGTGACTCGGGGCTGCAACGATGTCCAGCAGGCGCGCAATGCCAACGCCACGTTTGACCATGGCCAGCAGCACAGCCGAATTGTCCGTCAAGGTTAGGGCTTGGATGTGCAAATTGGGTTGACCATCCTGTCTTTCCCATAAGTTCATCGAACTGGCACGGCTGTTGCCGATCAGGTCTTTGAAGTATCAACATGGGCATGCGAAGCAACCACACGCCCACGCCTGTTGAATTCAAATGTTTCGGCACAGTACGGTGACACATTGCTGCGATAGTGAACGACACAGCGCCTGATACCCGCCATCACGCGAATCAACTCGAAATGCAAATCGGGCTTGAGCGACAACGCCTGTTGCCAGTAAGCCCTCAACGCGGACACCCCTTGCAACTCGCCATGCGTGGTGGGCAAAAGTGTGTTCAAGGTGGGGGAAGAAAAACGCACCGAGCCGTCATAAAACGAGAGGATACGGTCCAGATCGTGGCTGTTCCAAGCGGCAATCCAGGCCACAGCAAAGCGTTGCGCATCCGACTGGCTGAGGGAAGTGACATGGGTGCTTGAAGAAAGAAGATTCACGCCATTCATTTGCCCCCCAATAAATGCTCACTTTTATATTATATTATCGCAAGAATAGATATTTATTAATTCTTTAATATCCATGATTTGTTATAAACCGACTTGTTGATGATTGAACCATCACGCACTGAAGGCGTAGTCATGGGGCCAGGCGGGCCGCAGTTTTGACTGTAGCTAATGCTGTTCAAAACAGTTTCGGCAAATTTAAACAACCACCGATTTTGTGCAATTTATAAAGGATACGACCATGCAAACCTACCCCGCGCAATGGCGCTCCTTTGCCTTTTGGGCTGCCTCAATCATGGTGATCACTTTTCTGGGGGGATGCTCGACTATTTACAAAATCGATGATCCAGAGAGATTTGAGCAGGTGACGGGTGTTGACAAGCACAGCAGTTACCCCGCAATACGACGCAACAACATTGAAACCATTCATTTGCGTTCGCTGATTGATCCGGAAATGAAGGCTAAGACTGAGTACCCAAAGTCTTGGGAGGAGCTAGAACCCAAGCAAAATGACTCGACTGCCATACCTGAGGACCGGAAAGAAAATCGGCTCCTTGAACTGACATTCGCTTGGTTCAATAACAAAAATACGCAATCTGCTGAGCAGAAGAGAATCACGCGCAACAGTGTGCAAGAGCGCATCATGATTGTGTCCAACCAGCGCTGCAACGTCTTTAAGACCTATTTGCGACGCGAGCAAGCGGATACCAACTTTGGCCTCGGCGCAGCGACAACGGCAGCAGGGGTTTTAGGCGCGGTACTACCTGGGGTACAAGCCTCGCGCAATTTAGCGGGCACGGCGGGCCTTTTTTCTGGCATACAGGCTGAATATAACCAAAACTATTTCGGTAACTTGGTCGCCAGTGTGATTACGCAAGGGATTGATGTAAGACGTGAGCAAACGCAAGCTCGAATACGCTCCGAGGGACAAAGCAAAGGCATTGATGAATACAGCCTTGAGGCCGCGATTCGTGATGCTGTGTACTACGACGGCTTGTGCTCCACCCTTACAGGCCTAGAAGAAGCCCAAGCGTCTGTTCAAAATACCACCAATCCTGGCATAGAGCGCGCAATTCAAACCATGACCAGCATCAAGGCTGCTTATGAGATATCGCAAGGCAAATTGACGGATCTTGAGGCCAACGGAAAATTAGAAAGCTTACTCAAGCGTACGCGCATCAACACTTCCCCCCTCGCGGCAAGTTTTATCCCAAGCAGAGAAACCAACGCCAACAATGTCATGCTCTTTCAAAAGGCTCGCGACAGCTGGCCAGAGTTATTGGGCCAAAGAGACTTAATTGTTCGAGATATCACATCCAGCTACAAGTCTCTTTTAGGTGTCTTGCAAAATAATCTGAAAAATGTAGATTCCGAAAAAGAGAAATTGACCAATCTCAAGCCACCTGAGGATTTGGGGAAAGATTTGGAGTCAAAAATTCAAACGCTATTTTCTGGGCGGAGCTACTTACCCGGCCTCTCACCGGATCAGACAAGCTGTAAGGAACAAACCGATGCCGTTGAAATCGAATGGACAACCGCCCAGCTTCAACTGCGCAATGTAGATACCAACAATGCCGTGGCGACAGCTGCAGCCAAAGTGAAATTCGAATTAGCCCAGAACAAAGCTCAAGCGTTGCTGAAAAAAATTGATGCAATGACCCAGGCAATCAAGAAAGACTTAGATCTTGCTGCAGATAAATGGCGCGATTGGATGAATTCAGGCGAGAAAAGTCTATGGAAAGCGGACGACAAAGGCGTCCCTTCCCAAATTAATTCAGACGCGATCAACCCACCCATAGTCAAAAGTGTGATTTCCGAAGGGTTAACTTGCAGACCATAGGTATGGCTTGCATGCCATGTCAATATTCGAAATATGTCCGCCGATGTTTACTGAATCTGATGACTGATGAATATCAAGCGTCTGGGTTCATCTGGCGCTTGATCGCATATGGGGGTACACCAGTGCCCCCACGCTTTGGCCGTTAGGTGAGA
>JACCDZ010873778.1_pt1 | contig 10281 bp, 11 predicted proteins | sample 7449551 | NCBI WGS metagenome assembly JACCDZ01 (sample SAMN15323452, study PRJNA562643) | freshwater metagenome | isolation source: river surface water | place: USA:Blue River Watershed | collected 2017-08-18
CTGGACGAAAACGCAAGAAAACCCGATCACGATTATGCAACAAGTTGCGAACACCGGCGCGTTGCCAGACGTGCGTTCTCGTTTCGGCGCGTCGCTGGCACCTAAGTTGCTCAATGATGTAGCCTTTAACACGCTTTGGCAGAGTTTCGCAAACAAATGCCTGGCTTCTTGGCTCATCTCGGGAGAACTGGCGTTCCAGTTGTCCTTCGGTAAGCTCATGTCTGATGTTGATTACCGGCTGAGTTTGCAAAAGTTCATCGTAGAATCCGAAACACTGTATCTCTACAGTGATCCTGAAGATATGCACTCCACGTCGTTAGTACGTATCCTGCCGGATAGCGTGCTAAAGTGTGCTGCGGACTTTGACCGGAACAACGTTCCTCGGATGCTGCTAAACCACAAAGATGACCACCTTCACGTAAACTGGCGCGAAGACGTGAATACATACGTAACCGCAGACGATTTGGAGAGCGTGGTATCCGATTACGCCGTTTTGGCAGAAACCAAAGGTGCTGAATACGCGAGCTTCTTCGACGCACTGCGCAAACATACCACGACTACGCAGTTCGTGGTAATCGGAAGCAAAGAACTGATCGCGGCGGCTCTCACCTTCGGTTCGATTCCGACAGAACGCACGATTCTCAGCACAGCGGGTGACGATTTCTGCACAAAGTTTCGCCAGCGCTACCATGATTTTCAGGTGATTACCGATAACGTCGAAGGAAAACACCTCGGTGACATCAACGTGCGCGAACAATCAGCGTGCGAGTGGCTTACGGGCAGCTTCAAGGCAGGATAACCGGCTGTCGTACAAACAAAAGTATTGTAAAGGAAACTGACATGATTGTCTGCATTAACGGTAGTCGGAGCCTAACTGACAGTCGCCTGCTGGAACGTGCAGTTAAGCAGGCTGAACAGGAAGGCATCAGCATCTCCGCTATCATCAGCGGTGGCGCGCTAGGGGTTGACACCTTAGCGAAAAACTACGCAGAGGCGAACGGTATTCCGTTCACTCCATTTGTGGCAGAATGGAGCCGCTACGGGAAAAGCGCAGGCTTTCGTCGCAACGAACACATGCGAGAAGCAGCAGACGCATTGATCTCTGTGTGGGACGGCGAAAGCCGGGGAACCAAACACTTGATCGACGCCATGTTACGCGACCAAAAGCCTGTTTCGGTGTACTGCAAGACACTCTACGTTGTCCGTCTTGCCGGACACCCCTACATCTTGCCGGATAAGTTCTACGGGACGTTTTCCCGCATCAAAGTCATTGATGTGGAAAACATCGCGGACTACGAAGCGCCCGTGCGTGACGATAACCACAAGGTTGCCGTCGTACTGCCGCAAGCACGGTTCGTGAAACGCAACGCAGGTTACTTGCGGCAAAAAATGGAAGAGTTCACTGCCGATTACCGGCTATAGGAGCGCAAATGTCAAACCTAGTAACTACCCAATCAGAACTTGGCGCAGGATTTGTAATCAACAACCTCGGACGCCTGGACACAAGGCAGGAGAAATGTACGCGAAGAACGAGCCTGACGCACCTTGGGAGCCGTTAATCGGGTACGGTGACGGCAGCTACACAGCAAGTTAAAAAACCACCAGGAGATTAAGCATGAAGCGAGACGCAGCAAAAACCCAAATCAACCAACTGCAACGGGCGCTGCATTGGGTGATCCGTAACCACGCGACGACGAATTCTTGGTTGGGACTTCAAGAATTCTTTCTCTACGTGAGCGACATCGACATCAATAACGGCATTCGATTGGCAACGGACGACGTGACCTTCGAGATTGTGAACGGGCACGTATATTGGGAGTACGAACCGTCAGTCTACGGGGACTTTCCCGTAGCTAGGCTCGCAAGCTCGGAACAGGCGTTGAAAGTAATCGACGCCATTAGCCGCAAGGATGACGTAATCCCGAACCTGCTACGTGAGCTGGTCAGGCAGTCATTACTCAAAGCCGAGGACTTCTTTCGCGCAGTGGAAACCGCGCAACTCAGGCAAGTGTACTTCGACCTACTGAAACAACACGCCCCCTACAACTGCGCCTTGCTAGGCACCGTCGTCGAAGCAATGTGGGTTACATCGAACCTCGGTTTCCGTTACGGTGATGGCGAGAAAGACGTATATAACGTTCTGCGCCTTGGTTTGAAAATCCCGGAAGGTATGCAACTGCTGGCTACCACGGAACAGCAAAGCATTCCGGCGTACTTACGCGAGACGCGCTTTGACAACGACGGGCGTGAATTCATGCACCCTGCCGACTTGGCGTTGCGTGATAAACACCTACGAAAGGCGGCACTACACCGCAACACGCTTATCCTGCTTCAGCAACAGCTCCTTACCTGGTCGTCCCAAAACGCACGCGCCCGTCGCATCGCAGAAGCCCATCTGGCGTCAATCGTAATCTCCAGCCTGTACCTATAATGCACCAAGGGCAGTGTTGCAAAAATGCAACACTGCCCTTGACAGCCGAAGCTGGAAACTGCTATAATAGCAGCACTTTGGTGGGAAAGCCCACCACATCAAAAACATCCACATACGGATACCACAATGAACCAATACCAAAACCAAAACTTTAAACGGGCAGTGAAATGTGCGGCGAAAGGCTGCGCGCTGGAGGCCAGTACCCCACTTGTCTTGGCACACCTGGGCGCACTGCCTACGGGAGAACCAGGACACTACACAATCGGCAACAACGAATACATCTTCACGAAGAGTTACGTGTACGATGTAACAGCCGACATGCAGCGCTACACGCACAGCGCGTTCTTCCGCAACTGCGAAGCGCTGAATGTTCGCTGGAACATGTTGACACCAGATGTTTGGCAGCACATTGCAAACACGGTCTACACCACAGACGGGCTGTACGTTCTCAGCCAATTCTACAATGAAGTGCGTGATCCTGACCTGTTACACGAACTTACCGAAAAAGTCAAGGTTCGCAAGCGCAACGTGTTGTTTCTGGCGGCACTCACACTTGAAGCGTCCCTGGCTACAGCCGCTAACGGCAAGTTCCGGTTCAACAAAGACGCCGCACTGGGATGCTTCAGTCTTAGCAAGGTACTGGGAAGCAACTTCAAGTTTCAAGCGCACACTAAAGCGCTGATGTTCAAAAACGCCGAAGACTACTTTCAGCGCCAGCGCTGGTCGGACAAGCGAAGTCACCTGCCGCACCCAGCAGAAGCTCTGCTGATGGATAGCAGCTTTCGCACTTGGATTTGTGCGAACCGTACCGACTGCGCAGAACTGGTGCGCACCGCACTGCAACTCACTCAAGACACGGCTAATAGCTACTCGTATCTGATTCCTGCGATCAGTGATGTACTCGCTTCGACCTCCAGCGTACTTTTCCCAGAATAAGGAATAAAAATGTTCATCTTGACAACCAAACAACACGTACTTACTTGCGGAGACAATGGCTCCGTGGCTTTCGGAAAGAACATGCGTGCAGCACAGTGGTTTGAAACGCTGGAAAGCGTTGCTGAAGCGCAGCGCACCATTGACGAATGGCACGCACCGTATATGGAATCGAAAGACACCACGGTGTTCGAGATCGTCACGCACGACGACGGAATCAGTGGACGTTACCACGTAGTTACTTGTGATGGCCTGCTTGGTAACGGCGAACAGGACTCGTTTTGCCCGGAAAACGCACAGGCGTTTAATAGCTTCGATGACGCTAAACAAAAAGGTGATGCGATTTACCAAGCTGCGTGCGATAAGCTGTGCGGACAACGGCGCTCAAGGACACAACACGGATTTCGCAAGAAAACGCCGATGTGGGTTGCCATTTTGCGGAGGGTGTGATGTTTTACGTAATCATTAGGAGCTTTATGCCCCGGCGGAACATTCGCGGTCTGTACGTACCGCTGTCAGAAGCCAGATGCTTTCCAACCGAAGCTGAGGCGAAAGCCGCCGCGTTGACCGAACTGGCAGCAGAACGTGACCGCATGCGCAACAAAGCGGCACTGCAATGTAAGCCGCATCTGGCAGCCGCCGCCCAAAAGCTGAACGCCTATGTTCTCAGTAACGAACTCGGTGCTGAACCTAACGTGGTGCTTGTAACTGCGTGGGGTATGCTGCACCGTGAATTCCTTGGCTGGGAAATCGACAACGGTGTACAGACACCTATTGCGCCAACCGGCAAGGTGCAGTTTCTGCACAAAGGCGTGCCGTACTGCTATAGCGTAACATCTGCTAAGGCACTTACACAAAAGGACGCCCGCGAGCTTTCCAAGAAAATCGTAGCGTACTACGCCGGAATCGGCGAGCACGCTAAGGTAACACCCCTCGCAATCATCCGCACTGTAGCTTAAGGACATACGATGTATCACATTCTCCCCCGTATTGAAACATCCCCGGAAGTTATGCAAAGCATTCTTGAATACTTCCAGAAAAACGAACCTAGAACAAACGTAAACAGGTTGGAGTTCAAACCGCGCGTGGTGCGCGTGGTCTGCAAGCCTGCGAAAAATAGTCTGTCGTTCACGTACCAGGACTTCGCGGAATTCATGAACACGGACATCGACACGCTGGAACACTGGGCGGTCGAACTGTTGCGCCACGCAATTGCAACGAAAACTATCAGTTACGAACACCGCGAGCTGGTAAACTTCGTGCGCTTGTTCGAGCCAGCAGGTTCAGCGAGTGCTGATGTCAAGAACGAGGTGGCGCTGCGCACCGTCATGTGTTGTTACGACAATACGTGGTGGTACATCTTTCGCGCACTGTACTGCGATGCAGTGACTCGAAACAGACCGCTGGTGTACAAGGGCACAAACCTCACAGAAGTCGTGGAATTGTTCCGCGATGCGTACTCCACAGCTAACTGGAACAAATCGCCTTACGATGACTGGAACAGCCTGTACTACGGAGACGAACAATTCCCGCTCGTCTTGCTCTTGCAATTACCTGAAATTTTCGGTGCGTGCATTGACGCGGATTACACTTGGCTGGCAACGGAAGTCAAGCGTGCCAAGCCTGCTTTGCTGGCTGAAATCAAAGAGCGCGTGATGAACGCACCGCTGTTCTATGCTGCACTTTCTGGAAATGTGCCTGATAAGCACCCGGTTCCGGCAAAGCCTAAAGTTTCCGATCTGCTGGCTACGATTGAAGTCCAGCAACAGCAGATCGAAAACCTGCGCGAAGAACTGATGAGTGTCAGCGCTACGGTTACTGCGTTACTGGCGAACTTGAAAGAGTCTAGCAAAGACAATTTGCGCAAGGATATTGAAGACCTGCGTAAAAAGGTGGACTCGAAGATCGACCTTGTTATGCAACGCGGACATGCCGGGACAACGGCCGTCATCCTGCAAGTGAATGGTCAAACCGTTCGGTCACGTTAATTCCCCCCAAACGTGGTGTGCTTGCTTGCCGCGCCGCGTTACCCTGTTCAGCACTATTCCGTTGCGGGTAGACATTAAACCTGTCGCAATCACGCTGACCAAAGACCGCGACAAGTAACCCACGTTGAGGGGTAGGGGCGAAAGCCCCTACCGAGACTATGCGCTATATTCTAGGTGCTGTAGCTGCGGCTTGCGTACTCTATTACTTCCGGGTTTTTGGAGATTACGCACTGTCAGCGTTTGCAGCGTATTGAGCTTGTATTTTTCATAACATAACCCGGAGAACATAATGGCGACTTTTCAAGATGTAGTAAACCACTACCTTGCTCAAACAGAAAAGCAACGTGGATCGCAGTATAACAAAGAGGCAGTACGTTGCTACCTAGCGGCAACAAAATTGCCGGAAGTAATGGCACAAAAAGCTGGCGTTAAGGCCAACGTGCAAGTTGCGCTGGCTCCGAAGACCCTGGAATTGGCGGCTAAGTTTTTAATGCCGCACGAACGCCAGATTTACAACCTGTCGAAGGTTTTTGACATTCTGGATAAGTGTAAGCTCCAGCACGAAGTGCGGCTGGAAAACGACGGCAAGGAATCTTTCAACTGGTCTGAATTCAGCTCCGCAGAACTTGCAGCTTTGCAGCAAAGTGCCGAACTCGCACCTGGACTTGTACGTGTTTTAGCGCAAAGCTACAGCGTAGCAGCGCTTAAGGTTTTTCCAGAAATGCTGTACCCATTAGAAACGTTCTTTGCCGAAAAGAAACGGCCGGGTTTCCTAAAGCGGTTACAATCTGCCGTAATCACCAACAAGGTTCCTGGGTTCGCTTTGTCGAACAAGAAAACCTTGGTGTACTTCCACTTGGGAACTTTTGACGACTACGGTAACGTGCCACTAGCCGCTCAAATGCAGGTACTTATGGACTTGGCGGATGACGGCGTGCTGCCTGCGACAGTGAACGCCTACCGCGATCATTTCAAGAACCTACCACCACGTATTCAACTCTATATCGGCTACTTAAAACCGCTACGGTACTTCGCACCTAGCTGGCGAGAAAACAAGGACGTGATCCAACTCTTGGAGCGCATCAACGGTGTTGAGATGTACGCCAAGAAACCTGACATGTGCAAAAACGCACAACGCATTTACGAAGCCTGCGCTGAACTCAGCGACCGAGCGAAACATGATCTTGTGGCAAACCTGCTCAGAATCGGGTTCAAGAAATCCGAGAAAACAATTGAGCTACTCAGCACGAAGTACCTGTCGCTGTTTGACATGGGAAAACAGATCAACGAGATTACGCCCTTGAACTGCGTAGGCCCTTGGATCGACGTCGCAACAATCCTGCCTACGCTCTACGTCGCGTGGTTACGCTCTGAAGCTCAAAAGCTGCGCAGGGAACTCGCTGAAACTGGTGACACGTACTCTGTTAGTTACCGCATCGCAACAGCGCTGTTGAAATGGGCGAAAGACGAGAACAGTAGCGTGCAAGGCTTGTTCAGTCCACGGTTCTTCTCACTGAACCACGACCTGCAAAACAGCCCGGTAGAGGCTATCGCGGGGTTCCTCTCGTATGTCGAAGACAGCACTATTCTGAAGATCGACCCGTCCCTGCTTGACTTCATCTTGCGAACTAAACCTGGAAAATCAAAACGTCAGTCAATGTCGTTTGCCGACCTGCAAAAGATCGCGCAAGAATCCATCAGCAAGCTGAACGCAACTGTAGACAGCGAAGACGATGAACTCGTTATCCCTCCTAGCGCGAAAAAACCAAGCCAGCCTGTCGCTGGAAACAAACCAGCCGCCGGTGTAAAACTTGAACGCCCGCGAATTGAAGACGATGAAGAGGACGACGCGGAAAATGAAGTACCTCCACCGCCAAAGCCAAAAGAAACCGAAGCAGAACGCAAACGCAGGTTGCGCCGTGAAGCAGCCGAGCGCGAAGATAACATGTCGGATTCCGAATACTTCGGGAAAATGAAGCGCACGCAGGAAGAGTTTGAACCTACAGACTTTGAGCCTGACGAAGACGTGAAACGAATTGAGGAAGCGCTAAAAAATAGCTCAAGCAATCTGGCGCAGAAACGCAAGAAACTTGCAGAGAAACGAATGAAGCAGGCTGAGGAAAAACTCATGCGTGGCGGTACTGACGACGTAATTCAGTCTGTCCTCGAAGAAGCCTTGCGAAAGCTAAGATAAACAAACCGGGGGTATAGACCCCCGGTTTTTTTCACGAGACATTACATGGAAAATCATACTACCCAATACCAAGCCATCGCGGCCTGGGCTACCGAACAATTCGGGAAGTACCCCAAAGCCGACTTGCGTTGGCCGCAAAACTTGATCGCCAGTGCGATGTACGTACCGTTGTTGTACTCTGAAACTAAGAGCTTAGGGTGCATTGCAGACTCCGACGACTGTACCGAACGAGTTCGAGACTTTTTGTTCACACTGGCGAAGAACAAAAACGCGCTACCAGCAGGCAGCGTAGTCAACGACAAGCGGGCGCGCCTGGATTGCATCGCAGCGCGCAACTACGCACGCGCCGAGAGCCTGCTGAACAAAATCCGTAAGCATACGCTGGAGTACAACCGCGCTCGTAGCGGAACAGTGCAAGCTCACCCGAGTTTTACGCTACAGACAGCCGAAGTAGCGAAGTTGATGTCGGATAATATGGGCAAGATTTCGGCGTTCTTGGAGAAATCCGAGGCTGAACAAATGGAACTTATTGGGGATGCTTGGGAACTGCCCTCTGGCGGGCGTAACGTGGCGGTGGCTACGCTGGAAACAATTTTTGGACTACTGTAAAGGGTAAGTAAATGAAGGAATACTGGGACAGCCTAGACTTGGCAGAGCTGCTGCGGATGCACAAGGGATACGCGAGAACCGCGACGAAAACAACAAACCGCATTCGCAAGTTACAAGACGTGGCTTACGCAAGCGCTAGGCGAGCAGCGTCTACGTTTTCACAACTAGAGCGGCGGTACAACACCACATGTGCGTTGCTGGGGTTAGCCAACGCATTGCCTTTATCCGAAGCGCTGGAATACGTGGATTTGGAAGACATCTTCACGGAAGACGGCGTATTACCTGTAACACCAATGGAGGAAAAATCCTGATGAGTAAGATTAAGCTGAATCTGAACCACCCTGACGGCGGTTTTATGTCGGAGTATGCAATCTACCGCGACCTACTTAACGCAGTCACCGAGACTTTCGATTCGGGTAGCGAGCTGGGCTGCGGGTACAGTACAGCAAAGTATAAAACTGGTGCCAGGTTCACTGTAACCTACTGGGAAAACCAGATGGTTGTGGCAGATACGCACGCCCTACTGTACGTATTCAGCAAGAAAAGCGACAAGGTGACTGTGTACGCCTCTGTTCCGTCGCTTGTCGCTACGTTGTCTGCGCTGAACCCGGTGTTCCAAACGATCTCGGTGACTGGAACTCTTGACACTGTTGATCCTAACCCGAACCCAATCAGTCTGATCGCTAGACTGCTGCTGGAACTTGCGTCTATCGCGGTAAGCAACAAACACGCTGAAACGGCAGTGCTGTCTAACGACAGCACTTGGAATACCTTCCCCATTGAACGGCGATCACCCGTATACGTGCCTGGAACAGAAGACGTGTTCAAGCTCGTCTTTACGCCGAACAGTATCAAGGTACAACGCAAGCCCGCAGGTTCTGCGAAGTATCAAGCACACGTCTTTGTGTCGCGCAGCGCCAACGCAGGACTGCACAGTCCGACAATGATTCACGCTGTGGCAAGCAAGATCAAAAACAAACACGCCGTGCGGTTAGCATTGTACGGAGGAGGTTCCTTTTCGCAAGCGCTGTTCACGCCGATGGTAGACGATTGTTCAAACTGGCGCAAAGAGCGCCACCCTGTAACCGCGTTTGTGCCACCTACCACGCAAGGCGTACAGGCAGCCGCCCTAGCTAACGTCGTGAAGCGCGCTACTACTGCAAAGAGAACATGAGCAAGAGGGGTGTTGCTTTTTCGCAACACCCCTCTTGCTTTGACTGAAACCACAATGGTATACTACACTTTTTCAACCCGCCAAGGGAGCAAACTAAAATGTACATTGACTACGATAAGTTTGACACCAGTGCCAGCAATCGCGCATCGCATGTTGCCTGGTTGCGACTGCACCACTACATTCATCAGCAGTTCAAGCTGATCGACAACAAGGGTGTAAACGCGCTGCGTGTTACGTCTCAAGGCTGCTTTACGCTGGAAGTGATCTACCGTAAACAAGCGTGGAATTCCCCTGCTGTAATCGACAGGGTATCGTTCACGTTGCACGAAGAACAAGGGCCTTGCATCATTGATGTGGCGCGATTGTACTCTGGCGATGCGGTATACTCTGCTTCTGTAAACAAAGGTTCTCCGGAAGGTGTCCCGGAATGGATTACCTTACCGGAATGGATTACCTTAACGGCAGGCTTGAACGCAATGTATGAACTCCTTTGTACAAAGAAGTACCGCGTTGAGCGCTGGTGCCTTCGTCCGTACTGGGGTGACATGTGCTTCGAGGAAACCTCTCCTGACGGTGATACGGTTACGGAATTCACTTACAGCATGTTCGGTAATAACGCAGTTGAGCAGATCACAGCATTCGCCAAGGACGCACCGGGCGAGATTCAGCGCCAATGCAAAAAGCTCATTGAGCTGTCACCGGCACAGCGTAACCGAATCACCCACGTTAGTACGGCGGGTCGCCGAACAGTAATGGCAAAAAAGTGCGCAGACGACTGCCGCTGGATCACACGGCAGATTTGTACGGTTCAGGACTTGATTCAAGTGCTGTCGCCAAACTACTTCATCGTCCCGGTACAGGAGGGCCTGATTACGGTTGCGTTCCGAGAATCTGACGGTATCACTTACCGTCAGTACCGAGTAGCCAAAACTTACGCTGCTTGCAAAATCTA
>JACCDZ011590913.1_pt1 | contig 10281 bp, 7 predicted proteins | sample 7449551 | NCBI WGS metagenome assembly JACCDZ01 (sample SAMN15323452, study PRJNA562643) | freshwater metagenome | isolation source: river surface water | place: USA:Blue River Watershed | collected 2017-08-18
GCAACAGATTTTATTCTATCCACACATGTGGAGTCCCATTTAAAATGGTGAACTTGTACGTGATTCTTCGGGTTGATTAGGGGGTGATTCCACCCCTGCCATCTCCATGTTGTGTGGTTATTAATGTTAGCGTAGTGTTGTCCTGATGTTATTTCAATGTACCCCTTGGTAACACATATTTTATTTGGGTTTGCGTTACTCAATGGATATCTAAAGAAACCCGCGTTTGGAAATTGTTTGAATATGTTTTCATCATCTCTTAATTCCGAAAACTCACCATATTGACCTATTCTGTCTATGAAACCTCCCCTAACAACATCCCATCCATTTTGTTCACACTCATTAATTAATGAATCTAATTTATTATCGGGATATAAGTGAAATTCATCTATATCTGAAATCACCCACCAATCATTTGGTTGTCTTTTTGTGATATAGTTATATAACATTGTTACCCTCTCCCAATCAAATATTCTATCGTGATGAGTTTTAACGATTTTTACATTGTCAAAATCTTTAATATGTTCACGAACCTCAACATCTAAGTTTGGTTTTTGGTCTGTGTTGTAAACAATGTAATTTATCTCATCAACATAGGATGAGTAATGGTGGATATGATGTTTTATTAAATTTGTGCCGTGACCTATTACTGTGAGTGATTTTATCATTTTCTTCTATTGAGGATAGTAATCCCACTTGACGATGGTTTACTATCTAATATACGAAAATTAAACAGATTAATCAAGTTCCACTCAGAATTTTCTTGTAATTCCTTGATTAGTTTTGATGGACCATCAAATCGATGGTGATTTTTTTTATTATCCTCAGAGATTATTAATGTTTCTTCATAATCACCGTCAGTATCGTGTATAATGATTATACCATTATCAGAAAGTAATTTAGAATATAATTCGAAGTCAGTTTTAACCCCTTCATATGAATGATCACCATCTATGAATAATAAATCTATTTTGATGTCTTGTCTAACAAAAAAATCATGATATGCATCGACTGATGTTGCCTTTATGAATCTAGGATAATATGTACTCCTAAAAAATGATGTTTCGTCTTCGAGATTGGTTGGTCCTCCTATACCGTTACACGCATCTACTAAATAAGTTACACCAATATCACCCCAATTATAATCAGGGTTACCCTCAAATATTTTTTGTTTATGTAAATCAATTCTAGCTTGGGTCATAATTCTTGGGATATAACCACCACCAGAACCGATACAAACACAGGTTTTTGACCTCATGTGTTGAACTAATGAATATATCAATAATCCATCCCCCATATGAAATTTTGTACCTCCATGTGTCCACAAATAGGGCACAGGTTCACCATTATCCGTGGTTATGTTATTTTCAATAAATTCTTGATTTAAAATTGTTTTTTCATTCATAAATTATTGAATTTTTTAATTTCACATATAATTCCAAATCTTTTTGTAAGGGTACCTCACTAATCATTGAACAAACACTTATTGTAATTCCTTCACCGGCACCCACAATATTTTTATTTTCTAATACATCACAGTATTCTTTTATAATTTGTAATTTTTCATACCAATTATAAAAGTCACTATAATCATACTTTTTAAAGACTAAAAAATATTCCCAAATGGTTTCCCTATTTAAAAATTCACCAATTTTTGAATTTACATATGCATAATACATTTTCCAATCGTTTTTCAACATCAAATCCATATCCTTTATCGTTGATTTTTTTATCCTGTGATTCGATAGATTTTCAATGTATGTTATTCCGTCTTTAAAATTATATTTTTTTAATTCTAACATAGATTTTAAGTCTATGTCCATATCAGCATCAACTATGATTGCGATGTCTTGTTCTAATAGTATTTCTTTAACTAATATAATTTTATCATGATATGATTTAAATTGTCTTTTATAATCAATAATCTTTAAAGCGAATGGGGTGTATTTCTTATGAAAAAAATCGGGGTTATCTGTTAGTACATAACATTTAAATCCGAGATTCAATAATTTATTCACTTTGTGAATAGTACTGTCAAAATACTTTTCATTTCCAAAACATAAAATACCAAATCCTATTTTATTTGTTTGTTCCATATGCATATAGTCCCATATGTTTTATTTCGGAACTTAATAATGTATCAATATATACCTCATATCCAATATCTCTAAACTTTGTTAACAAATTAAAATCCTCACCTAACCAATCATCCGATTTTTCGTTATATGTAAATTCAAAATATGGTTTCTGTATCTGTTTGAATATCTCCGTTTTCATTAAAATACAACCCATACCAACACCCTCTACTTTTACTAACTCATCTTGTACTGTTAATGGAAGATAACTATCCCAATCACCGATGTTTTTATATGCAACGGGTTTTAAGGGTTTGGTTCTTTTAAGATAGTTACAACCTACAATATCTTTATCATGTTCTAACAATCTAAGTGCCGAAGTTGAGGGGAAGACCATATCACTATCTAACCACAAAACATAATCGGAATTAATTGCCTTAGCTTCTTCAATAAGTTTTTCTCTTTGATTTAATAATATACTACTCGAATCAAAAAATAAGTAGGTGTCAATAAATTCACTCGTTGTTTTATATAACTGAGATAGACTGAAAGCAAAATGTGTATGAACCATCTCTCTTGTTGGAACAAGGATTGAAAGTTTTTTATTTTTTCCACTCCAAAGTGAACCGCTGTACATATTTTTTCTCATAATCCTGGGGTACTGTTTGATATTACGTCTTCTTGATTTGTTAAATTTTTGGCTAAGGAAATTAATTCTTGTATTCTTTTAGAGAACAGTTGATAATCTTTGATTGGTAGATGACTTATTATTGAATATGTTTCCTTAGAAAAAGTATTGGTTGTAACAATTTCAATTGCACCAATTCGAGCCCATTTTTCTATAATTGATAACCTTGAGGTATCTTCGTCATTATTTAAAATCCCTATAGTAGTTTCTTGATTTAAATTTTCAAAAAGTTCAATTAATATTTCATATTCCTCTTTCGCGTTTTTTGAAAAAAAAGATAGGATTTTAAGTTTTTTAATTCTCTTAATAAGTTCAACTAATTTATCCTTATCATGTTCAATTCCTGACCATTTAATGTAGAATAATTCGTATTTCGATGGGAACGGTTTATAACTCAAGTTCATTGAGTTAATATAAGAAAAAAAAATTAAAAAATAAATTAAACGTAGTCTTGAGGTGAAGTTAAACCACCAAAATCAGATGATTCTTGGGTTTGAGATCCTGATGTTATACTAGAAATAACGGTAGTAGCCCTATTACGTCCAACACCTAAACTTGAGTTTAGACCAATGTTTAGACCCGCTGTAGCGGTATTTGATCCCGTAATTAGTCCCAAAGCCGCCGCGACTTTACCTATACTTATCTCCGAACCGGTTGCTGGAATTAGACCCATTATTTTAAACTAGTTTTTATATAAATACTTATGTTTTCAGTTTTATTTTGATAATATACCTCAAATTAATTTATAAATGAATATTAAAGATTGTGTTTTTTTATTATGTTTTCCAAATCTTCAATTTTTTTAGATAGTTCTCTTATTGATTCAATTAATAAGGGTACTATTTTTTCATACTGAACGGTTAAATATTCTTCACCACTTTTAGATTTATCGGTACCATCGTTATCAAATGGTGCTAATTTCACTGCTTCAGGTAGAACTTCTTTAACATCTTGTGCAAATACACCTACCAACCTTTCTTCGGTGTTAAACTTTGCAACGTCCTTTGCCAATTCGTTCCAATTATATGTAAATCCACTAAGTTTTAAAACTTTATCTAATGGATTTTCTATGAATTCAATGTTTGTTTTTAATCTTCTATCTGATGAATACGCGATAACATCGTTACCGGCATCAATTCTACCATCGGTTACAGATGGGTTAACATTGACACCTAAAGCTCCTGCGGTTACTTTTACATCACCATTTGCCTCTAATCTATATCCTGGGTTAGTAGTACCCAAACCAACGAAACCTGTTCCAAGAATATTAAGAACATCGTCTACTGAGTGTAAACCCATAGATATTCTATTACTAGTTGATCCAGCACCATTATATTGGAAATAGAATTGTCCCATGTTTCGGGAACTATCGGCTTGACCAAGTGCGTACATAATGTGGTCGCCCGCTAACATTCCACTATTTAACATTCTTACACCTCGTTGAAATGTTCCTGTGCCTGATGCTCTCAAATCTAATAATGGTGTGGACCCATTGTTCGTTCCACTTAAATATAACTGAGATCCATCAAATGTAAAATTAGATTCAGCATTCAAAGTGACACCACCAACACTTGTCATTACTCTATTATCAGCAGCATTTGTAATTGTTGTTGTTCCACTTGTTCCTGAAGAACCAGAAGAACCCGATGTACCACTACTTCCACTTGAACCAGATGTACCTGAAGAACCACTACTTCCACTTGTACCAGATGACCCACTCGTACCTGAACTTCCTGAACTTCCTGAAGAACCCGATGAACCACTAGTTCCACTATTTCCGCTTGTTCCTGATGTTCCTGACGAACCAGATGTTCCTGAAGTTCCACTGCTTCCTGATGTACCGCTTGACCCACTACTTCCCGAACTTCCTGATGTACCACTTGAACCACTACTTCCCGAACTTCCTGAACTACCAGATGTACCACTGGAACCATTTATACCACTTGTTCCTGAAGAACCATTACTACCACTTGTTCCACTACTACCACTAGAACCACTAGAACCAGAAGTACCGCTAGATCCTGATGTACCCGATGTTCCACTACTTCCACTCGTTCCTGAACTACCTGAATTACCACTTGATCCAGAAGTTCCTGAACTACCACTTGTCCCTGATGTACCACTACTACCATTACTACCACTTGTTCCACTGCTTCCTGATGACCCACTTGAACCAGAAGTTCCTGAACTACCTGAACTACCTGATGTACCAGAAGTTCCTCGTGTTCCACTACTACCTGAACTCCCACTAGTGCCTGATGAACCACTAGTACCTGATGATCCTGATGAACCTGATGTTCCTGATGTACCACTACTACCATTACTACCACTTGTACCTGATGTACCGCTACTACCATTACTACCACTTGTTCCACTACTTCCACTACTTCCTGAAGTACCTGAAGTTCCAGAAGAACCGTTAGAACCTGATGTTCCACTTGTTCCACTACTACCTGCGGTTCCTGAAGTACCTGAAGTTCCGCTAGAACCTGAAGTTCCACTTGACCCACTTGAACCAGAGGTACCTGAAGTACCACGTGTTCCTGATGAACCTGATGAACCTGATGTTCCACTTGAACCTGAAGAACCAGATGTCCCTGAAGTACCTGATGAACCATTACTACCACTTGTCCCTGATGTACCTGAAGTACCTGATGTTGCGGCAACAAATGTTACACCATTTAAAACTAAACTACCACTAACTCTTAATGAACCTGTAAAATCATGATTATCATCACTTGAATTACCGAATTTATTAGAACCACTAACAAAAGAAGCGGTTTGATATATTACCGAAGATGATATGATATATTGTTCTGCAATGAGATTACCTTGTATGGTTAAATCTCCCGTAATATCCGCTGAACCTGATACAATCAGGCCATTTTTGACTTTAAATTCGTTTGCCATTTATCAAATTAGTTTCATTATCCACTAATGGTGTTTATGTGTTTACTATAAATATTAATTCATTGATTATAAAATAAAAAAGGGGGAATAAATCCCCCTTTCCTTTAATTTATTTTTGTCTTATATAGATAACGCTCTTGCGAACATCACTACACTCCACGTTCCTGAAGATGAAGTTGCTGTAACCGTACCACTATTAGAAATTGTGAACGATATTGCTGATGTGTTACCTAAGTCGGTTGTTGTTGTTTCAGTTAACTTAGATGTTGAACCGTCCCATATACCGACGATACTACCCGCTCTCATATTAGAACCATTTTTCACTAAGTAATCAAGAACAACTCCATTGTAATCTGATAATGAGAACATTGTTGTACTACTACTTACAGATTGATTACTTGTACGAACATCTACTTTACCATTCATTATCATGTTTCCTGATAATGATAGTGTTGAACCACTAAATGTTAAATTAGACTCAACTGTTGCATTTGTTCCACTACCGTCGTATGTTATCACACCGTTGTTTGTAGAACCTGTCAATGTAACCAATCCTGATGTACCCGAAGTACCCGCTGTTCCACTACTTCCTGAAGTACCTGATGAACCAGAACTTCCTGAACTACCAGACGTTCCCGAAGTACCAGATGTTCCGCTACTTCCTGAAGTTCCACTTGTTCCACTTGAACCTGAAGAACCTGATGTTCCTGAAGAACCAGAAGTACCTGATGTACCACTACTTCCACTTGAACCAGATGTTCCTGAAGACCCTGAGGTACCTGAAGAACCTGACGTACCCGAGGTACCAGAACTTCCTGAAGAACCACTAGAACCTGATGTTCCTGAAGAACCTGAACTTCCACTTGTTCCTGATGTTCCAGATGAACCGTTAGAACCTGAGGTTCCTGAAGTACCACTTGAACCACTAGAACCTGAACTTCCTGAAGTACCACTTGAACCTGATGTTCCGCTACTTCCTGAGGTTCCACTACTTCCACTGGTACCTGATGTACCACTAGTTCCTGATGAACCAGATGTACCGCTTGTACCTGAGGTTCCCGACGAACCAGAAGAACCTGATGTTCCACTTGAACCACTTGAACCACTTGTACCAGAAGAACCTGAGGTTCCTGAAGTACCACTACTTCCACTTGAACCAGAAGTACCTGAGGTACCACTTGAACCACCACCACCTTCACCGAGTGTAACTGCTACTAAACCTGCTTGTGGTGATGAGAAACCTATTTCAATATTATATAAGTCAATCGCTTTAATTGATTGAGGTATGATTGCAAATCCTGCGGTGTCATAAACTTGAACAACAGGATATTTTGCACCTAAGTCGTGTTGGAATGACCATGTTAATGATGGTGAACTAACTGTTAATGAGTTATACGCTCCTACAGTTGTACTACCAGAAGAACCCGATGTACCACTTGAACCTGAGGTTCCTGAAGTACCGGATGTACCACTACTTCCTGAAGAACCACTAGAACCTGATGTTCCACTTGTTCCACTACTACCACTTGACCCTGAAGAACCAGATGTTCCTGAAGTACCTGAGGTACCACTTGAACCACTAGAACCTGAACTTCCTGAAGTACCACTACTTCCTGATGTACCAGCTGTTCCACTTGTTCCTGAACTTCCTGAACTACCAGATGTACCACTAGAACCTGATGTTCCAGAACTACCAGAAGTACCTGAGGTACCACTTGTTCCTGATGTACCATCAGCACCCGTTGCACCATCTAAGTTGATACTCCATGATGTGTAGGTACCACTACCAACTGTTCCATTGGCGTCAGGTGCACTAAATGTTAAAGTTGTTCCACTATAACTAACTACGTCTGACTCTTGGTAGTTATTCACGTCATACGCTATGATGATAGATTGACCGACAGAATAACTTAATCCCGATGGAACTGTAACTGAACCACCCTGACCTAACGTATGAGTTGAACTTGATGTTGTCTTATAAACTTCTGAAGTACCTGAAGTACCCGATGTACCAGCAGTTCCGCTTGAACCTGAAGTTCCACTAGAACCGCTTGAACCTGAAGTTCCACTTGTTCCTGAACTTCCTGAACTACCACTACTACCCGATGTACCACTTGTACCAGATGAACCTGAACTACCTGAACTACCTGATGTTCCAGATGTTCCTGATGTTCCACTTGAACCAGAGGAACCACTTGAACCTGAAGTTCCAGAACTACCTGATGTACCTGAACTTCCTGAAGAACCCGAACTACCACTTGTACCAGAAGAACCTGATGTTCCTGAAGTACCCGCTGTTCCTGAACTACCACTTGAACCAGATGAACCTGATGTACCACTACTTCCTGAAGTTCCAGAAGACCCTGAAGAACCACTAGAACCTGATGTTCCACTTGTTCCACTACTTCCTGAACTACCACTCGTACCAGCAGTTCCTGATGAACCACTTGAACCTGAAGAACCTGATGTTCCTGAAGTACCACTTGTACCAGCGGTTCCGCTAGAACCACTTGTACCCGAACTTCCTGAAGAACCACTAGAACCTGATGTTCCAGATGTTCCTGAAGTACCTGAACTACCTGAACTACCACTTGTTCCTGAACTTCCTGAGGTTCCACTTGAACCACTTGAACCACTTGAACCTGAAGTTCCAGATGTTCCTGAAGTTCCAGATGTTCCTGAAGAACCACTTGAACCAGATGTTCCTGCAGTTCCCGAAGAACCACTTGAACCTGAACTACCTGATGTACCGCTACTTCCTGAAGTACCTGATGTACCATCGGCACCCGTAGCACCATCTAAGTTGATTACCCATTCTGAATATGTTCCACTACCAACAGTACCATTCGCATCAGGAGTGTCTACTGTTAAGGTAGTTCCACTGTATGACACAACATGACACTCTTGATAATTGTTAACATCATATGCTATGATTACTGATTGACCAACTGTATAACTTAATCCACTTGGTACAGTAAATGTTCCTGAATTACCTAATGTGTGTGTTGTTGTTGATGTTGTTTTGTATACTTCTGAAGTACCGGATGTACCACTTGTACCTGCGGTTCCACTAGAACCTGACGATCCGCTACTACCACTTGTACCTGAAGTTCCAGATGTTCCTGAAGAACCACTTGAACCACTAGAACCAGAGGTACCCGATGTTCCACTTGATCCTGAACTACCCGAACTACCTGAAGTACCACTACTTCCGCTTGTTCCTGAAGAACCGGATGAACCTGAACTTCCACTTGTACCTGATGTACCCGATGTACCAGAAGTTCCACTACTTCCTGAAGTTCCACTTGAGCCAGATGAACCTGATGTTCCTGAAGACCCTGAGGTACCTGATGTACCAGCGGTACCACTTGAACCTGAAGAACCTGATGTTCCACTAGAACCACTACTACCACTAGTACCTGAAGTTCCACTTGTTCCCGCTGTTCCTGATGAACCACTAGAACCTGATGTTCCCGATGTTCCACTTGAACCTGAAGAACCACTTGAACCAGAAGTTCCAGAAGTTCCTGAACTTCCTGAAGAACCTGAACTACCACTTGTACCAGATGAACCCGAGGTACCCGATGAACCACTTGTACCAGATGAACCAGATGTACCGCTAGTTCCTGAAGAACCAGAAGTACCTGATGTTCCACTAGAACCAGATGAACCACTTGAACCTGAGGTACCAGAAGTTCCCGCTGTTCCCGAAGAACCACTTGAACCTGAACTACCACTTGTTCCTGATGTACCTGATGAACCTGAGGTACCAGATGAACCATCTGCACCTGTTGCACCATCTAAGTTAATGGTCCATGATGAATATGTTCCACTACCAACAGTACCATTTGCATCTGGTGCTGTGAATGTTAATGTTGTACCACTATATGATACCACATCTGACTCTTGGTAGTTATTTACGTCGTATGCAATTATAATTGATTGTCCAATTGAGTAACTTAACCCACTTGGAACAGTTAATGAACCTCCTTGACCTAATGTATGTGTACTTGTCGAAGTTGTTTTATAAACCTCTGAAGTACCCGAACTACCGCTTGTACCCGATGTACCAGCTGTTCCACTTGTTCCTGAACTACCCGAACTACCTGAAGATCCTGATGTACCACTAGAACCTGAGGTTCCACTCGTACCACTACTTCCACTAGAACCAGATGAACCTGAAGTACCTGATGTTCCACTTGTTCCTGAACTACCTGAAGTACCCGCGGTTCCTGATGAACCACTAGAACCTGAAGAACCTGAGGTTCCACTTGTTCCACTAGTCCCCGATGAACCATTACTACCACTTGTTCCTGAACTTCCTGATGAACCACTAGAACCTGATGTTCCAGAAGTACCACTTGATCCCGATGTACCGGAAGAACCAGATGTTCCCGATGTGCCACTTGTTCCTGAACTACCTGAAGTTCCTGAACTTCCACTTGATCCGCTTGAACCACTAGAACCACTCGTTCCTGATGAACCCGAGGTTCCGCTAGAACCTGAAGTTCCACTCGTACCTGAAGTTCCACTTGATCCACTTGTTCCCGCTGTTCCTGAGCTACCTGAAGTACCAGCCGAACCTGAAGTTCCACTTGTACCACTTGA
>JACCDZ010537812.1_pt1 | contig 10277 bp, 9 predicted proteins | sample 7449551 | NCBI WGS metagenome assembly JACCDZ01 (sample SAMN15323452, study PRJNA562643) | freshwater metagenome | isolation source: river surface water | place: USA:Blue River Watershed | collected 2017-08-18
CATCATGACGATTTTGAATTCTCCATTTTTAAACTCTTTGAAGACTGGCGTAATGACACGTGCCCTCAATGTTTTCAAGTCTACTGCTTTGAAATACTCGTTGGAAGCCAAATTAATAACTGAATCTTCGCCGGCAATCTTCATTTCTTCGTTCAATTGTTGGGCGATTTTACTACCCCAAAACGCGTACAAATTCTTCTTCGTAGGCGTAACTTGAAATTTGGTTCCCATTTCTAAACGGTAGGGATAAAGCAAATCAAACGGTTTCAATAAACCATACAAACCGGAGAGGATTCGAACCTGACTTTGAGCACGTTGTAATTCTTCATCCGATAGCGATTGAGCATCTAAGCCTTTGTAAACTTCCCCCGAAAATGCAAAAATAGACGCTTTGTTATGCTCACTCGAAGCGATTGGCGATTCCCACTGTTGAAAACGGTGAAAATTTAAATCCGCTAAATCCGAGGAAAGATGCATCAATTGCCCGATTTTTTTGGAAGACAATTTCTGCAATTTACGAACCAACGCATTCGCTTCGTCAAGAAACACAGCGGTGGTAGTAGGAATCGCATCATGCGAATTCGTGAAATCAAGTGATTTTGCTGGAGAAAGAAGTATTTTCATAATTTTAAATTCTAAAGAAATAACGACTGAGCAGTCCCGTTGGTTTTAATCGGTTGCGTTTTGATTCGTGTACAAACGAATTTCAGTTGCCCCTTTTCCATATTCCAAATACGATGCATCGTAAAATTCAACATGCTCCTTTTTCGATAAAAACGTGCGGATTTCATTTTTCAAAACACCTTCGCCAACGCCGTGGATGACGACCAACTTGGGGATACTCTTTTCTTGTGCGCGCTTGAAGAACGATCGGAATTCCGTCATCTGTTTGATCAATATTTCTGTATTCGACAACCCAACGTGGGAATCGAGCAATTCTTCAATGTGTAAATCTATTTCCCACACCTCGCTTGGGCGTTTTCTTCCGGTCAGTAGCTCTTGCCGCACAAAATAGTTGGCGGTGCTGAGTGACTCGTCATCGTTTACCTTGTCGGTGTAATGATCCATTTGGTAATTCTTGCCGTGAATTTTGACAATTTCGGAACTCAAAAATGGGCGCTCGAAACCAAATTCATCCTCGATGAAGTAATGAACACCTTCAATGCGCTGAATGATTCCACCGCCTTTTTCGTGTAAATACCCTACTTCTTCTCCCACTGAAAACTTCATACAAACGTCTATTGATTCACGCACAAAAATACAGTATTTGAATGATTCCAACCCGTATTTCCTGCCTAAAAACTCAAATTGATCCGATTGGACGTCACATGTAGTTAACCTCCCTACGTTTCATTTCCATCGATTGTCAAAACTAATTCGATTCATTTATCAACATTCTACTGAATTTTAAAAAAGTCTTTTTAACTTTGTGCTAACATGGAAGAATTCATTGTTTCAGCACGAAAGTATAGGCCCCAAACGTTTGACACGGTTGTGGGACAAAAATCCATTACTTCCACTTTAAAGAATGCAATCAAGAACAATCACTTGGCGCAAGCATTTTTATTTTGTGGTTCTCGCGGTGTCGGTAAAACAACCACTGCGCGTATTTTAGCAAAAACAATCAATTGTTTTAACCGAACAGAATCAATCGAAGCCTGCGATCAGTGTGACTCCTGTAACTCGTTCAACGAAGGGGCTTCGCTCAACGTACACGAACTTGATGCTGCATCGAACAACTCCGTTGACGATATTCGAAACTTAATTGACCAAGTGCGTATTTCACCGCAAATTGGAACACACAAAGTGTATATCATTGATGAGGTTCACATGCTTTCTTCGAACGCATTCAATGCCTTTTTGAAAACGTTGGAAGAGCCACCAGCGCATGCAATCTTCATCTTGGCGACAACCGAGAAGCACAAAATCATTCCTACGATTTTATCCCGCTGTCAGATTTTTGATTTCAACCGCATTAAAGTCAAAGACATCGCACAACATTTGGCAGAAATTGCATTGAAAGAACAAATTGAGGCAGACAGCGAAGCGCTCCATTTAATTGCACAAAAAGCAGATGGTGCCTTGCGCGATTCACTCTCGATTTTTGACCAAATTGTGAGTTTTGCGGGAAACAAAATCACCTTGAATTCAGTGTTGGAAAACCTGAACATTCTGGATTACGATTATTTTTTCAGAATCGTCGAAAGCGCACTGAAAGAAGACATTCCAGCGTGCCTCTTGCTGTTTAATGACATTCAAGCAAAAGGTTTTGACGGACATAACTTTATTGTAGGACTCGCTGACCACTTTAGAAATTTATTGGTATGTAAGGATGTGCGAACAGCCAAATTACTAGAAGTCGGCGAAAATATCGAGAATCGATTTGTGGAGCAATCCAAATTAATTGACACCGCTTATCTACTCCGAGCGCTCGGTGTGTTGAGCAAAGCAGATGTGGATTACAAGTCATCCAAAAATCAACGTTTGTTGGTCGAATTGACATTGATGCAAATTTGCTCGATCAAAAATGAATTGGAAAAAAAAAAGGACTAACTGATCCAGTCGAAATCATTCCTTTTCCGGGTCAAAGTCTGCGTCCTGCAACCAACAGTGTAAAAATCAAAGAGCCTGTTGAACAAGAAAAAACCGTTCTTCCCTTCAAAAAAGAGGTAAAAACGCTGAGTTCGCCCACGGGGCAATTGAACACCAACAACATTTCCATCAAACAAATGCAGCACAAGCAATTGGAAGTGGAAAGCAATTCGCCAGAAAGTACGGAAAACCGCCCCAATAATTCATTCTCGCTGGATGAACTCAAAATGTATTGGAGACAATTTGCATTCAAAATTAAACAAGATCAATTGGAAGGTGCTGATTCGATGCATTTAGCGATGATCAAACGCGATCCCAAAATGCCAACTTCAACGCACGTTCATCAAGAGTTTGATAATCAAATTCAAATCGACTTGATGAAGTCGAATTTTGAAGCGCTGTTGCTCGATTTCTTGCGGAATTCGCTCAAAAATTGGTCAATCACCGTAGATTTCAGTTTGTCGGAAGCACAAGAAGAAAACTTGAAACACCTGACAGGACGCGATCGTTTTGAGGCCTTGGCAAAGAAAAACACCAATTTAATCACACTTCAAAAGACCTTTAACTTGGATATTGAGTATTAAACGTAGCGTTTTTACAACAATCTAAAACAAAAAAACGCGTCGAAAGCCGATTTTTTAGCACTACTTTTGCCTTTTTTCAATTCGTCCCAAAACAAATTATGTCCAAACTTGCATCTGAAAATAAATTTGTCGACTTCTCCGATTACGGTCGTCCATTTGCAAAATATTTCACACCAAAACTCGTAGATACTTCTGTCACTCCCATTCACATCACACTGCTTTTCGGTGTTTGCGGAATCATTTCGATTGTATTGTTGTTTCAAAAGCAAGTAGTTTTAGCCGGATTGTTCTTGGTGCTAAAATCGATCATCGATGCGATGGATGGCGAACTTGCTCGATTGAAAAAAAAACCATCCTACGTTGGACGCTACTTGGACTCCGTGTTTGACAATTTACTCAATTTAGCATTGTTTATCTCCTTCGCAATCTTAGTTCAAACCTCGATTTGGTGGGGAATTTTAGCCTATGCCTGCGTACAATTACAAGGTACATTCTTCAATTACTACTACGTAATCATCCGCACAAATTCGATCGGTGGCGACACAACGAGTAAGATTTTTGAAACACGTGTTCCGAAAGCGTTTCCGTTGGAGCAACAACGACATGTAACGTTCCTCTTTTACACGTATTTAGCACTGTATGGAATTTTCGACCGGATTGTGTATGCGATTGATGCAAGTGCTCAAAAAACGACTAAATTTCCCAATTGGTTTATGTCGCTCGTGTCGATGTATGGCTTGGGATTTCAACTGTTGTTGATGGCCGTTTTGATTGCATTTGGAAAAATACATTGGGTAATCCCGTTTTTTATAGGATACACATTCCTTGCTTTTCTGCTGGTTTTAGCCCGAAAATACGTAATCGAAAAAAAATAGTGGTGTCCAACAGTTGAAACGAAAAATAGAAAAACAACGTGTCCTACACCTGATTTTTTTACCCATTATTATTGCAGAAGAAACACAGACAATTGCAATTAAATCTGTATCTTTGAATCCATGAAATTTGAATATCCTGGATTTCTTTTTGGGCTTTTATTATTGGTGATTCCAATAATCATTCACCTTTTCAATTTTCGAAGATATAAAATCCTTTATTTTTCCAGTTTACAATTTTTGAAACAAGTTGATGAAGAAACAAAATCAACGCAAAAATTAAAGCATTTACTGGTACTCATTTCTCGATTATTGGCTTTCACAGCGTTGATTTTTGCCTTTGCGCAACCGTATCTTCCCGTCGATCAGAAAAATGCAGTCGGTGGAAATCCGCTACTTGCCATTTATATTGATAATTCATTTTCAATGTCCATGAAAGGAACAGAAGGTGAATTACTTTCCGAAGCGAGAGAACAAGCCCGATCATTCATCGAAAAAGCAAGCGCCGAGACTAGAATCATGCTTGTAACCAACGAATTAAGTGGCATCGAACAACACCTAGTCACGAAATCAGAAGCACTCGACCGATTGGATAAAATTCAAATTTCGCCGCAGGTAAAGTCAATTGCAACTGTGGTTGGTTGGATACGCGACGAAATTCAAAAAACGGAAGCTACTGCGCAACGTTTGGGTACGAAGCAACTGGTACTTCTCTCCGATTTTCAAAAATCGAGCGCTGAGTTGTACAAATTGAAATCCGATTCTACTTCCTTCTATTACCCCATCCAATTGGTGCCACAAGCGATTTCCAATGTTTCCATTGACTCAATTTGGTTCAACGATCCGAATTTCAAAGTAGGCGTCAACAATGAATTGAATGTTCGGATCAAAAACACGGGAGAAAAAGCCCTGACCAATTTGGAACTTGAGTTGGATGTCAACGGTTCAAAACGCAATGTGTTTATCGATTTAGGAGCCAACGAGTCGAGCGTAACATTGATTAACTACTCGGATTTAAAACCAGGAAAAAAATCGGGAGTCGTGCGTATCAACGACAAACAATTGTTTTTTGATGATGACTATTTTTTCTCATACGAAGTCAACGAAAAATCGCGCGTGTTGGTCATTGACGGTGAAAATGCTGTTCGCAACATTGCCTATGTATACGCCTTAGACGATTATTATGAAGTTCAATCCATCAGTGAGAATGCATTCACCAACGATCAACTTTCGAAAACTGACTTTGTAGTACTGAATGGGCTGAACACAATTAGCTCTGCAACAGTTGCATCCTTGGTTTCATTTGCGAAAGAAGGCGGAACAATGGCACTTTTCCCAGGAGAAAACATAAACTTCCAAGCGTGGAATAGTTTGCTACAACAACTCAGTTTGCCGCGTTTAACGGCACTTCAATCAGTTGGTGTCAAAGTAAAATCAATTCAGTCCAACGATGCATTTTTCAACGGTGTGTTTGAAAAAAAACCAACGGATTTGAACCTTCCGCTACAAACCAAAATTTACATGTCGTCGGGAGGAAGTTCCCTCCCAATGATTACATTACAAAATGGATTGCCGTTGTTTGTGCGATCAAATTCAACGACGCGTGCTTACTTATTTTGTAGTTCGCTCACGCCTTCCTTCGGAAACTTCACTTCCAATGCACTGTTTAGTACCTTGGTATTGAGAATGGCAGAATTGAGTCAACGAACGATTCCAATTGCGTTAACGATTGGAGCAGATGCACGGTTTCCGCTGTTCAACGCACCCGTCGATGAATCACCAATTCATTTGGTAAGTCCGAGTGTTGACTTCATCCCCCGCACGGAACGAATCAATCAGCGAACGTATTTATCCATCGCAGGGATGGAAGCAATTGCGTTGAAAGCAGGCTTGTACAGCATCAAAGCCGAAGATGAACTCGGAACTGTTGCCTTGAATTACAACCGAACTGAATCCGACGTTTCGTTGTTAACCGCTGCTGAAATCAGTGCTGGTTTTGCGGATCAAGGAATTGAAAACACGCAATTTTCAACCATTGACGAAGGACAAAGTTTAACCCGAATCGATTTAGAAAAACCAAAGGAATATTGGCGAATTTTCGTTGTACTAGCACTCCTTTTCTTGCTGACAGAAATGGCTTTGCTGAAATTCCTAAAATGATGATTTGGTAGCAAAGCAGACCGTCGGACGAAAATTAGCCAGGCAGAAAAAATAATTAAAAAAAGAATAAATAGATTCGTATGAAATTTTTGATAAAAGCAGCCCTCATTGCAGATTCAACCTCTTCATTCTTCAACAAACGAATGGATTTGCTTATTGAAAATGGCACAATTGCTCGTATCGAGGAAACGATTGTCGATTCAGAGGCAAAAACGATTGAGGGAAGCGATCTAACCGTTTCTCAAGGTTGGGTTGACCTAAAGGCACATTTCTGCGATCCGGGAGAGGAACACAAAGAAACCATCGAATCGGGGTTACAAGCAGCTGCATTTGGTGGATTTACACATGTTGGAATGCTTCCATCTACAAATCCAGTGGTAGACGGTAAAACAACCATCGAATACATCCAACGAAAAGCTGAAAATCAAGTCACTTCGATTTATCCGATCGGAGCGGTTACCGAAAAAATGAAAGGCGAAAGTCTTGCTGAAATGTACGATATGTACCAAACGGGTGTACACTTTTTTACAGACGATTTACACCCCGTCAGCGCTGGAATTATGTATCGCGCTTTGTTGTATGCTAGCAATTTTGGCGGTAAAATCATGGCGTTTTCACGCGACATTTCACTTGCTGGAAATGGACAAGTAAACGAAGGGGAAGCGTCCACAAAAACCGGATTGAAAGCAGAAGCAACGATCGCGGAGATCATTCAATTGGAGCGCAATTTGAGATTGGCAGCATACACGGGTGGCAATCTACATTTAACTGGAATCTCGTGCGCTGAATCCGTTCGATTGATTCGAGAAGCAAAGAAAAATGGACTCGCTGTGACGGCAGATGTGCATGTAGAACAATTGCTATTCAATGAAACAGCCGTCCTTGATTTTGACGTCAACTTTAAGTTGACACCTGTATTACGCAGAGAATCAGACCGAATTGCACTTTGGGAAGGAATAAAAGACGGAACAATCGATTGCATTGTTTCCAACCACCGTCCGTTTGATAAAGAAGAAAAAGACGTAGAGTTTGATCATGCTTCCTTCGGAAATATCACGCTACAATCCTTTTTTGGATCGTTGACTACAGCCACTGAATTCGACTTGCAAACGATTGTCGATATTTTAGCGCTTCGAAATCGCAGCGTTTTTGGTATTGAATCAAATTCGATCGAAATTGGAAACAAAGCAGATCTAACGTTGTTTTCACCGAGTGAAAAATGGACGTTTGATGCACGCAAGGTGATCTCTTCTACCGCAAATTCACCGTTTATTGGCAAAGAATTGAAAGGAAATGTTTTCGGAATAATAAATAACGGTAAATTAGCAATCAAAGAAGAAGGATTCGATGGCAAAAAAGGCTAATTTCTTAAAACAGTTCTGGCAAGAAAAAAAAATGGTTGGGGCGATGAGTCCCAGCTCTAAATACCTCGCTAATTTGATGTTAAAAAACATCGACTTTAAAAAAGCGCGGGTGTTGATCGAACTTGGTCCCGGAACGGGTGTTTTTACAAAGCGAATTTTGGAACTGATGCCAACAGACGCTAAATTGCTGGTCTTTGAGCTAAACGATACTTTTTTTAAAAATTTATCAGAAGAAATTCACGACAACCGCATGATTCTGATTCACGACAGTGCCGAACATATCCAAAAACACCTGAATGAAAACGGTTTGATTCACGCCGATTACATCATTTCATCGCTTCCGTTAGCGAACTTTCCAAACAAACTGAAAACCGCTATTCTTGACGCTTCTTACGAAGCAATGGTAAACAACGGAAAATACGTTCAGTTTCAATATTCGCTTAACTCCCGAAAAAATTTGGAAGATCGATTTGAATCCGTGCATATTTCATTCACACCGCTTAATTTTCCGCCTGCATTTGTGTACACTTGTTTAAAAAATAAATAACAGTACTTTTGTTTCGCTATTTCATTGTCCACAAGCCTGTTGGGTATTTGTCTCAATTCTCCGGTGAGCCGAAAGATTTGACGTTGATGCAACTGGTGGAGCAAAACCAACTTGTGGATTTCCCGAGCGACATTTATCCCGTTGGTAGGCTCGACAAAGACAGCGAAGGACTACTTTTACTCACCAACGATAATAAACTAAAAAACAGTTTATTAGATCCAAAAAATGAACATTTCAAAACGTATTGGGTACAAGTTGAAGGCGCGATCGCTACAACCGATATTCAACGACTAATCGTTGGTGGAATTGAGATCAAACACAACGGAAATGTACATCGGTGTTTGCCTGCCAAAGCGAAGTTATTGACGGAAGTTCAGATTGAGGAACGAAATCCACCGATTCGCTACCGCGCAAACATCCCAACTTCATGGATCGAAATTCAGTTGCGCGAAGGTAAAAACCGTCAAATTCGAAAAATGACTGCGGCCATCGGGTTTCCAACTTTGCGCTTGATTCGCGTTGGAATCCTCAACCTTTCGATCAACAACGTGTCGGTTGGAACGATACGAGAAATCAGCCGGAAAGAAATTTAAAAACGGCAGCAAAACCACCGTTTTTTTTCTAAAAATCTGGTTATCTCAAGATCAATTTTTGCGTAAACTTACCCGACGCATTGGTGAATTCAGCAAAATAAACGCCTTTTTGAAATTCAACCAAATTCAATTGCTGATACTCAACTGCAGGAAAGAATGCAACGACTTTTCCAGAGAAATCAATAATTCGCACGTCAGAAGCTATCGGAAAATCTAGCGTCAATAATCCAGCTGATGGATTGGGATACACCTTGTAGTTGGCCGTAATTTCTGGTAGTCCGACCGTTTTTTGATGGATTACGCCTACTCCATCCAAATCAAATCCTCCCGACGCAAATGCCGTTGGATATGGATCGTTGATCGGATTTCCAAAACGATCCAAACTCGCCAACGTGGGATCGATCGTGCCCACAACATCGATGATTCGAACGTGTGTAATTGCATCGACATCAAGCAATGCATCGACCGGCAAATCGCTTAAATCAAATGGTGTTCCGTAGCCTTGTTCATATTTCCCCGCCAAATTGTGGATGAAACGGCAATCCATCGTACCGTACGTTGCGATTTGCACAGCGAATTGATTCTCGGAATGGGCTGGAAATCGGAAGAAATGTTCACCATCCGAACTCACCTCTACAAATGCCAATTCTAAGAAATCTGGTAAAAAACTATTTTCAAACACAGCGAAATCAGGTCCTTCTCCATTAAAAATTGGCCGTTGGAAAGTCAAAGTAGCCACGCCACCATCTCCTAAACTGACAATCGTGGCACTACTTCCCTGTGCTTGGTACAGCGCCTCAGACGGAGCTCCGTAACTGACTTTGTTGGATCCCGACATCATAAAATTTGTGTCGGCAATATCCAGAAAACCACGTTTCAAGTCGATACCGGTGGCCCAACCAACAAAGACTGAGCTGTCCTTGTGAATAGCAGTTGTACCTGCCTGATTTGCGGGCGGTGCATACGATTGAGAAAAACCAATCGTTGCAGAAAACAATGAAATAAGTAATGTTATTCTATTCATAATAAATAATTGAATTCGGAATTAATCCGACATGATATTTTTGTTTAAAAATTCCGGCTTTTGAAAATTCCAAAATATAACCGGTTGTTGTGTACCCATTTGCATCCATCACGACGAGCAATTCTTGAGCAGGCTCGTACTGCATACCGGCGAATGTTTGTACAGCTGATAAATCGAGAAAATCTGTATCCTCGATCTGTTCCGTCTGAGGATTGAAACGCGCAATTTGTGTCTGTTGATTCGAAGGATTCGTGTACGAAATCAGCAACGAATTTTCCATTTTTTCAATTCCACTCGCCTCAAACGCATACGAAGTAACCGTTAATGTAACTGCATCGATTCGCTTCAAACGCGAGGGAATCGAACCGTAATTTCCGCGCGCAATCACGAAAATATTTCCGTTGTTATCCGCAGCAATACTTCCCGGATTTTTCCCTACCACAACTTTTGCCGTTTCTGAAAGCGCATTTAAATCGATTACGGAGACGGTCGAATCCATTGTTGGTGCATTCAAACCACCTGAATTGGAAACAAACAAGCG
>JACCDZ012018977.1_pt1 | contig 10277 bp, 7 predicted proteins | sample 7449551 | NCBI WGS metagenome assembly JACCDZ01 (sample SAMN15323452, study PRJNA562643) | freshwater metagenome | isolation source: river surface water | place: USA:Blue River Watershed | collected 2017-08-18
GCGTCAGCGTCGGGCCAGCCCGCCCTCAGCCAGTCAGCTGCCGCCGCTGAAAATCCTGCGCCCGCAGCCTGCGGCCAACCCTGATGCACTGCTGGCTACGCCAGCGGCCAGTGACAGTGCGCCCCCACTGACGCCCGCCACGGCCAGTGAAACCGCAAGTGCCGACGAGCTGCAGCTGGAAATCGGTGTGGCCGATACCGACCTGCTGACCGAGGCCGACGTTTACCTGCAGTTCGGCTACCTGGACCGTGCCGCCGCGCTGCTGCGCAGCTACGTAGACCAGAACCCGCCTGCCAGCCGCGAGCTGGCGCGCCTGCTGGGCCTGTACCTGCGCCTGCACGCCATCGACGACTTTACCGAGATACTGCAAAGGTTGGCCGCACTGGGCATCATGACCGAGGCCGACACCGCGCAGGCCGTGGTAGAGGGCCTGCGTATCGACCCGGATAACCTGGCGCTGCGCGTATTTGCCGAAGATACCCTGGGCTGGGATATCGCTACCGTCAGCCGCCGCATCGGCCTGCGCCGGCCGGCCGGCGCGTCCCCGCTGGTGGCACAGCCTGCTGGCCAGGCCGTGACGGCGGGGGATGGCAGCGTGCCGCTGGTGTGCGGCAGCCAGCCGCTGGCAGCCCTGAACGCCTACGAGCGCCTGGCCATTTGCCACCTGATGCCCGCCCGTCAGGGCGTACGCATTCTGCAGCAGCAAGGCGAAACCGCTACCGCCATCGGCACGCTGGAAGCCCTGCTGGCGCAGACGCGCCACCCGCTGACGCCGCTGATGGACATTCTGCATCTGTATTACCGCCAGGCCGACCTGGCCGGCTTTACCCGCCGCCTGTGGCAAAGCTTTGTACTGTTGGGCGAGCATGGCGCCGCCCTGCGCGAACGCTTGCTGCGCATGGGTTTTGCCCTGGGCCGCCACCCGGTACTGGACGTGCTGGCCAGTGGTGCCGACGCGGCGCGCCTGGAAGCGCTGGGGCGCGAATGGGGCTTTGTGCCGGCCAGCCCCAGCGCAGGAAGCGGCCTGCCCCTGGTGAGCGTGACGGCTGCCGCCCCGGCCACCGAGGCCCGGCACGATGCGCTGGCCGAGGCCGACGCCTACCTGGATTACGGCCAGACCGAGCAGGCACTGGCGGTGCTGGAGCAGGCCGTGTTTGCCAACCCGTCCGACGTGCGCCTCTACCCGCTGCTGCTGGACCTGTACCAGCGGCTGGAGGCGGCCGACCATTTACGTGCGCTGTTGCAGCACCTGCGCCAGACGCTGGGCCGGCCGCCGCGCGAGATCGCTGGCCGCCTGGGGCAGCTGCGCCAATTACTGAAACTGGATGACCCGCTGGGCACCCATCTGGAGGACGACGATGTCTGTCAGCACGCCGGCTGAGCCGATTACCGTACTCACCGCCGGTATGGACGAGCGCAAACTGGCGCTCTTTCGCATGGCGTTCCGCCTGCATTCCCTGCACCGCTACCGCCTGGCCAGCGACCACCCGGCCACGCCGCAGGTGGCCATTGTGGACGTGGATAGCGCCAGCGGCTGGCAGGTCTGGCAGCAGTACCGCCAGCAGTACCCGGCATTGCCCGCGCTGATTGTCACGGCCTACCCCAGCGACAATGCCCCGGCCTTGCAGATGGTGAAGCCGGTGCGCATGGAGAAGCTGTTTCCGCTACTGCGCCAGCTGTTGGCCGCACCCGGCCAAGACGCCAGCGTGGTTGCCCCGCCTGCGGCGCCTGCCGTGGCTGTGGCCGCCCCTGTCGCACCGCCGGTAGCCAGCCCGCCGCCGCAACCCGCGCCGGCCCAGGCCGTTCCGCCTTCGCTGGCCATGCCGGGCGCTGCGCCCCCGGTGGTGCGCAGTAGCCAGCGCCGTACCCTGCAGCGCTTTCACCCTGCCGGCACCATTTACGGCCTGCTGGTGGCGGCAGCGCGCCAGAAACAGCCGCAGCAGCTGCACTGTGAGCAGCGCCTGTTTGCCACGGTAGACCCGGTGCAGGGCCAGGTGGCGCTGTATACCACGCTGTCCAGCGTGCAGCAGTTGTGCGAGCTGAACGGCCTGCGCCTGGGCGCCGAGGCACTGTCTGGCCAGAGCGGGGAAGAACCCATGCTGCGCCTGCCCTTGTCTACCTTGCTATGGCAGGTGGCGCTATGGAGCTGCCGTGGCCGCTTGCTGGCCGGTATCGACCCGGATACCCCGCTACGCCTGCGGCAGTGGCCCAACCTGACCCGCCTGGCACCCTTGCCCGGCGCGCTGCGTATTGCCGGCCTGTGGTCGCGCACGCCTACCAGCCTGCGTGTGGCGGTGAGCCTGCTCAAAATGGAGCCTGGCCCGCTGTGTAATTTTATTGCTGCCAGCCATGCGCTGGGCCTGCTGGAACAAGTGGGCAAGGCAAACGAGGCGGCCTCTGCCGCTACCCGGCCGGCTACCCCGGCACCCGCCCCCTTGCCCCCGGCACGACAGAGCTTGCTGTCGCGCCTGCTGGGGCGAATCAAGAACCTGTAGGTGCTTTGCATGCGACCCAGTGATAACAAAATCCTGTTTGCCGGCCCGGTAGGCGCTGGCAAGACCACGGCCATCGCCAGCCTGTCCGATATCCCGCCGGTGACCACCGACGCCACCGCCTCGGACATGACGCTGGACCGCAAAGGCCACACCACGGTAGCGCTGGATTACGGTGTGCTGATGCTGGACGACGATACCAAGGTGCACCTGTACGGCACCCCGGGGCAGGAGCGTTTCGATTTCATGTGGGACATCCTCAGCCAGGGCGGTATCGGGCTGATCCTGCTGCTGGACAACACCCGGCCGCACCCCATACGCGACCTGCAGTTTTTCCTGAAGGCTTTCGACAAGCTGCTGCAGGACGCGCCGCTGGTAGTAGGCATTACCAAAACCGACCTGGCCACGACGCCGACTACCGCCCACTACGCCGATATTCTGGAAACGCTGGGCCTGCGCCCGCCGATTTTCGAGGTAGACGCGCGCAACCGCGAAGACATCAAGACGCTGGTGTGCGCGCTGCTGTATTCCATCGACCCGGGGCTGGAGGGCTAGGGCAATGGACAGCACGCTCAGCCTGAATGGCGCACTCTACGCCGGGCTTACCCCTGCGGGGGCCTGGTACGCGGTGAGCACGCGCGACGAAGGTAGCGACCGGCAGCTGTTGCTGCAGCTGCTGCAACACGGTGGCGAGCTGGCGCTGACCGAGGCCAGGCTGCAAGAGTGGAGTGCGACAGACAGCCCGGCGCAAGCGCTGGCCGTGCTGTACCGTTTGCAGCGCCTGGGCTTTGTCAGCGGTAGCCTGACCGGGCGCAGCGAGCCGGCCGGTAGCCTGGAAAGCCGCTTGCCGGCCTTGTTGGCCGCCTTGTCCGGCGAAGGCCGTGCGCTGTTGGCCGACGACAATGGCCTGTACTACGCCACGGCCGGTTTCCGCCACGAAGCCGCCGAGCAGATCGCCGCGCTGGCCGGCGACATCGTCAGCCTGGGCCGCCGCCACGCCCGCTTGCTGAACCAGAACCTGGGGCTGGGTGCCCAGGCCTGGGCACTGATCGACCCTGCCGGTCATGCCGAGCTGAGTTTTCACCCGCTGTATCTGGGCCGCCAGTCGTTTGTACTGGTGATTGGCGGCCAACCCCGACTGGGCGATAACGCCTTTGTTGCCATGACCGAGGCGCTGTGCCGCCGTTACGCCTGAACGATTACCGGAAACCACCACCATGCGCGAACAACTGCTCAAATCCATTCTTAGCGACCTTAATGGCGCCTCGGCTGATATCGAAGCCTCCGCCATCATCTCGGCCGATGGCCTCACCATGGCGGCGCTGCTGCCCCAAGGCGTCGACGAAGACCGTGTCGGTGCCATGGCCGCCGCCATGCTGTCGCTGGGCGAGCGTACCGCGCGCGAGCTGGCACGCGGCGAGCTCGAACAGGTGATGGTAAAAGGCGACGCCGGCTATATCCTGATGAGCTATGCCGGCCGCGACGCGGTGCTGACCGTGATTGCACGCAAGGAAGCCAAGCTGGGCCTGATTTTCCTGGACGCCAAGCGCGCGGCACGCAGCGTGGAAGAAATCCTGTAGCACAGGGGTGCTCTATGCATAAATGGCATAGCTGTTTATCATGCGGCCACGGATTGCATAGAGATCACCATGAAAAAAACAACGCTGATGGCCAGCTTGCTGCTGGTATTGTGCGGCCACGCGCTGGCCGAGCCATTGACCTTTGGCTGGCTGGAAAGTGGCCAGGCCCGCCGCCAGAAGTTTGAGAAGCACTTTCTGATCGGCGATACCCTGCAGCAATTTGCCGTCGGCAAGAAGCTGGTTACCCTGCCTGCCGGTAACTGGGTGATTAGCGAGGTGAACACTTTCGCACCGGATGTTACCCAGGTAGGCAGCGGTGACGTAGACGGCGCCACGGCGGACGCGGCGCTGGATCTGCAAGACCCGCAAAGCGGCGACCAGATCTATCTGCAAACCCTGATTTCGCCACCGTCCAACCGTATCTGGCTATCGTCGCTCAGCGACAGCTGCCGCGATGCCGGCCAGGCTAAAGACGACGTGGTGGTTTACCAGCAGCAGCTGGACAGCAAGAAAACCGACCGCCAAAGCTGCGTGAAGGTCAGCGGCCGCAAGGCGGTGGACAAAGCCAGCGGCGAGGCCCAGCTGGTGTTGACCACCAGCGTGATGGAAAGCCGCGATGGCGACTACCTGGAATATTTCTACACGCGCACCGTTGCGCTGCCGGCAGGGCAGGCCAGCGATCTGGCCTCGCTAGACAAACCTACCCGTGCCTTTATCGCCAGCCAGATGCGCTGGGGCGTGGCGCTCAAGGCGGAGATTGCCAGACAGATGGGCTGGTAACCAGCCGCCTCATGCCGGCCCGGCTTCGCGCAGCCGGCGGTAAAACGTACTGCGGCTGATGCCCAGCGCCCGTGCGGCGGCGCTGGCATTACCGCCGTGCTGCTGTAGCAGGCTGTGCAGTGTGTTGGCAGTGTGGCGCGGGGTATCTTCCTGGCCGCGCAGGCTGGCGGGCAGGTGTGCCGGGGTCAGCACCGTGCCATCGTCGGCCAGCGCCAGCAGGGTGCGCAGCAGGTTATCCAGCTGGCGCAGGTTACCCGGCCACGGGTAGCGGCGGATAAAGTCGGCCAGCGCCGGCGACAGCGTAATGCCGCGCCCGGCGCTGCCGTGTTGCAGCAGCAGGTTGGCCGCAATCTGCGCTACGTCGCCGCGTTCGCGCAGCGGTGGCAGCGTTAGCGGGTAGTGGCACAGCCGGTAGTAGAGGTCGGCGCGGAAGCGCCCGGCGGTGACTTCCTGTTCCAGCTGGCGGTGGGTGGCCGCCACAATGCGCACGTCCACTTTTTGCCCGGGCCCCCCGCCTAGCGGCACCACCAGGCGCTCTTGCAGCACGCGCAGCAGCCTGGCCTGCATGGCTAAAGGCATGTCGCCGATTTCATCCAGAAACAGGATGCCGCCGTCGGCCTCGCGCAGACGCCCTTTCGCGCCCTGGCGACGGGCGCCGGTAAACGCGCCTTCCTCATAGCCAAACAGTTCCGACTCGATCAGCCCTTCCGGGATGGCGGCGCAGTTTACCGCTACCAGCGGCGCAGCGGCGCGGCTGCTGGCTGCGTGCAGTGCCTGCACAAAGCGCTCCTTGCCAGCGCCGGTTTCACCCAGCACCAGTACCGGAATATCCGCCTCCAGCAGGCGGCGCGCGGTGTCCAGCATGCCCGGTGGCAAAGCCAGGTCCTGCTTGCGGCCAACCTTGTCGCTTGCCCGCTCGTGTTGCCCGCCTGCGGCAGGCCGGCGCGTACTGGCAGCTGGTGGCGCGCTATGCAGCAAGACGCTGCCGTGATGGGCCACCGCTTGTCTGGGGGGCAGCAGGCTGGCCGAGTACAGCTGCCCGCCGTGGCGTAGCGAGGCCACGCCGCTGCCGTGGCGGCTAAGCCAGTGCTCCATGCTCAGGCCGGACAGGCCGGCAAAGCGGGTCTGGCCCAGGCAATGCCAGTCCAGCCCCAGCAGGCTGAGTGCCGCACGGTTGGCCGCGCGTAGCACGCCATCGTCGTCAAAAGCCAGCCGCGCGCAGCGTGGGGTGGCCAGTGTGGCTGGGTCGGGGGCGAAGCGCAGCTCGTGCAGGCTGCGGGTATGTTCGTCGAACAGGCGTTGTTCGATATGGCGTACTGCGGTAACCACTTGCAGCTGCTGTGCCTCGCCCAGCTTGCGCGGCAGGCCGGAAACGTCCAGCACGCCCAGCATCTGTCCCTGCGGGTCGACGATGGTACTGGCGGTGCAGGATAGCTGGCGGTTGCGCTCCAGATAGTGCTCGCTGCCGCGCACGCGCACGGCGCTGCCGGTGACCAGGGCGGTGCCGATGGCATTGGTGCCGCGCACGTCTTCGCGCCAGTCCATGCCGGGTAGCAGCGCCACGCGTTCGGCGCGGTCCAGAAACGCCGGGTGGCCCATTTGGTTCAGGATCACGCCGTCGCGGTCGGCCACTATCACCACATGGCCTTCGTCCACCACGCTGTCGAATAGCGCATCGATCGCCGGCCTGGCCAGCTGCAGCCAGTCGGCATTGTCTTGCTGGCGGTGCGCCAGGCGCTGGCTGTCCAGCCGCTCGGGCGGGCGCAGCCGTGCGGCCGACAAGCCCAGACCCAGGCAACGCCGCCAGGAATGCAGGATAGGCTGCGGTACGCTGTTTTCCGGTAGCTCGTCACCGTCAAAAAAACGGCGGCGGATTTCGGCCAGGGGCAGGGTAGACATGGTGTTCTCCGTACTGTGTCACGCTGTTGCGACAGCTGTGTCAGTCTGGCACAGCTAGCCGCCGGCTGCAGGGCTGAGCGTGGGGCTGGCGGCATGGCGAAGCTGCCAGCCAGAAATCCTTTATTTATTGCAATGCAACATGCATGCATCAGATTGCAGCACAGGCGGGCGGTGCAGAAGAGCTGCACTGCAGCATGGCTACAAGCTGGCACGGTAGGTGCAGTGTGGTGTTTACACCCGGCGAGGTGACACCAACACAAAGGAGACACAGATGAGCGCGATTACCCCGGCACAATACGGCCTGAACCTGAAAACCCGTTACGCCAACTTCATCAATGGCCAGTGGCAGCCACCGGTCAATGGCCGCTACTTCGAGAACATCACCCCGGTGACCGGCCAGGTATTGTGCGAGATCCCGCGCTCCGATGCGGCCGATATTGAGCTGGCACTGGATGCCGCCCACGCCGCCAAAGGGGCCTGGGGCAAAACCAGCGTAGCCCAGCGCGCGCTCATCCTGCACCGTATTGCCGACCGCATGGAGCAGCACCTGGCCACCCTGGCCACGGTAGAAACCTTCGACAACGGCAAGCCTATCCGTGAAACCACGGCGGCCGACCTGCCGCTGGCTATCGACCATTTCCGCTACTTTGCCGGCTGCATCCGCGCACAGGAAGGCAGCATCGGCGAGATCGACGCCACCACCGTGGCTTACCACTTCCACGAGCCGCTGGGTGTGGTGGGCCAGATCATTCCGTGGAACTTCCCGCTGCTGATGGCCGCCTGGAAGATTGCCCCGGCGCTGGCGGCCGGTAACTGCATCGTGCTGAAACCTGCCGAGCAGACCCCGCTGTCCATCCTGGTGTTTGCCGAGCTGGTGGGCGACCTGCTGCCGCCGGGCGTGCTGAACATCGTGAACGGCTTTGGTACCGAGGCAGGCAAGGCACTGGCTACCAGCAAGCGCATCGCGAAGATTGCCTTTACCGGCTCTACCCCGGTGGGCCGCCTGATCATGAACTACGCCAGCGAAAACCTGATTCCGGTCACGCTGGAGCTGGGTGGCAAATCGCCGAATATCTTCTTTGACGACGTGGCCGCCAAGGACGACGCCTTCTTCGACAAGGCCATCGAAGGCTTCGTGATGTTTGCGCTGAACCAGGGCGAAGTGTGCACCTGCCCTAGCCGCTCGCTGGTACACGAGTCCATCTACGACCGCTTCATGGAGCGCGCGCTCAAGCGTGTGGCCGAAATCAAGCAAGGCAACCCGCTGGACCCGTCCACCATGATCGGTGCGCAGTCGTCGCAAGAGCAGATGGACAAGATCCAGGGCTACCTGCAGCTGGGCAAGGACGAAGGCGCTACCGTACTGGCGGGCGGCGACCGTGCCCACCTGGGCGGCGGGCTGGAAAACGGCTTCTATATCCAGCCTACCGTGTTCCAGGGCCATAACCAGATGCGCATCTTCCAGGAAGAAATCTTTGGCCCGGTGCTGTCGGTGACCCCGTTCAAGGATATCGACGAGGCATTGCATATCGCCAACGACACCCTGTTTGGCCTGGGTGCCGGCGTGTGGACGCGCAATATGAACACCGCCTTCCATATGGGCCGCAGTATCGAGGCGGGCCGCGTGTGGACCAACTGCTACCACGCCTACCCGGCGCACGCCGCTTTCGGTGGCTACAAGCAGTCCGGTATCGGCCGCGAAACCCACAAGATGATGCTGGACCACTACCAGCAGACCAAAAACCTGCTGGTGAGCTACAGCGAGGACAAACTGGGCTTCTTCTAAACGGTTTGGCTTCCACTGCCCTGGCGCGCGGGTGCTGCAGCCAGGGTGCTTACCCGCTTTAGCGAACTGGCGGGCCATCGTGGTGATGCCCGCCAGTCTACGCAGTGATTCGTCTTCCTCCCCTGTTTGTCGTGGTCGCTCGCGGCGGGCAGTTTGGCTGCCACCTGATGTTTCTCAACACAGGTGGCATTTTTTATGGAGATGATTACCTGCAGGGCAGGATAATCTATAAAAATAAAAATCATGGCCGGGCCAGGCCCGGGCTGTACACAACGACAACCGCTGGAGCACGCATGTTTTTCTTCAACAAGAAACGTTCTTCTATCCCCGACAACGCCAGCGCTGCCGCAGCGGCAGCGCTGATGCACATCGTGCGTACCGACAACCAGGGTTACGATCAAGCCTTGCAGGCCAAAACCAGCGGCAGCATCAAGCTGGTGCTGGGTTATGTGAACCCTGCGGCCAACCTGGAGCAAGTTGGCCGCAGCGTGGCGCGCCATTTTCCGCAAGCCAAAGTCGTACTGACCACCACCGCCGGCGAGCTGTGCAGTGCCAGCCGCCAGGACACCCTGTATCTGCCTGCCAATGGCCAGTGGCAGACCATGGTGTTCCAGCTGTTTGACGCCGCGCTGGTGTCCGATGTGCACGTCACGGCCGTGCCGCTGGCGTGCGAAGACATCAAGGCCGGCCAGCCCAGCCTGAGCCATGAAAACCGCCTGGCCAAGCTGAAAGACAACGTTGGCCGCATCAACCTGCCGTTTGCCATGCGTCACGACGAGGGCTTTGTACTGACACTGGTAGATGGCCTGTCCAACAGCGAGAGCTACCTGATGGAGGCGCTGTACGAGTCCGGCAAGCTGCCCTATCTGTTTGTGGGCGGCTCGGCCGGCGGCCCGCTGGATTTCAGCATGACGCGGATCTACGACGGCCAGCAGGTGCGCGACGGCCACGCCGTGTTCGCCTTTATCAAGCTGGCACCTGCCTACCGCTACGGCATCTTCAAGAGCCAGAACTTCGAAGACACCGGCACCAGCTTTACCATTGCCCAGGCCAGTACCGAAATGCGCCGTGTGCATTCGGTGATCGATAGCCAGAGCGGTGAAATCCGCAATGTACTGGACGCGCTGTGCCAGCATTTTCGCTGCCAGCGCAGCGAGCTGGGCGCCAAGCTGCAAAGCCATAGCTTCGGCATCAAGATCAACGACGAGATTTTTGTGCGCTCGGTCTTGGCCATCAACGAGCAGGAAAGCCATCTGCAGTTTGCCTGCGACCTGGCCTTTGGCGAGCAGCTGTTCCTGCTGCGCAGTGTCGACCTGGCCGAGCGTACCGCGCGCGATTTCGAGCAGTTCAGCCGTGGCAAGCCGCAGCCGGTGGGCGGCATCCTCAACGACTGCATCCTGCGCCGCCTCAATAACGCCAGCGCGCTGGCCCGCGCCAATGTGTACGGCGATATTCCCACCGCCGGCTTCTCTACCTTTGGCGAGCTGCTGGGTGTGAACATCAACCAGACGCTGACGGCTATCTTCTTCTACCCGGCCAGTGACACCTTCCGCGACGACTTTGTCGACCGCTTCCCGGTGCACTACGCCAACTTCAAAAACTACTTCTACCGCCGCGAGCTGCAACGCGCGCGCATGACCGGGCAGATGAAGAGCCGCGTCATCGAAGAACTCAACGGCTACAAAGCCTTTGCCGGCCAGCTGATGGAAAGCCTGCCGCTGTTCCGCGATACCACCGCCC
>JACCDZ011126164.1_pt1 | contig 10275 bp, 24 predicted proteins | sample 7449551 | NCBI WGS metagenome assembly JACCDZ01 (sample SAMN15323452, study PRJNA562643) | freshwater metagenome | isolation source: river surface water | place: USA:Blue River Watershed | collected 2017-08-18
GAATTAGTTGAAGGTATTAAAAAGAATGACCAAAAGAAAGGTGATTGGATTACAAAGGTGACTCAGATAAAAGAAAAATTTGGTGGGTTACGTTTCTATGTCACCGGTACATCTGATAAGAATTGGGCATTGATTAGAAACGCCGAACAAAAATCGTATGGTGTATGTGAGGAAACTGGTTCGGAAGTTGAAGTGGGAACTTGGACATTGGGTTGGATTAGAACAATATGCCGTAAAGAAGCACTTAGAAAGTTTTATGATTTGAGTGATAAAGGTGAATTGGATGGTAAACGATTTGAGGATTGTTGGAAACCATCTGTGAAAGCAGAGACCATTGTAACTAAAAGAAAAAAGTAATGAGTTTAGCTCAAAGAGAAGTCTGGGATAAAGGTATAAAACAAAAAGTAATGAGTAACAAACATATAGAGGTAATTAGATTTGATAATGCTAAAATTAGTGTTAAAGAATATATTGGTGAGCGTGTATTACAACCCGTAACATATCAGCCGGCAATTATAAAAATGATTGGAGCACGATTGCTAGTTATAAATCCTGATAACCAAGAAGAGTATTACGATTGTAGATATGAAGATTGCACTATTAAACGAATGAATGGATAATGAAAAAATATAAGACACAAATACTAGCTACACTATGTTCAATACTATTTTGGTTATTATGTTATAGCTGTACTGCACAAGCACAAACAAAAAAACAATTACCTGCATTAGATTCATTACCCTATCTAACAAATGATACGGCACTGAATAACTTTATGCTACATTGGATTGGAAAACCTTATAAGTTAGGTGGCAAAACCGAAAAGGGTATTGATTGTTCACAATTCAATAAGAGGTTATATACCGATGTGTATAAACTTAATTTAGAGAATGTATGTTACAAACAATGGGCTCAAACAAATAGAGTACCAAAAGATAGTTTACAAACTGGTGACCTATTATTTTTTAGAAGTAGGCAATCACCAAGCGGATGGCATTGTGCAGTTTACTTAGGTGAAACAATGTTTGTACATGCAGCGAATAGATATGAAGGTGTAAAGATTAGCTCACTTAATGAGCCTAATTATAAAAGGGCATATAGAGGTGCCGGTAGATTATTAAAACAATAAAATTATGAAAAAATTAAATTGGGGAGACATTTTTCAAGTCTTATTTTATGGGGGGATATTTTGCGTTGGAGTTGGAATCCTAAGTTGGGCATTCATTTTCATGTGGCAAATCATTAAATCAGTATTTTAAAAAAAAACAATATGGCAACATTTATTACATCACTTATTTTGTACGGCTTTATAGCATTCGTTATTGGAGCTATTGGAAAGTTTATTTATGAAGTACAACAAAACAAAAAATTAGAAAAACAAGATGAGTTCGAAGCTAAAGATAGGTTTCAAAAGTTAGCAGGAATTGGACAACCAAAAAATGAACTTGATCCTGAGATTTGGAAATATGTAGCAGATAAAGTTAGTAAGGAAGGATTTCCTGAACCCGATGTATCTATTCCCGTTACAACTGCCAAACTTACAACAATTGAAACTAAGTTTGAAGATTATGACCCATTGACATCAGTTCCAATGAGTAGAGTATCGAAAGAAGCTAAAAAGAAAATGGCCGAAATAGCTAAAGAGGATATTAAAGAGCAAGTTGAAAAACATGCTATTGAGTTTGAATCAAAACCAAAACCAAAAAGAAAATCAAACCCGAAACAAATGGATGGCATTTTAATTGAAGAGCCATTTGTAAAGAGTAGAAAGAAAGCAACAAAGAAAACAAAAAAGTAATGAGCAAAGAAACATTTCAATTAGCTAAACCATTAGCGGACAGAGTACTTATTGAAAAGCAAGAAGTACAAACAAAAACAGCAGGTGGTATTATTATTCCCGAAACTGCACAAAGTGAAGATACAAAAATAGGAACTGTGGTTTCAGTTGGACCTGGCATTTATACAAATGATGGAGTCCTTATTCCAATGAGTGTACAAGTTGGAGACAGAGTTATGATGCCACAAATTGGTACTGCTCAAATTGTGAAATTAGAAAACAAAGAATACTATCTATTCAGAGAGCAAGAACTATTAATGATTATAAAATAAAAGAATGGCAACAAAAGTATTAATTAAAACAGCAAAGGGTGACATGATAGCAGAGCTATACGATGAAACACCAATTACAACAAACAATTTTATTAAATTAGTTGAAAGCGGATTCTACAATGGATTAAACTTTCACCGAGTTATTCCAAACTTTATGATTCAGGGTGGATGTCCAATTGGTAATGGTAGCGGAGGACCTGGATATAAGATTCAATGTGAAGTATCAGCACCAAAACAATATCACGATAGGGGTGTCCTAAGTATGGCACATGCCGGTAGAAACACTGGAGGCTCTCAATTCTTTATTTGCCACAATAGAGCAGGAGTTGCACATTTGGATGGCAACCATACTTGCTTTGGTAAAGTAATTGATGGAATTGAAGTAGTGGACTTTATCAGACAAGGTGATGCTATTCATTCAATCGAAGTAATTAAAGAAACAAACATTTAATATGAATAGATACCACATTTTAGTTATAACAGGCTCACCTTTTTATCAAATGAGGGTTGAAGCAAATGGAATTGCTTGGTCCGATTCTGGTCTTTATGAATTTTGGAGACGGGATGAAAGTGGTAAACAATACAGTGTAGCATACTATCCGGTAAATAGAACTATTATAGAACATATTGAATACGGAATAGATGAGTAAAAAAGTATATACAAAGAAAGGGGATAGTGGGACTACATCTTTACTTTCAGGCCGTAGAGTATCAAAGTTATATCCTGAAATTAGAGCAGTAGGTGTATTGGACGAATTAAATTCATTTGTAGGTTTACTTCGAACTGAATATAAACCTGAAGGTGGATTACTTGAGGAAATTCAATGGGACTTATTCAACGCAGGTTCAATGATTATCAATGATAACAATTCACCTATTATGAATGTGACAGAAGATGATATTGAAGTATTGGAAACGGTGATGGATGGAATGAATGAGCAGTTGCCTGATTTGAAAAACTTTATAATTCCAAACGGAAGCAAAGCAGTTTCATATGCACACATTTGTAGAACGATATGTAGACGTGCTGAAATTGAAGTATTGAATTGTTTAGTTATGGAAAACACCGAAAGGGTTGCTATTATAACTAAATACTTAAACCGATTGAGTGACTTCTTTTTTGTGTTAGCACGTTTTATTGGACACAAAGAAAACATTGACGAAACAATTTGGAAAAATGACTGATTGTACAATAATGTTGCAAGGCAGGATAAATGAAGAATGTCTAAATGAATGGATAAAAAACTATTCAGATACTAAAGTTATACTTTCTATTTGGGAGGACGAAGATATTTGGAAATATCAAATACCAGAAAAGTGGGAAATATATATCAATCAATATCCACTTGTGAGGTTTTGGGAGCATGCTAATTTAGATTATCAATTAATAACTACATTGACCGGATTAAAAGCGGTTACAACAAAGTATGTTATTAAAATGAGGTGTGACGAATATTGGAGCAATATAGAATCTGTTTATAATAGATTACTATTAAATGATAAAAAGATAGTAACAGGTTCTATGTTTTTTAGGGAGTGGGGAACTTACAGCAAATTCCATTGTTCGGATAAAATACTAGCAGGTACAACTGAAAACATAAAAAATATGTTTACAAAGACGTTGGAGAACATTGTAAATAAAGTTTGGGATGTAAAGATACCAGAATGTCAATTAGGACTTGCATGGATTATGGTTAATGAACCTGAGTTTGATACAAAACAATTGTATCCACAAAGTGAAATTGATTTTGATTATGTAGCGGCTGTTAGGGGTGTTTCAAAAGGATTAGAAATTGTAATGGCTGATATCAAAGATATACTTTCAAGACAATTCAATCCACACTATACGAATAGAATTAATTTTGAATTGATATCGGATAAACTAATTAGGGATAAAGATATTCTTGTTACGTGTTGTCAATTGGTTTCAAAGCAAAAAGAAATTACACCTGTTGATGAAAAACCTTTAATGAGAAAATGGTTTGACATTATTAATGTGGATGAGCTAAAACCTTATATTGCTACACAAAATTTAGGACAAAAAAGAAAATGGTTTAGGAGTGATTTTGACCATATAAAAGAAAAATGCTTAACTGATATAAATCAAAATTAAAATGATTAGTGAATTAAAAGAATGGATTGAGGACGGTATAACTATTCGTAAAACAAATAACGGATATCAAGTCTTTACAATACCAACACAGCACTTTGATATTAAAGAGCTAGATGAATTAACACCCGAAAGGTTTAAAACTGAAGTTGAAAAGCAAACGCAAGTTAGGGAGTGGGAAGCTGAATTATTTAAAGACTTATTTAATTAATATGAACTGGGATATATTTGGATACATAGGAACTGTAGTAGTCCTTTATTCATTCACAATTGAAAACATAAAACGTTTGAGGTTTATAAATTCAATTGGTTCGATGTTTTGGATTGCTTACGGAGTGGGTATTATGGCATGGCCTACAATTATTGTTAATAGTTGCGTATTGATGATTCATTCAATTTGGTTTATAAAACATAGACATGAAATTAAACGAAAACACAAAAGATAACATTTGGACTTGGTTTATTGTATTAGCAATGATAGGGTTCTTTTTATTTATGGCAGTAATGGCAGTATAGATGAAATACGAAATTCACATACCAATAGTAATACCAATGGATTATTTTAATTTGGGTATTGATTTTGCTCCAATGCATATAACAGGATATAAAAAAGGGGAAAAGCAAGAGGATGTACTAATTGATTTGAGAAAGTTATGTATAAGCTTGGACAACCGATACTTAAAAAATTATAAGATATTCAGACACGAAACGTACACAATAATTGAAATTGAATGCTAAAGTTTGAAAACGTAAATAGAATTGAGGGTAATACATTTCACAATGACAGATTTGTTATTCATAAATGTGATGACTCATTGGTAAAAACTTACTTTCATATTAGGGATAAGCAGACACCATTTTCACAAACAATTGAATTAAGAAAGGAAGCTAATCCTGTTTATGTATTGGAAAATACTTTTAATAAGACAATGGTATATTGTGATTTGAATGTGATTAAGGATAAAGACCTGTTTCTTAAAAAAATAGAAACACTAATTGATACATCTATAACTTGGGAATAAATGCTTACAATAGAAAACATAACAAAGTTATATCGAAGGGACGTAGGGGAATGGCGTATAGGTAAAGTAGAAACTACAAATACTACATACCTATTTCAGTTGTATAAATTCAACAGAAGGAATACAATTCAAGTTAATTTAGAAAGGAATCCAATAGGTCCACAATACGAATTATGGTATTGGAAGGTAATCGGAGGTCAATCACCGCACCCTAATTCAGTTCCACTACGCAGAATGTTGGATAAAAGTAAATTACAAACACCTGAAATCTTAATAGAGCAAATCAAAGACTTATTAAAATAATAAATTATGGACATGTTTCAATTCATTTGGGGATTCTTAATAGGAATCGGAGTAGGTGCGGTAATCGCACTAATTTGGGCACAACGTATGGTTAAACGTACAATTAGAAAAGTTTTAAATAGTATGGGCTAATGAGTAACTTAACTATATCGCCGGACAATGGTAGGCTAACAATGAAAGGTAGCGGTAAGGTTCAAATCAAAACTTCAATACAAATATACGGAACGGGTACTAAAATGCCGGTAACAATTGAAGCTGATTTTACAAACATACCAAATAACTTACATTCTTTATATTATCAAGCCTTAACACATCAATACAATACATCGGTTAATGTATATAACAATACAAAAGATGACGAACCGAAAACAATAAAGGAAAAAAAGAGTGAGTGGCGTATTAATAGAATAGTGGACATCATTAGTAAAGCAATATCAAAATGAAAAACAAAAGATTAGAAATTTTATCTGACGAGGTGCGTAAAGGTAACCCGATAGGATTGGGTGAAGCATTAGAAGTTGTGAAATATCAAACCGAAATTCAAAAGAGTAGAAAAGAGCGTACAAATAGACGTTTGAGAATCTTAAAAAGTATTTCGGCAATAGTAGTTACGGTAGTGGGTACATTGGCAGTTGTATTCGGTGAAGTGGATGACTCGCCGGGTTTGGGTGGAATAGGATTAATACTTATAGCATCGGCAATGTACTTAAATGTAAAGCTAGTGAACAAATAGTATGCTCAAAATAGAAAACTATAAGAAAATAGAAGCACAAACGTTTTGGACAAAATCAAATACACAAGAGTGGACTATAGGTAGAATTGAGGAAAATGGATACAATTACCAAATAGTTGTACTACCAAAAGATGACGATACAAATGCATTTTCAATAAGTGGAGCAATAGTATATACACTACAAAGGGTATCGAATACGCCGGACGGATATAAGATACTTAATACTAAAAACAAAAGAGAAGCTTGGGTAAGGATGGACAATTTAACATTTGATAATTTTCTTTTAGAATTAATGATACAAACTTCATTAAATACATAGTATATATTCCTTTCAGTATATTATCTTATTCATTTGTATTATCGTATCGGTGAATCGGAAATCGGGTCGATGGGGAAATTTTTTTGATAGTATATATTTAATAGAGTAAACTAAACAAGCTACCCAGCTCAAAAGGGTGAACGATATGAAAACAAAACCAGAATTAAGAAGTATAATCAATCAATGGTGGGCGTACAATTCGGAAATGGCGCAATTGCCCGAAGGTAGGTACTTTATGGAGCAGATAGGGGATTGGCAATCGGGCTTTCGTAATCACACAAAAGAGAATTATCAACCGGATACCGAAATCGAATGTGTGAAAGTGGGGGATGTAAAGGAAGGTTTGAGTATTCACTTAAAGAGTGGTCCTTATGAAATCAAAGGAATCTTAACAAAGAGTGGGGAATGGATTGAAAGGATTGAAAGTGAGGGTACGGGTTCAATGGTATTTCAAACGGCAGGAATAGATGGCTAAGATAGTGAGGATATTGATGGAGGTCTTTAAAGGGTTCGAATGGGCCGAAAAGAATAGGGACAAATCGGGGTTTGGAAAATTCTAAGGCCGGACAGAACAAATACAAATAATACAGCATCAAATGATAATAGGAGTAATAGTAGGGGGAATGTTCATAGGATATATAGTAGGACAGTATATAGTGGATAGGTATATAAACACTAATCACGAAGATATAGATTCAGAAAACTAAGCACTTTTAAATCTAGCTCAAATGGAATACACTCCCGAAATAGGAATAGGATTAATCGTATATATCGTATGTATGAACTGGATGTATATAAAGGAATACAAAGGGAAAGGAAAGGGAGTAATCAAAAGGGGTAACGAATGGGATTAAGGATTAAAAAGATACTAAGGGAATATAAGGAGCTGAGTAAGGGTGAAGGGTCCGAGCTCCTACTAATCACTGCTACAATCGTACTATTATGGATACTATTAACACACACAATTTAACGGGTAGAGAACGTATCGAATTACAATCCCGTATTCAAAAGTTACAATGGCTACTAACGGAATGTATAGGATTAGAGGAATACGAATTGTGCTCCCAAATACGAAACATAATCCAAAAAAAGTACGAGCTCCTTACTACAAATAGGACTACAAATGAAATCGAATAGAAACCCCCGTCCGTATTTTGAATTAGCCCGTTGGGTATGGTGGACTGGTTTGATTGCTGCTACCTTAACACTATTCCTATGAAACGTATAAAAGAATACTTAAAAAAATACCGATGGGCTTTGTGGGCTGTACTGATATTCTATTCTCTTAAAGGATTGGCTGTATTGTACATAATGATTAAGGCTTACCTATGGATTAATGGATAGGAAAACAAAACCATAAAGAGCTAGGAAAATAAAAACCATAAAGAGCTTGACATGTTGCGCTTTATTCTTATACTGATAATATCTTTTTTACTTTGTGGATTCTTAACAAATGATATCGAAACAATGATAGGTTTAACGATGTCAATGAGTTTCTTTGTAACTATCTTTTGGGAATTGATTAGGTACTTTATATTCAGGAAGAAAAACTAATTTGATACCTACGTTTTTTAATTACCAAGACTACCTAAATATACGTCTATTCAGATACATTTATATTTTGATACAGGGTAGTTATTGAAAACCACTACGTGTCATCAATTCCACACTTTACCACTTTCACCCACTTTTTACCACTACTCAAATAATAAGGGTGTCAATTGGTAGTATAGTATATCACAATGTGACCATATACGGATTCTTTAGCTTTAAGCAAAATTTTTCTCGAGGTATTTTTACACACGAACGAGCTTTTTTATCCACACACTTATCCACATACCGATTCACAATTGTAAACTTCAACTAACACTTTAGCTGAGCTGGATAAGCCATTGATAACCAATACGTTATGAGAGCTGATTAAAGTCCTACTTGTTTACATTTGTATATTCGGATACACAACAAAGCTCTGATAATCAATGAGTTATGAATGTGGGAAAGCTGTGGATAAATAAATGGAAAAAAGCTTGTTTATATGGAAAATTTTTCGTAACTTTAAGGGTGCGGAGGGCGGGTAGAGCGCTTAGGGCTCGGATGGATAAAATAAAAAAGATTTGGATATGTGAGAAATTTTTCGTATATTTGTATATTCAAATCACGATATATTTATGAGAGTAAGTAATAAAACGAAAGGTATGCGATTTGATTGCAACAGGCTTTGGAATTGGGCCCATGACAAATTGGGAGCATCTAAGTGTGAAGCAATTGCTTTTTATTGGGATATGAATGAGAATTCGGAGTGTGGGTATTACGATTGGGAGAAAACCATTTGGATAAACCTAGCTCAATGTAAACGAATGATATCTGTCCAAAAGACTATTTTACACGAATGGACACATGCACAACAAACATTCAGGTGGTATAATCATTATCAGATTAAGTACGGATATAAGAATAACCCCTACGAAATACAAGCTAGGGAGAATGAAAAATTAGTGAAACGTGCATACAAACGAAGAACAAAGTAAGCCACAAAGAAAGCCGGGTAGAGGTAAAAGGGTAGCGCCGGGAGAGCAGGTAGCTTCGAATAGAGCCATGCATTGTAACATGCAGTTATTTGAGAATGAGCTCGGTGAGTATTACCCGGTAGTGGATAGGATGGATAAACCTACCTTAGTCCGAGGTGAGTATCACCCTATTGGGAATAACTTTCACTATCCTAAACAATGGGGTAGAAAGTATGCAGCTGGGTATCTATTAGAGCATAAGATTAAAGTACAACAAGACATAATATCTAAGGCTGAGGTGGAATTGTCCAAGCTCCAGCGTTGCTTAGATTCTATAAAAGATTGGTCCGATACAGACGAATAAACCACATATATGCTTACAGAATCCTATATGATTCAACAAGCTACCTTAGCCGGTATGGATGAGGAGCTGCTATCTTACGCTAAACAAATTCAAAGACAACTTTCAACGGATGGGGATGAGGCCCTATGGTTGGATTGCTTAGAGATGGCTTATAACGAATTGATTCTCAATAAGTTGCATTGAGAAAAAAAGTTATTCACATCTATTGGAATTCTCAGATTTTTTTCGTATCTTTAAGGGAGTGGAGGGCGGGGTGAGCCCTTTACGCATTGTTATATAACGTATATTATGTTAAATACGTCAGCTATTGAGAATCAACGAGTTACGTCCGAAAACACCCCAAAAGTCTTATAAATGATATTATGTTAAATAGGACCGCATCCTGAGCGGATCTTGTTGATAATCAATGACTTACGAAATGTGGAAAACTTTTAGCTAAATTATTTGGAATTCTCAGGAATTATGCCTATCTTTGGTATGTAATAAAAATTAGATATATGATTGATAGAGATTTATTCGAGTCCAAAGTAGGTTACGATTCTGCTAACAAAAAAATGATATGTAGGGTTTACGATTCCCTATACAATTACCTTACCGATTTTTACGATTACGATTGGTTACCTTCCAAAACTAAGAGTTGGGTTAATGTTGTACGTGTTATGTTCAACGATGAAGGTGCTAATGTTAATAGTATCAATGTGAATGGTTACTACAATACTATTAAACGTAACCTCAAAGATATTGGTGTCATCGCTTATGAAGGTAGAAATTTAGTTAAGGGTCCGAATTGGGATAGATTCTATTCTGA
>JACCDZ010822289.1_pt1 | contig 10272 bp, 5 predicted proteins | sample 7449551 | NCBI WGS metagenome assembly JACCDZ01 (sample SAMN15323452, study PRJNA562643) | freshwater metagenome | isolation source: river surface water | place: USA:Blue River Watershed | collected 2017-08-18
AGTGTGGCTTCACGCTGGACAAGTCAGGCAATCAGGCCAAGCCAAAGACATTTCGGAAGCTTATTTGCAATACACCCTGCAAGAGGTATATGGGCAGGAAGCTCAATTGAAAGCCATTGAGCAAAAGCCAAGCGCGTCACAAGCAGATGTGACTGCGAGCGCAGAAGATGAACTTGTAGCGGTGGACTATCAGGCCGAGTTGAAGGTGCACAACAACCTGAATGAGGCCAACGGGTGGAAAAGCGGCGCGGGAGAAATCGTTGCCATCAGTCTTAGCATGGCTAACGGCGATAACTGCGATATCTTGCAAGGTGGCGAGATGGTCAGCATGTGCATTACCGCTGTTGCGCATGAGGACATGGACCGCCCGATCTTGGGTTTTTTGGTACGCGACAAATTGGGGCAAGACCTGTTGGGTGAAAACACACTGCCGCTGACCAACGAAAAGCCGCAGCCCATGCAAGCGGGCGAGAGATTCCAGGCTCAATTCACCTTTAAGCTGCCCATGCTTCCTAATGGGGATTATTCGGTCATGACCTCATTGGCCGATGGCGATCTTTACAACCATGTGCAACACCACTGGCTGCACAATGCACTCATGCTCCATGTGGTGTCAAGCAAGGTTCGCTATGGCTTGGTGGGTGTTGAATTTAAAAATATCGATTTCTGCAAACTATGAAAACACTATTCGATTTGTACAAAAGTCATGCCGGCAAAGTGTCGGATAAATGGACACTTTACCTGCGTGAATACGATCGTCTGTTTTCACCCTTTAGGGACCAAGCGATCTCAATTTTGGAAATTGGCGTGCAAAACGGTGGGTCGTTGGAGATATGGAGCCAGTATTTTGCAAACGCCAAAAATTTTGTGGGCTGCGACATCAACCCTAATTGCGCCAAGCTGACCTATGATGACCCCCGAATTCATGTGATCGTTGGCGATGCAACCCTTACGGAAACCCAGCAGAAAGTTCTGCAACATTCTGACGGCTATGACTTGATCATTGAAGACGGTTCGCATACATCTGGAGATATTGTTAAAGCATTTGTAAAATATTTTCCATTATTGCGAGAAAATGGTTTGTTTGTAGCGGAAGACTTGCATTGTAGTTATTGGTCAGATTATGCGGGTGGTATATATCATCCGTATTCTTCAATCAACTTTTTTAAGCTACTGATCGATGTCATTAATTATGAGCACTGGGGGTGTGATAAGACTCAGTCGCAGCTATTTTGCGGATTTGAGAAAGAATATTCATTTGAAATGCCTTTGGGTATGCTTGAAGAGATACATTCAATTGAATTTCTGAACTCCATTTGTGTTATCAGAAAGAAGAATCCTGAAAAAAATAATTTATCAACGCGGGTGATTGCAGGCAAAAATTACGAAGTGTATTCGGTTATTTCTGATTTAAATGGGACTTTGAGTAATGCACCGCTGCAAAATAAAAATGTATGGTCGACTTTAGAGGTGTCTCCTGGCGAAATTTATGGAGAAATGAAAAAAGCAATTGAAGAATTTTCATCTAGATTAACAAAAGAAGTAATTGCAGTTGAGAGGCTGACTGTAGAGTTGACAGAAAAAGAAAGTGAATTATCTGTTATCTATGAAAAAATTAGTTCAATAGAAAATTCAAGAAGTTGGCGTTATACGCGTCTCTTGCGTTGGCTTGTTATGCAACAACGACGGCTGGTTGAGCAGGGCATGGTGGAACGCTCTAGTGCCTTGCTTAAAAAAATTATCAGAAAGATAGGAGTAGCAACAATAACCTTTGTTAAGGCGCGTCCGACCCTAAAAAACCGGTTGCAAAGAGCCGCCGCACAGCTCGGCATCGCGCAGTCTTTGCGCAAATTTTCCTACAGGTTACAACAACGACCAAATGATGAGGCCACAGCCCTGACCGATTCAGTAGTTACCTCTTATCCTGCATGGGCCAGCCGCTTTGACACGCCCTCTTCACGCGCCCTAGAGCAAATGGCTTACTCGGGTGAAGCACTAGCATCCATAGTCATCCTTGCAATTTTCGATGAAACATCGGCAAAATTAGCTCCTGCTTTGGGACGATCTCTTCAGGCTAGCATCGGACAACCTTGGACGGCAATCTTTCAGTTTAAAAATTGCGACGATACAGAGCAGATGGTTAGGGATGTAAGAGTTGCAACAAACAGTGAACCTCGCATAGAGTTCGAACACACCGCGGCTCCCCTCGCTACTGATATCCTTGTATTGATTGAAGGTGGAGCACTGCCTCGTCCGCATGCATTGCGGATTTTTGCAGACACCCTGCGGGGTTCTCCCACATGTCTGCTTGCCTACGCGGACGAAGATCGTCTCATAGACGGATCTAAACTGGCCGATCCATGGTTTAAACCGGAGTTTTCACCGCTGCTGAGTCAGCAGGGCATGCTATTAGGGCGAATGCTGGCGATACGCGATAACGGTCAGTACCGTTCGTGGGCTGCTCTAGGTACTACGATAACTGATATTGGCAACTTCGCGCGTAAGTACGCACACGAAGCGGGCCCGAACCGTGTCGTTCACATCCCGCATGTGCTTTACCATGATGCGATCCTGCCGACTCAGCCGATTGCATTGAGTCTGGAGTTGCCCAACGAACTACCCGTAGTCAGCATAGTTATTCCGACTCGTGATCGTTGGGATTTGCTTGGCCCTTGCTTGAGTAGCTTGCGGTTGACAAATTGGCCCAAAGACCGGCTGGAGATTATCGTGGTTGACAACGGTTCGACCGATAGAGAGACCTTAAACCATTTGCATAAAGCTGAGGGATTGGGACAGATTCGGGTGTTCAGAGACGATCGTGAGTTCAACTGGTCACGCCTGAATAATATTGCGGCTCGTGCTTCTAGTGGAAGTTTGTTTGTTTTTCTTAACAACGATACCGAAGTTGCTGATCCGGAATGGTTGAAAAAACTTGCGACCCATGCTCTACAAGCACAAACTGGAGCCGTCGGCTGTAAGCTATTGTACGAGGACCGCACAGTCCAACATGGCGGAGTCATTGCGGGTATTCAAGGCGTGGCGGGGCACGCGCATCTTTTTTTACAGCCTGCGGACGGCGGTTATCGAAACCTTGCGACAACTACGCACGAGGTATGCGCGGTCACCGGAGCCTGCCTTGCCGTTACACGCGAGAACTTCGAAGCTGTCGGTGGTTTCGATGAGAATTTTCGGGTAGCGTTCAACGACGTGGCTTTTTGTTTTTCGCTTCACAAACTGGGCAAGCGAAATGTGTATGTGGCTGACCCGTTATTCATTCACTATGAAAGTAAATCTAGAGGGTATGACGACACGCCGGAAAAGCTAGCCTTGCAGCAGGCCGAGGCGCGCAAAACATGGGCGATCCATGCGGATCTGATGCGTGCCGATCCGTTCTATTCTCCAAATCTTTCGCTGTGGAGTCCCTACGAGCTTGCCTTCGCTCCGCGGCGCAAACTCGCGTGGGATGTTCACTTATCGCGCCCTAAAAAAGTCATGATGCTATCTGTTACGCATTCTATTGGCCATGGAGTTGCAGTGGTTGTTGCTCAACAAACTGAAGCCCTGCTGCAGCAGGGCTATACAGTTCTGGTCGCAGGACCAAGTTCGCCTAACGACTTTCCATATGTGGGCTGTGAGAGGGTAGATGTACACGACGCAGTGTCTGCTGCGACGCTTGCGGCAGTTCATGGGGTTGACTTGATTATTGCTCACACGCCGCCCTTTTTCAGCGTCGCGCGGTGGACAGGGACTTATCCACCGGTCATAGCCTATGACTATGGTGAACCACCGCCAGAGTGGTTTCCCGATGCTGCAGGACGACAGGTTATCTTGGCCGAGAAGGACCAATCACTTCTGATGGCCTCTGCGGTTTATGCCATTTCTGATGCAATCGCCGCAGAAAGCAGGACTCCCATCGATGGTGTGATCCCGCTGGGTAATGCGCATCTAGGTCAATGGACAGAGGAATCTCGCATCAGACGGGATTTGCTTCGCGCTCAGCACGGATGGGATGACAAGTTTGTTGTACTTAACGTGTGCCGCTTCCATAGCGGTGAACGCCATTACAAGGGAGTTGATAAATACGCCGATTTGTGCGTCGAGATCAAGCGCAGGAACCCTGTGGATCCGTCAAGAGTGTTATTTGTGCTGTGCGGGAAGGGCTCATCAGAAGATGTGGCTGCTATGACTGAGCGAGGTTTGACCGTTCTCGCGAACGTTACAAATGAAGAGATGGTCGACCTGTATTACGCAGCCGATGCTTATGCAAATTTCTCCCAATGGGAAGGGTACAACCTTGGCATTGGACAGGCCTTAGCTATGGGTCTTCCGACGATTGCTTCCGATATACCCGCTCATCGTGCGTTTGGCATCGAAGTCACCTCGGACGTGGGGCGTGCGGCAGATTGGATTCAGCATAATTTGGCCACACTTCCCGTGCGTGCCGCTAAGGTCTGGTCGTGGGATGCACCGAACAGTCAGCTAATTTCGTTGATCGAATCCATGACCGATGATACGCACTGCAAAATGACAAGACCATAGTCTACATCTGCAATAGTTAAACCACTACCGCACTCCTATTTGAAGCCCCCTCGAAAACCTGACACCACCATGAAACTAATTAGTATCGTCCTTTCAGGGGGAGCGGGTACGCGCCTGTGGCCTGCCTCCCGTCAAGCATTTCCCAAGCCCTTTATGCAGCTAGGGGGCAAGGCTTTGCTCGAGCAAGCCATTTCAAGAGGGCAAGCCTGCAGTGCGGAAGATCTACTAATAGTCACGAATCAAGATCATTTCTTCTTGACGCAAAGCCTGATAACGGAAATGAATGACCCACCTCGCACAAGTTACTTGCTTGAGCCTAAGGGGCGGAATACCGCTCCGGCCATTGCGCTTGCCGCGCTCGATGTAGCCCAAAACCATGGCCGGGACGCCCTGATGCTTGTACTGCCTGCCGACCACCTGATCCCCGATACCGCATCCTTTGTGGCCAACGCGCTGGAAGCCGCTCGGTGGGCACAGAAAGGTCAACTAGTAGTTTTTGGTATTTATCCAACTGGCCCAGAGTCCGGTTTTGGTTACATCGAAGTGGCAAGGGTGGGGCGTGAACCGCAGGCCGTGATCCAGTTTATTGAAAAGCCGGACCAAGCAACTGCTTTGCAGTTCCTGGCCACTGGTCGCTACTACTGGAATAGCGGAATGTTTTGCTTCAAGGCAGGGACCCTTATTGAATCTTTTGAGCAGCATGCCCCAGAAGTATTGCAAGCAGCCCAAGTGGTAATGGCGTCTAGCCGCACAGCCCCTGGAAATGACGTCACGCCTCGGGTTGTAAGCTTTGAGCAACAGGCATTTGTATGCCAACCAGAGATTAGCTTCGACTATGCAGTCATGGAACGTGCCACCAACGTTACCTTGGTACCTGCCAAATTTGGCTGGAGCGATGTGGGCGCCTGGCCTGCTGTGGCGGATGCCCATACAGCTGACGCGAACGGTAATACCCAAGCAACCGAAGATCACACTCACTGGGTGGCAATTGACACCACTGACTGCCACATCCATGTGGAAAGTCACGGTCCTAAGGTGGTTGCATCGGTAGGCGTTCAAAACCTGATAATAGTTGATACACCCGATGCGCTTCTCGTGGCTGATAAGAAGCAAGCACAAAACGTAAAAAAAGTAGTGGATACGCTGAAGCAGCGGCATATCAACAGTCACCACCGTCAGACTACGATGCTCCCGGCTGCTGTTAACCGGCCTTGGGGTACTTACATTACCCTTAAAGAAGAGGCTGGTTACAAAGTTAAGCGCATAACAGTGAAACCAGGTCAAAGTCTGAGCCTTCAATACCACTACAAGCGGTCCGAGCATTGGGTGGTGGTGCAAGGGCAAGGCATCGTTCAGATTGGTGATGTGGAACACCCCACCATGCCAGGTCAATACCGCTACATTCCGCTCAAAGAAAAGCACCGCTTGTCAAACACTGGCTCTGAAGAGCTGGTGCTGATTGAGGTGCAGTGTGGTGAATATTTAAGCGAAGACGATATCGTCCGCTTAGCCGACAGTTACGGTCGAGCTGGATTGACATAAACAAAGCCTTATGCTGCTTCTTAAGTTTGCTGTACCGCGCAGAGTACATTAATACTTTTATAGATGCAGCCTAGGTGGTCACCAATTTTTGGCCACAAGTCATAAGCACTCTTTCGTGCTTAATTTAATGCTGTACCACTTGCTTAGTTTTGTTTTGAATTCATTTAATACAAAAATCATGAAAACTACCATCATCACCGGCATCACAGGCCAAGACGGCGCTTATCTGGCGCAACTGCTGCTCGACAAGGGCTACACCGTGTACGGCACTTACCGCCGCACCAGCTCTGTCAACTTCTGGCGCATCGAAGAGCTGGGCATCCAGAACCACCCCAATCTGCATCTGGTCGAATACGACCTGACCGACTTGGGTGCCAGCATCGCCCTAGTGCAAAAGGTGCAGCCCACTGAGATTTACAACCTGGCCGCCCAGAGCTTTGTGGGGGTGTCCTTTGACCAGCCCAGCACCACGGCGCAGATCACGGGTATTGGCTGCCTCAACTTGCTTGAGGCCATTCGCCTGGTCAACCCCAAGATCCGCTTTTACCAAGCCAGCACATCCGAGATGTTTGGCAAGGTGCAAGCCATTCCGCAGATTGAAAGCACACCTTTCTACCCCCGAAGCCCCTACGGCGTGGCCAAGCTCTATGCGCACTGGATGACCATCAACTACCGGGAAAGCTACGACATCTTTGGCTGCAGCGGTATCTTGTTCAACCACGAAAGCCCGTTGCGTGGCCGCGAATTTGTGACCCGCAAGATCACTGACAGCGTGGCCAAGATCAAGCTGGGCAAACTCGACTGCCTGGAGCTGGGCAACCTGGACGCCAAGCGCGACTGGGGCTTTGCGAAAGAATACGTGGAAGGCATGTGGCGCATGCTGCAGGTGGACACGCCCGACACCTATGTGCTGGCCACCAACCGCACAGAAACCGTGCGCGACTTTGTGCGCATGGCCTTCAAAGGCGCGGGTATCACGGTCGACTTCAAAGGCAGCGAAGAAAAAGAAACCGCTGTGGACACCGCAACAGGCAAGACCGTGATGCGGATCAATCCCAAGTTTTACCGTCCTGCAGAGGTGGAGCTGCTGATTGGTGACCCGGCGCACGCCAAGGCCAAACTGGGCTGGGAGCCCAAGACCACGCTGGAGCAGCTGTGCCAGATGATGGTGGAGGCGGATTTGCGTAGAAACCAGGTGGGGTTCTCGTTCTAACTGTGTAGACTTGCTGAATGAAAATTCTCCTCACAGGTGCGGCCGGTTTTACCGGCCTTTTTTTTAAGTCTGCCGCCGAGGCCGCAGGCCACCAAGTGGTGGCTTTGCAGGCTAACCTGACGGACAAAGCTGCCGTGGCGGCAGAGGTGCTGCAAGCCGCGCCCGATGCGGTAGTGCATTTGGCGGCCATCAGCTTTGTGGGCCATGCAGACGACACGGCTTTTTATGGTGTCAATGTGGTGGGCACCATGAATTTGTTGTCCGCTCTGGCGGCTTTGCCCACCAAGCCGCGCTGCGTGTTGCTGGCCAGCAGTGCCAATATTTACGGCAATTGCGATGCGTCGCCGATTACCGAAGAGCAGCCAGCCGCTCCGGTCAACCATTACGCCATGAGCAAGCTGGCCATGGAGCACATGGCGCTGACGTATTTGGACCGTTTGCCCATTGTCATCACACGTCCGTTCAATTACACCGGGCCTGGGCAGGCGCCGCAGTTCTTGATTCCCAAGCTGGTGAGCCACTTTGCGCGCAAGGCTGAGCGCATTGAGTTGGGCAATCTGCATGTGGAGCGTGAGTTCAACGATGTGCGCATGGTGTGCGATGCGTATTTGCGCTTGCTGGACAAGGGGGTAGCGGGGGAGGCTTACAACGTGTGCAGTGGTCAGCCCTATACCTTGCAGCATGTGATTGCAACGCTGGAGCAACTGACCGGGCACCGCATGGATGTGCAGGTCAACCCCGCCTTTGTGCGGGCCAATGAGGTGCATCGTTTGTGTGGCAGCACAGATAAGTTGCTCGCGTGCACTGGGCCTGTCGTGGCATATGGGTTGGAAGATACTTTTCGCTGGATGCTGGAAGTTCAGCCGTGAAAGTCGGAATGGGGGTCACTTTTTGGGCGCGTGGTACGGCACGCCAGCAGCTCGATGGCATTGGTTATTACACGCAAGAGGTTTACCGTCGACTTAATCGTGAAGGTGCCCAGGTGCAACCAGTGACTTTTGGTCTGCAAGCAGAGCAAACTGTTGATGGAGATGCTTGCATCGGCTTAGGCCGTTACAGCATTTCTGCAGCTGTGGCAGCTGTTTCAGGCCTGCCATTTGCGGGCAGCAGCAGGCTGGCTAAAGAAGTAGATGTTTTTCATGCCACGGATCACTACACCCCCAAGTTGAAGGGGGTGCCGGTGGTGGCCACTTTGATGGATGCAATTCCTTTGTCTCATCCGCAGTGGGTAAGCCAGCGCTTGCGGGGCATTAAAAATTGGCTTTGGCGCAAATCAGGTCAATGGGCCGATCATGTGATCACAATTTCTGACTTTTCACGAATCGAGGTGGCCAAACATTTTTGCATTCCGGAGTCTCGCATCACGGTGACACCCTTAGGGGTGGATGACCGGTATTTTGAGCGTTTGACGGGCGACGCAGCTGACGCTGTGGTGAGTAAGTACGCTGTGCCTGAACAATTTTTTGTGTTTGTGGGCACTTTGCAGCCGCGCAAAAATGTGGAGCGCATTGTGCAAGCGCACGAGGCACTGCCTGCCGCGTTGCGTGCGCAGTGTCCATTGTTGATTGTGGGGCGAAATGGTTGGGGTTGCGATGACTTGGTGGCCAAGCTTCGGTCATGTTCACCGCATGGACCTGTGCGTTGGTTGCAAAGCGTTAACGACTTTGAGAAGCGTGTTTTGATGCAGCGTTCAACGGCCTTGGTGTTTCCATCTTTGTTGGAAGGCTTCGGTTTGCCTGTGCTGGAGGGCTTTGCCAGCCAGACGCCAGTGATCACGTCCAACAGCACATCGCTGCCTGAGGTGGCCGCCAATGCGGCTTGGATGATCGATCCCTATGATGTAACTGCAATGACCGAGGCCATGATGACTTTAGCGCGTGAGGAGAAAATCCGGTATGAGCTGATCAGTCAAGGATTGACACGTGCGCGCGAATTTAGCTGGCAGTCATGTGCACTGAAAACCGTACAAGTTTACGAGCGTGTGCTCGGCCATATTTAGGACAACATTCACATGAAGGTAGCGATTGTTCACGATTGGCTAGTGACTTATGCGGGCTCAGAGCGTGTGCTGGAGCAAATGCTGTTGTGCTATCCACAAGCCGATGTGTTCAGTCTGGTTGATTTTTTGCCGGTGGAGCAGCGTGGTTTTTTGGGGGGGCGTGAGGTCAAGACTTCGTTCATCCAGCGTTTACCGGGTGCGCGCAAACGGTATCGGTCTTATTTGCCCTTGATGCCTTTGGCTGTGGAGCAATTTGATGTTTCATCCTATGACTTGGTCATCTCTAGCTCGCATGCTGTGGCCAAGGGTGTCTTGGTTGGGCCTGACCAATTGCATGTGTGCATGTGCTATTCCCCGATTCGTTACGCATGGGATTTGCAGCACCAGTACCTGAAAGAGTCGGGTCTCGACAAAGGCGTCAAAGGCTTGCTGGCACGCGGGCTCCTGCACAAGATACGTATTTGGGATTCCCGAACGGCGGCAGGCGTGGATCACTTTGTTGCGATCTCGCAGTTCATTACCCGTCGAATTGAAAAAACATATCGGCGATCGTCGGATGTGATTTACCCGCCTGTGGATGTGGATCGTTTTGGCCTGCGCCTAGACAAGTCGGCGTTTTATTTGGCGGCTTCGCGCATGGTGCCCTACAAACGCATGCCCATGATCATTGAGGCTTTCAATGCCATGCCTGACCGCAAATTGATGGTCATTGGAGATGGCCCTGAGCTGCAGCGTTGTCAGCAGCTCGCCGGTCCTAATGTGCAGGTGTTGGGGTATCAGCCCTACCAGGTCTTGCTCGATCACATGCAGCGCGCGCGTGCGTTTGTGTTTGCTGCAGAGGAAGATTTTGGAATTACACCCATCGAGGCGCAGGCTTGCGGTACACCGGTGATCGCTTTTGGCAAGGGCGGGGCTTTGGAAACAGTCAAGGGCCTTGAGGCCACTGGCCCAACGGGTGTGTTTTTTCAAGAGCAGACTG
>JACCDZ010084674.1_pt1 | contig 10269 bp, 7 predicted proteins | sample 7449551 | NCBI WGS metagenome assembly JACCDZ01 (sample SAMN15323452, study PRJNA562643) | freshwater metagenome | isolation source: river surface water | place: USA:Blue River Watershed | collected 2017-08-18
AATCCGTTGGTGTAATTAGATTATTTCTAAATGTTGCAACTTGTTTATATGGAATTTGCGTAATATCAATAACATGAAAAGTTGAATAATCAAGACCTTTACCCCTTGAAACATCGCATGTCATTGCATATATTTTATCTCTAACAGGTTCTTCATATATTCTATATCCATAAGAAATATTCGTACGAATTGGTTTATATTGTAGAGCATCCGCTATAATATTTTTCATTGCGGCACCAGAAATTAAATTATCTGATGAACCTAAGAATGAAACACAATTATGAGATATAAAACCATTTGTAAAATATGAATGACCTTTTTCTACGTTTAGTAAATCATAAACATATTTTTGTTCATTAATAATTTTTATTTCAATTATAACTTCAAATCCATCATCAGTTGGAAGTGTATCATCAATTTTTAAGAATTGTGCATCAATAAATCCTTCAACCGTTAAAATTGGATGATTGTCTGAACACTCCAAAGTACGATTCTTATTTGTTGTGATAAGAATCGTTTTATTAACAAGTTTTCTTTTTATTCCAGAAAATTTAGACCAACCATCTGGGGTATTAACTAGCTTTTCCATTTTCAATAAACTCTTTATATAATTCGTCTATTTTAATTTTAACAACGTTATTATTAAAATCTAGGGTTTCTATTTCGGTATCTCCAGTGACACAATATTCTTGTTCAAAGCGTTCCATATTATGGTTAAGAGTGCTCAATGTTGCTTCTTTCCAAGCTTCATCTCGGCCAGGTACATCTGACCATTTAACTTCAATTAATTTAAAATCATTAATACCTTTTCTTGCGCCTTCTACATATTCATAAAAATGATTTAAACCTTTTGGTGTTGATGTAAAAATAAGTTTAGAAGTTTTACCTGATGAAATTACTGGTAAAACTGATGCTGAGAATTCATCCCAATTTTGTACGAACGCGACTTCATCGATGTATAATAAGTTGCAATTACTGGCAATTATCCCATTTACCAAAAATACATTTCCATTTGCAACATTTAATGCATCATATACATCTTCTTGGTATTTTAAATCAATAATATCAGATACAAATAAACCAGTTGAAAATTCATCGCCAATTTTAATATCTTTAAGTTCTTTTAATATATTTCCAGCCATCATAAATTTATGATCATTTGTGCATTTAATTTCTTTACCGTTTGAAATTTTTAGCATAAAAACTGGTTTTATCCCATTATAGATAAAACCATCGAATTGCTCAAATTTATTTTTTGATAAAATTTTCATTTTAATATATTTCGTCCGTATATAATGAAAATCCTTCAGGTACTTTATCACTAATATATATAGCTTTAACAGATTCATTAGAGTCTATATATAATTGATAAAAACATTTTTCCCAATTAGTATCTGGATTTTCTGTTTTTAAATTAAACACCCTAATTTCGGATGTGTTTAAATTTTTAAATCTTCGTTTAAATTCTTTTTGAGATTTTGCTATATTAATTTTGGTATTTAAACTACGTTTCATACCTCTATGTTTTTCAGCAGTTTTCGCAATTTTTTCAGGATTTTTATTAATTTTATTCATTCGTTCAATATGTTCATCTGGATTATTTTCAATCCATTCTTTAATAGATGTTCCACGTTTAATATTAGATTCAGCTGTTTTTGGAACTCCTTTAAATCGTTTTGAACATTCTTCAGCTAATTTTTGTTTTATAGAATCAGAATTATTAATCATTGTAACATATTCATTATGTTGTCTTAATGCAACATCATTTAAATAGTTTGATTTATATTTTAAAATTCCATCAAAAACCATTTTATTAATTGTGCGTTTATTTTCTAAATCAGTTCCATTTAAATTATAATATTCAACAACTTCATTTTTATTATAAAAAACTTTATTTGGATCATCAACAATATAAATTTCTGACCATGAAAACATTTGCTCTTTTAATGTTTTATTGCGAGATTCTTGAATTTTATCCAAAGTTTCTTTTGTATGTTTTTGTCCATAAAATCCATTGTTTTCGCCATATAAAATACAAACATTCCCACCGATTGATACATTATAATTAGAATCAGAATCAACCCAATTTTTATTAACTAAATCTTTTTCTAATTCTTCCGCTTCTTCTCGGTTTTCAGTAATATAAATTAATTCTTGTTTAAAATTTTCAGGCCCATATTTTTCAATAGCTGATTTAATTAATTTGCCAGAACCTAAATAACCTGATGAAAAAATTGAGCCGGTTTCAGACTTATGTGTTAAAACAATTTCATTTTCGGAAACAGAATGAAAACCGATATATTCTTTATTATTTGTTTTATTAATTGTTTTATAAACAGAGTATAATTTTTTTGGCATTGACAATTTTCCTTTATTATTAAAATTTATATATAATCGATTATTCAAAATATTATATACACTATTTATTCAATGTAAATAATTTATTTTGATGAACGTGTCGTCAATGTATAATAAACTGCATACTTATAAAAATGATATTGACATATTGTCATCAATATCAGGATTATAAATTTTATCTGTTAATTTTTTAGCTTCTTCAATAGGTAAATAATAATACGACTGTATTTGATTATTTGATAAATCCGTTTCATACAATTCAATACGTACTTTAGTATCATCAGAAAGACAAGATTTACCACGAATACCGTCTGAAGATGTTGCAGCTGCGGTAACCTTAGAGCCATTTTCAAATTCAACACTCATTTTATTCCATTCAACAACACCACACTTTAACCAATGCGGTAAATATTCATAAGCAAGTTGAACACGACTTAAAACTTCTTGAGCTGTGGCTGCTTTATTTGCAAGAACGAATACGGACTTATGTTCATTGAATAAAACATAATGTAAAATAATAACAGTCGCAATAGTAGTTTTACCAATTTGTCGTGATGTTGCCATTAACAATTTATTAGTATCAAGATATGCGTCTGATGCTTCTTTTTGAAAATCATATAGTTTAATTAATTGTAAACCATTATCTAGAGTTACAATTTTAAAATAATTTTCAGCAAAATACGATGGTGATGCCATACATTTTCTATATTCATCGATTTGGTCAGCCGTCATTGAATATGTAGTACCGGCCTTTGGTAGATTTGCATTTCCATTATAGCCTGTTGCTGCTTGTACCATTTTACTTATTCTCTATTAGTTTTGCAATTAAAGACTCAAGTTGTTCTATTCTATTTTCCAATAAAGATATTTTTTCTTGGTCTTTTTTACGTTGATTTTTTTTATGAATAAAAGTTGCAAAGGCGTCCTTATCGCAATTGATAACGGCGCCAACAATACGATCTTTTTTTAGTTCTTGATGATCTTTAACTGAAATTAATCTAGACATTTAATGCAATTGCTCGATAATTTTTTATTTTTGGTGTTAATACTCTATTAGAAGACGTTAAAACAATCATTACTTTAAACGTATCCCATGTATAAGTATCAGTGTTTAAAGTAAATTCTTGAGTTCTATATTCATTTTCATTATCAGAATAAATTAATGAACCTGAATCCGGATTTATTTTTTTCCATTCGGTATTTGTATCAATTTGAGTATTACCTAATTTATAGTATACGAATGCAGATGTACCAGCTGGTAGATTAGATTCAAAAAATACTTTTAATTCATTAGCCGGATTAACAAGATTAACCGTTTTCTGAACATATTTTGCTGGTGATGCATCTTTATTTTTATTACCATTTTCATCAAAATAATCAACATTATTAATAATATTAAAATGGGTTTCTACCCCTAATGCATTAATATTAAGCATCGGTGATATATTAGTATCGGCTGTAGTCATAGGGCAATTTACTGTGATACCACCGTCTTTATCTTGTTTTGTAACAAAAATTTGTTTTAAATCAACAATTTCATCTGGACCTAAATCATATTCAGTTTCATTCATATTTTCGTAATTGCTTTGAGTTCGACCTTTCATTAAATATCCAATTGATGTATTATCTAACATAATGTCATTAGATAATAATTGAACAGCTGAAAATGCATTAACCCAACCATTAACATACGAAGAAGTTCCACCAGCTGAACCTGTACCAGTCGCAGCTGTTTTAACATCAAATGTTACATAAGTAGGTGTATAATTTTTTACCTTTAATGGAATTCCGGAAATTTCTGATTTTAAAATACCAAATAATTTTGTTTCAACATCATCACCTAAATAAATTGTAAACGTATCATCAAATACCCACCCATGACCTTCCATATATAAAGTAACTTCTTTTGAACCTTCTGTAAATTTTAAAGCATTCGGCGGCATTACTTTTGTAAACGGATATCTATAAATATCTTTTGCTGATGAATTAACAAATTTTACATTACCAGAATTTTTAAATTTACATCTATTAATTTTAAATTTAACATCTTTTGTCTGTTCAGCTGTCCATGTTGTTGAATTTTGTGAAATGAACATTGAACCTAGATAAGGCTGTTTAGAAATTAATTCACCAGTTGGTTCAGTGTAGTCAGTTGGCAAGAATGCCTTTTTACCTAACTCTGAACACCATATAGAAGTTTTGGTGGTATTACATGTTACAACAAAACAATATTCAGTATTTGACGGTAAAAATATTGGTGTGTAAAAATCAAATTTAGTTGCAACTGATCCATTAACTGACGCCTTAATATCAACACCCGATTTTTTTGACCATGCGTATTCATATAAAATCGATGAATTCGGATATCCATTTGTCATTCCACGAATTTCAACCATAACTTCATCATTTGCGTCTACATCAAAGAAATATAGTTCAATTGATTTTAAATAAATTCCATTTGACGCATCAACAGTGTTACACACAAAGGATTGTGCGACTGGATCATGATATATCCATTTTTTATGTTCTTCTCTAATATCAACATGTTTTTGTATATTTGTAACAGTGTTATGAGTTGCGGTTGTTGTTATTTCGTTTTTAAACCCAACTGCTGTATATGTACCAATTGCTTCAGTTGTTGGTGCAACATTTGGATTATCAGAATCAGTAAAAACCAAATTTCGTGCACCCGTTTTGAATCTTCCGGCCGGTAAATCAAAAAATCCAATTAAAAATCCATTTTGCGATGCTTGTAATTTTTTACCGGATTGATTATTTCCATAAATTTGTGTAATATATTCAGTAACATCTTCACCATCAAATTTTGCAAAAATGATTGCATTTGGTCGTAAACCAGACGCCGTAAAATATATACGGCGAGTTCTCATATATGGAATAATCGAAGTTTGTTGTGTAGTTTGTGATGTAATCGTAGTTGTAGAATTTGATACCGTAGATTCAGTTGTTATTGTATCTGTTTTCTGATGTGTAAAATCTGAAAACCCGATGCTATTAGGACTTTTCTGAACAGTTTCTACAGAAGAAGATCTTTTACCTGAATTATTTACCCACGTATTAGTTGAATTATATGAACCTTTAATATTTGGTTCTTCTAAAACTGTTGCCCATGTAATGTTTTTTAAAGTCGATAAATCAACTAAATTTGTTCTTTGCACATTATTATTTTGCAATAACACACCCGATGTTATTGCGTTTAAAGGAAACATATTACTGAATTCTATTTTAGAAGAATTCAAAACACTTTGAATTTCAGTTAATTCTATTTTACCATCCATTTGGAGTCCTATTATTTGAGTTCATACCAAAATCTACATTAATTTCCGTTCTGGTTATAATTGGATCTAATATATTTGTAGATGAGGTGTAAATATTATTTGTATACTTGTATTCTTCTTTCCAAACATCTTCCGAAGGATTTAACGCAATTGTTCCGGTTCCATATGAATAAGTTAATAACGGTTGAATTTTAACAATTGATGATCCTAAATCTTGAGATATAAACGGAACTTCTTCATAATCAAGAGTAATATATCCAGAATCGCTGTGATATCTAATTCCATTTGATTGACTAGCAACAATATCTAATGAATGAAATTCAACAATATCTTTTGGTCGAATTAGCGGATCTTTTAAATCTGTTGCTACGCCATATAACGAATCAGAAATATCACCAGTTACAGAAGTCGAAAAATTATCTACAATATAACCAGATTTAAATTTATCGTAAAAGTTAATTGACGCAGTATCTGATTCTAATTTATTTAATAAAGTAACCTCTTCAACATTTTGTAATCTTGCTTCTAATTTACCAATATCAGACATCGTATATCGTTTATGATTAATTTTTGTAGATACCACAGAATTAATACCAAATGTATATGGTTGCGCATACAAGGTGTATAATGTAATTGCATCTTTCAATTCAACCGGTAATTTCGGATTGAATCCTGCTTCGCCTTTAACTAAAACAATATTTCCAGCCGATGTTACCATTACTCTATCATATCTTGCTAAATAATAAACAACTTTTGAATTCATTAACGAATTTAATCCAGGAAATCCTGATGCATTTGATTGTAAGTTTTTATTATTTGCGTCAATAGTTGTTCTAAAATCTGCAGCTGCGCCTAAAAATATGTTTTGACCGGACGAAGTTTGATATGTTGGAATATCTTCATAATTAATATTTTTATATGAATCAACTGAAAAGAAATCGCCTGAAGTTGAATGACTAAAATATTGATATTTTATGGAAAATATATCGCTCGGCCCAATTGATTGTCCAGCTTTTAATCGGATTTTTGCTTTTCCATAATATGCATCAGTTGCTCCAGTGTGGAATTCAAATTTAGATGTAACATCTAAATCATTTTGATTAATAACCGATAATAATTTAAAACCATCAGCATATGATAATTCTGTTTCGCCTTGTAAAATTTGACTCGCGTTAACTGTGTCAGTATAACCATTAAGTGTTTTAATTTTTATTGTTGGTTTTGAATAAACTTTAGCAATAACTTTAACTCGTTTTGATTGTGTACCAGAATATAGTCCAGATACTGATAATGTAACTGAGGTTTTGTTTGCCGAATTATTAAATGATACATTACCAGATGGAACACCTGAACCAACATTTTCTACATAAACATAATAATCGTTAATATATGGAGAAAATTGTTCATTTGAATTTTCATTGTTCAAAGTTATATTTGAACCGACTGAATTTATAATATATGTTTTATATGTTGTAAATGTGGTTGGAATAACAGTTTGTGAAAAACCAAATGGTAATGGGTACACTAATGTAGAATTATAATTATTGATATCAGATGATACAAAATTAGATGAAAACGCAACTAAATTTGTTGAATTACCGGATGAAATAACTTTAGATACTTGGCCAAATCCGTTTTGACTAATAAATTTAACATTAGTAATAAACAATTTAATATTTGTAGAACTAGGTTCCATTCCAATAACATTTGCTGAACCAATAGAATCATTTACTGAATTCAAAAATTCAATTTTTTCGCCAAGAGTAATATCACCGGCCTTTGGTGTAACTATAATAGAATTAGAATAAATTGTTTGAATATTTGTAGAATCAATTGTTCCAGTTTCGCGGGCTTTTGGATAATCTAATTTTGTTGTACCATTAATGCGAACTTCCCACCCACGGACGTACGCAATACCTGGGTCAAATTGTAGGCATAAATAATCTTCGCGGCCGCCATCTTCTAAAGTATAAACACCGTTATTATTTTCATCTTTAAGATGTTCTCGTACGTCCATATCAAATGTATCAACAACATAATCTCCAGATTCGTCATAAGTACGTCTAGCTAAAATTGCTAAAATAGATGGAAGAATTGAATTTTCTTCTTTTGGTTTTACAGCAATTTCGTCTTTTTCAATAGTAATAACGGTTACAAAGTTCTGAAGTTCAGGTAAGGGAATATCTGCTTTGTTTGCTAATAAACCGAGTATTTGATATCGGTGAGCACCAGGTGCAGATTCATTAGGTGATCCTAATGCATTATCATATAGTGAATTATCGGATTCTGGTGTGATGACATTTTCTACAATTTTTAATCCAATTGTATAATTTTTTAAATCAATATCTTCTTTGTTATACTTGCTAAGAACTAATGCTTGTTCAGGAATTCTAACAAATGTTTTCTTGATATAAAAGATGCCTTCAGAAATAGTAACAGCTGTACCAAAACCTGTCCAATTTATATTAAGGCCAGTTTTAACAAATTCTTTTGAACCATCTTTAAATGTAATAATCAAAGTATCATTTTGTTTTGGTACAGTTGCTCCAGATTCCGGTGCTGATGTATTATATTTAACATATAACGTAGCTGGATCTGAATTTTCAATATTTTGAGCAAATAAAATATTACCTTCAATACCATCAGAAGAAACAAATGATGCATCTATATAATTATCAATATTATTTGATAGCTGAAAATTTGAAGCAAGTTGAATATATGCAATTTTTTTATTATATGATGCTTTTGCACCTACCACTGACGATTTATCAGTTACAATGTAATCTGAAATAACACTGATTTGGTCTTGCAAAATAGTTTGTAATTGGTTTAATTCACGAGTTTGTACAGAATATGATGGTCTAAATAAAATTCTTTGAAAGTTTTTACTTGAGTCAAAATCATCAAAATATGGTGATTTATTAAAAGTTCTTAATGCAGAATTAACCATAATTTCGTTTCCTAAAAATTTAGAATAATTTTATATGTATCTTCAGAATATTTATAAAGTTTATTTGACTCAAGTAACGATTCAAGATAAAGTATATTAACATTTTTACGAATGTTTGGGGTATACATAACTTGTAAAATATTTGCTGAAATTGTATTATTATTTTTTAATTTTATTTCAGTATTAACACCAATGTTCCCAGATATATTATTAAAAAATCCAGATAAAAATAATTTTGATTCTGTTCCGGTCTTTTCCACTGAGATAACTTTATATGACTGCGTATTATTTACGATAACTTCATCACCTATATTAAAATTGGTTGAATTGACGAGAATTTTATATCCGGTAAAAATAGTAGAAATAATTTCAGTTCCTTCTGACTGTGAATATAATTTATTTGCAAATCCTACTTGATTATATTCAAAATCGTCTGGTATATTTTCCGATGCATGATTTGTTAATACTTTTGAGACCATAATATATTTGACATTTAATTCGTCAAATAAATTTGAGCCATGACCAGTTTTACTAGAAATATATGCAGTTGCTGTTGCGTTAGAACCATTACCTGTAATTGTTAAATTACAGTATGTATATCCATAACCATGATTAATAATATTAATTTTTATTATTTCACCATTGATAATAACCGGTTCAAACTTTGCGTCATATCCATCGCCATCAACTAAAATTTCTACAGTTGAATATCCTGAACCTTTGTTATCAACTGTTACATAATCAATAGAACCAGGCACTGCATATCGTTCAGTTGTTGCAATTTCTTGATTATCCGTAAAATTAACAGGAACTTTATCAATTGTTAAAAAATTTTCAATTTGGTAATTATTCAAAGAATATAAAAATTTCCATGAATATCCGTCTGAATATGTAACTATTTCAGAAATATTATTAGATGGTTTAATTAAAGATTTAGAATTATTATTATTTGAAATACATTTATAAACATCAAATGCAGAAGTTAAAACGATGTCTCCATTTTGAAAAATTATATCTGGGCCCCAATCTAACCTATCATACGCTAATGAAATTTCAGATTTTGAAATATTAAAAAATTCAATAATATTAGGATTTTGTGTATTTGAATTTGAAAGAAACATGAATACATTATTTCTTTTTAAAAATTCATAGACTGAATTTGCTAAAATATTCTTTGAATTGAGATATGTTACTGACATAAAAAATACCTACATAAAATTATATAGGTATTTATTTAATAATTCATTGCACCATTTTATAAGCAATGTAAAATTTTAATATGTCATCACTGTAATAATTTGACTAACTATATAATTTGCTTGTATCTGCTGGCCCGCCACATTTGGATGTAGTCCATCAGATAAGTAACGACCATTAGCATTCCAAACTTCAAAGTCTCGCACTATACCGCTTTCATACATACTATCAATCACATAAAAGCCATAGCGTTTAGCTAATTTAACCATTAAATCATTAGCTACTTTCCTATCTTCGGTTTCAACATCAGCCCGTTGTAACTGTGTTGAGTAAAAACAAGTTGCATTGGGGAAGTTTTTGCGAATTTGATATAAAGCCCATCGCATCGCTTCAGCCGTGTTTGACTTGTCTAGCGCATCAATAGACTTACCCATTGCTGTTGCATAATCACCAAGATTTGTCGTGCCA
>JACCDZ010584423.1_pt1 | contig 10267 bp, 5 predicted proteins | sample 7449551 | NCBI WGS metagenome assembly JACCDZ01 (sample SAMN15323452, study PRJNA562643) | freshwater metagenome | isolation source: river surface water | place: USA:Blue River Watershed | collected 2017-08-18
TGTCTTTGATGAAATTCTCTGCTGTTTTTTTCTTAGGTGTTTTCATACTATTTCAAAGTTAATAATTTTTGAAAACACTCTCTTAGTTTTGAACTAAATCAGTCCACTTTTTGCTGACGATTTACACCTATAACTGGGCCGTAAATTATGATGGTGGAGGTTTTAATACACATGCAAAAAATGTTGCCACTTTTCCTGGAACAGCTTTAGGTAAATGGTGCGGTACAAATGGTAATGGTTCAAACAATTTTTCAATCCAAAATAGTACTGGTACAAGAAATGCTTTTGGAGATTATGGAATAGCTGATGGAACTGCTATAGAACATAGAAGATATACTTGGAAAAATACAGACCCAACTGATAAAACTACTTATGAGGCTGTGATTATGTTAGGGTTATCTTCAAATCCTACAGCAAATGCAACTAATTGTCCTAGTGGTACTTGTAATCAATCTAAAGTTTTTATTAAAATAACGCAACTTTCTGCAAATTAAAATTAAACAAAAAGCGTTTTCAAATTTTGAAAACGCTTTTTTATTTATACTTCAACCCACTTCCCTACTTTCAAACTCTCAATAGCTGCAAAACTGGCTTTTGTGGTGTTGACAATTTCTTCAAAAGGAATTAATGGGTTACCTCCTTTTATTGTGGTGTTAATTAAACTTTCAAATTGGTTTTTATGTCCTTTGTCTAGTCCTGTTTTGAACGATTTTAGGTTTTTGAAACCAAAAGTTTCTAATTTTCTAAAATTATTAATTATTGCCGTTCTTTCTTGTGAATAAACTTCAATTCGTTCCTTTTCATAGGATTTTGAACCATTAGCAAAATAATTAATTACTCCAGTTGAACCGTTTTCATATTGCAATAAAATAGTTGCGTTATCGGTATTTTCTTGTGGATTTATTCCCATAGCATTCATACAAACTGCTTTTACTTTACTACCTGTTAAAAAAGTAATTAAATCGATAAAATGACACGCCTCGCCTATAATTCTTCCACCACCAACTTGCATATCATGTACCCAAACATTTGCTGGAATAGTTCCTGCATTCATAGTAGCTATAATGTTCAAAGGTGCATTTCCTAATACTGATTTCAATTTTTGTGCATGAGGTGAAAATCTTCTATTAAATCCTACATGAATGGCGTTTTTATAACCATTTACTTGATACGCTTTTTCCACTTTTTCTAACTGCTGTGGTGTGATTGCTAATGGTTTTTCTACAAATACATTTTTGTTATTTTGCAAACATTCTACTACTAAATCAGCATGATTGTTATGACGTGTGGTAACCATAACCAAATTTACATTTTCATCTTTGAGTATGGAGTGATAATCAGTAGTTGAAAAATTAAAATTATACTTTTTGGCTAATGCCGTTCCTGTTACGCCACCTGCACTTGCAATTGAGTATAAATTTGCATTTGTTTTTTTTAAAATGGGAAGCATGGTCATTTTAGTGAAGTTTCCTGCACCAATAATTCCGATATTTGCCTTACCTGAAGCTTTAACAAATGGATTTACACTGATATTTGTTTCAAAATGTGTTTGCTCTTCTTTATATTTTAGTATAGAAGCAATACTTTTTGAACTTCCTATTGAACCATAAATTTGTTGGTAATTTTCTAATGCTACTACTTCGGTAATCATTTCTTTTACCTGAATATTTCCTGATGCAATGGCTTGTAAAATGGCTTCAAAGTTACGTTTTTCGGTCCAGCGTACAAATGCTAATGGATAATCTTGGCCTTTTTGTTCGTAGTTTTCATCATATCGTCCTGGGCCATAAGAACAGGAAACTTGAAAGGTTAGTTCTTTTTCATAAAACTCTGCTCTACTTATGTTTAATCCTACAACTCCTACAAGTATAATTCTTCCTCTTTTGCGGCTCATTCGGGCTGCCTGACTTATAATTTCAGCCGTTTTGGCAGAAGCTGTAATGATTACGCCATCGCAACCTATACTTTGGGTATAATTTTCAACAAATTTTACAACATCACCATCTGATTTTGGGTTAAAAGGAATAATTCCCCATGATTTTGCTAATTCTAATTTACTTTGGTCTAAATCTACACCAATTACTTGGCAACCATTTGCTTTGAGCATTTGAGCCGTTAACAAGCCTATTAATCCCATTCCTATAACAACAACCGTTTCTCCAAATGTTGGATTTAACAAACGAATTCCTTGCAAACCAATGGAACCAATTACTGTAAAAGCTGCTTCTTCATCTGAAACATTATTAGGAATATGAGCTACTAAATTTTTTGGCACACAAACCACCTCAGCATGAGCACCATTTGAAGCTACTCTATCTCCTACTTGAAACTCTGAAACACCTTCACCCACAGCAATTACTTTTCCCACATTGCAATATCCCAATGGTAAAGGTTGTTCTAATTTATTAAAAACAGCTTCAAGCGTTGGCATCAAACCTTCTGTTTTTATTTTGTCTAAAACTTGTTTTACCTTATCGGGCTGTTGACGCGCTTTTGAAATTAGGTTTGATTTTCCAAATTCTACTAACATCCGCTCTGTTCCTAATGAAACTAAACTACGTGTGGTTTGAATTAAGACCTGACCTCTTTTAACTTCAGGAGCTGGAATGTTTTCTAAAATGGTTTCGCCTGTTTTAAACGATTGAATAATTTGATGCATTTCATAATATTTTAAGCAAATTTAAAAATTAAGAATGAAATCATCCATAAAATTAAATTTTATTCAAATAAATTATTTTCATTAACTTTGTATGATTTATAATTAAAACTTATTTCGCTTAAAACCAAAATATTACATATAAATAATATCTCGCCATGATAAAAAATAACTTATTTCAGTTTATAATAATTCTAATACCAATTCTTTCACAATGTCAAGTTGGTATTAACACAACTACACCAACTGAGGCACTTGATGTAAATGGTAAATTAAGGGTACGAAGTATAAGTGCTAGTCCTTCAAATAATGCTATTAAAGATTCTGTTTTAGTTTTTGAAGATGATGGCATTTTAAAATACACTTCTGCAAAAAAAATTGTTGAACAAGCAGGTAGTGGAGTCGCTTCTGTTGAAGTCACCTCAAGTATTTCAGGTAATGGAACTACATCAAATCCACTTACAATAGCTCAACAAGGAGCAACTACAGATCAAGTACTTAAATGGGATGGAAGTCAATGGGTTCCTTCTACATTATATCCTAAACTATTGGTAGTTGCCAACAGAACAAGCACCTACACTGTTAATTCAACATATAGTACATTAGTTTATAACTCAACATCATTGAATATTGGAAGTGCCTACAATACAACTAGCGGTGTTTTTACAGCTCCAGATAACGGATTGTATCAAATAATATTTAATAATCAATATTCTTATTCAGCTTATACAAATCAAACTATTTTTAATAGAATTACTGTAAATGGAGTTGTTGATACAGAAAGCGCAAATGGTAGTTGGCCAGCAGGAGGAGGAGTTACTACATATATTAGTTTAAATGGATCAACTTTTCTAAATTTAACTGCTGGACAAACTGTAATCATTGAACATAAAAGAAACAATGCTGTTACACCCGTAACGAGTAATGGGCAACATGTTTTAAAAATTGTACGTTTAAATTAATTTCAAAAAAAATGGCTGGTATAAAATGCATATTTAAATTTATAAACATATAACATATTTTATATAATGTATTAATCTTTTGAATAAAAATACAATAGAAAAAAAATTTTTACATATTTAGTATTCTATTTCATTCTGTATTTTTATTTCTTGTGTTTTCAATACATTTATTTTTAGTCAAAAATAAAAGGGATAAAATTAAACACTTTTATCCCCTTTTAATTCATTTAATTTTTTAATGAATTTATTTTACAATTAATTTCTTAGTTATTTCTCCTAAATATCCATTTATTCTAACAAAATAAATTCCAGAAGTTAGTGAACTTATGTCTATTTTATAAGCGTTGTTCAAATTAGCTTTTGCTGTGTAGTGAACTAATTTACCTAAACTGTCAAATATCTTTATAGAAACATCATTACTACTATCCAAAGTTATTGTAAATTCATCGGAGGCAGGATTTGGATAAATTTGTAAAGTACTCTTAACATTATCTGCAAATCCTAATGTTTCATCATATAGGTTAGATCTCCATAGACCTCTACCATAAGTTCCTGCATAAATTTTACTATCTACATAATTGATTTCTAATTCGCTGATTATTACATTAGGAAGGTTATTACTAAAGGTTTTCCATTGGTTACTTGAATCATTATCAATATAATATACTCCATAATTCATTCCTAAATATAATCCATTTGTAGTATTATTTTCCCAAACAAGTGCTTGGGCAGAAAAACCAGGCAAATTGAACAAATACGAAATCCAAGTAGCACCTCCATCATTAGAAACATATACTTTTTGAGCAGCTGTAGTGGCAATTGCAATTTGGTTTGGATTTGTGGGATGTATAGCAATTGCGTTAATACTTCCTGAAAAACCAGTTACTTGTGTCCAATTGGTTAATCCTCCATTTAGTGTCTTATATAGATTACCACCACGAGATGCAAACATAATTTGATTATTTGAAGGTGCTATTTTAAGATGATCCAAATTGCCTCCTAAATTTTGTGAAATTGCAGTCCATGAATCACCACTATTAGTTGACTTATACACTTGGTCGTACCCAGTGTAAATTACATTGGCTACCATAGGATCTTGCTCAAAAGGTGTTACCCAATTACCTGATTTATTATCAGGAGTTGCGATATCTAAACGTGTGTTTCCAGCATTTATAGATTTATACAGCGAACCAAATTGTGTTGTCCCATATAATATATTACTATTAGTCTTGTCTACAAATGTTTCCATTCCATCGGCTCCAAGCCAATCATACCATGCTCCGTCAGTTCTAAAAACAGAAGTTCCATTATCTTGTGAACCTCCCGTCATAATTACAGGATTAGTTTGTGAAATTCCAATTTTATAAAACTGTCTTATCCCAAGGCCTACAGATAAATTTGTAAAATAATTTGAATTTACTGTTGTAGGATTGTTCGCAATTGAAATTCCTCCATCGCTACCCACATATAATTTACCTCCAATATATTCCATGATGTCCATATCACAATGGCTATAGCCAATATTTTGAGCTAAAGCATTTTGAGGAACCCATTGTGAAGTTATGGTAAATGTAAGTCCTCCATCGGTAGACAGCCATGTTAAAATCCCAGCAATATGAACTTCATTTGCATTCAAAGGATTAACTGCAATATCCATATCTCTTGGGGCTTGTCCACTGTCATCGTCTGCTAATGAGCTATATCCAAAATAGTTTTTGTTTGGGTGATTCAATTTTGTAAAATTAAAACCACCGTTTATGGATTTATGAATGCCACCAAACTTTCCATCTTGAGCTTCCAAAACATACACAATTTCGGCATCAGCATTTGACACGCCAATCATTTTAGGCCCAGTACCAAAATCATGAACGCTACTTTCAAATCCTTCAAAAAGTAGTTGTCCTAAATTTGTAGCCTGAACGGAAATATCATCTAACGTTACACCTCTTCCATAATTTGATTTAGCCTCAAAAGCTATATAATAAGTTGCAGTGGGATTAGGCAAGCTTAATACAATATCAGCCCATGTAGTAACTTCTGATGTATAAGTTGCTAAAATATTCCAACTACCAGAAGCAGTAGTTTTATAAAATACTCGAAGCTCATCAATATCTCCATCCCAATTTACTTGAGTATAAGAAAAGGATAATGTTGGATTAACAGCTCCAGATAAATCTAATGCTTGAGAAACTAATTTTGTTTTTGGCCCTGAATAGTTGTTAAAATAAAAAAGTCCAAGTTTAGAACCTGTTTTTGCAGTAATGGTATTATTTTGATTAGCGTTTGAAGGAACCCAATTTACATTTCCGCTCACATATTCTTGAGTCCAATTCGTTAAATCATTACCCAATTGAGAAAATGTAGTACCTCCATCAGTAGAAATGAAGAAACTATTTCCTGAAGCATAAATTGTATTTGTATTTCCGGGTTTAAATTCTACATCAAATCCACTAGTTGCCGCTGAATGAATTAACGCCCAATTTAAACCTCCATTTGTAGACTTAAAAATACCACCATCTTCAGAACTACAATACATTTTATTTGTATTCACAGGGTCTATTAATATTTTATTTACTACCCCATTACCCACATCCGCCAATAAATTCCAAGTTAAACCAGCATCCGTTGATTTAAAAATAGTACCATTTGTAGATCCCCAATAATAAACAGAAGCGTTTAACGGATCAATTGTTAAGGAATAGACATGTAAATTTGAGAGATTATCTGTCAATACAGTCCAAGTAACTCCTCCATTAGTTGTTTTCCAAACTCCACCGGTTTCACCACCTACAATAATATGATCTAGATTGTTGTGTTGTACAGCAATTGAAGTAATTCTTCCTACTCCTGGGTTCCAACCACTAGTTTGATTCCAATAGGTTGGTCCTAATTCTTCCCAATTTCCAGTATCAGAGGCAGCACTAAACAGAGCATTTTGATTCAGAGTATTATTATGACGTTCTAATTCGTTAAAATAAAAATCAGAAGACTTCAAAATACCGTTTTCGTCACAATTTCTTAATGCTTGATATTCCCATCTTTTATAAGGCTTATAACCTGTTCCTCTTCCTTTTCCTACTTTAGAAAAGTAGGATTCAGCTTCAGCAATTATCTCGTAAACAGAATAATTGCCTTTGGCAATCATGTTTCTATACTCTTGTGACCATGATTGTATACTGAAAAAGCAAAGCAAGAAAAAAATGTAATTGTTTCTCATAATTTCATATTTATTTTAAACAAAAGTACTAATTTTTAATTAATCAAAAAATATTTTAAAAAATTAACCATTTGATATTCAAAACTTAACTACTACTTTCTTTTACAATTATTTTAACGGTTTTATTATTTCAAATCAGAAAAGGCATAAACTATTAACCTATTAATTACAACCTTCCATCTACTGGCGTTTTCATAAAACCTTTTACATCATAGATTACAGAAAGTGTTTTTGTTAGTCTAGATAGATTTAAGTTTTCAAATTCTTGATGAGCTACTCCTAAAATAACCGCATCAAACTTATCATCAAATTTTAAATTAGAATGACAAACTAAACCGTATTCTTTCAAAACTTCTTCGGGCTTAGCCCAAGGATCATATATGGTAACATTTATACTGTACCGTTGTAATTCTAAAACAATATCTACAATTCTTGTATTTCTAACATCTGGACAATTTTCCTTAAAAGTGAAGCCTAACAAAAGAAGATTTGCGTTTTTAATTGCAATACACTTTTTAATCATTAATTTTACCACTTGTGAAGCTACATAAGCTCCCATGCTATCATTTAATCGTCTTCCAGCCAATATAATTTCAGGGTGATAACCAACTTCTATAGACTTCTCAGCCAAGTAATAGGGATCAACTCCTATACAATGTCCTCCTACTAACCCTGGTTTAAAAGGTAAAAAATTCCATTTTGTACCTGCTGCTATTAATACTTCGTTCGTATCAATTCCTAAAAGATTAAAAATTTTAGCCAATTCATTAACAAATGCAATATTAATATCACGTTGCGAATTTTCAATAACTTTAGCTGCCTCAGCAACCTTAATAGATGGAGCTAAATGTGTTCCAGCAGTAATAACACTTTTATATAATTCATTAACTTCATTACCTACTTCTAATGTAGAACCAGCTGTTACTTTAAGTATTTTATCTACAGTATGCTCTTTGTCTCCAGGATTAATCCTTTCGGGTGAATATCCTACAAAAAAGTCAGCATTAAATTTTAAACCCGAGATGCTTTCTAAAACTGGCACACATTTCTCTTCTGTTGCTCCAGGATAAACCGTAGATTCATACACTACTATATCTCCTTTTTTCAAAACTTTTCCAACAGTTTCACTGGCTTTATAAAGGGGTGTTAAATCCGGTTTATTATCTTTATCTACAGGAGTAGGTACAGTTACAATGTAGTAATTACAATTTGCTATATCATTCAATTTAGAAGTACAATATAACCCAATTCTTGTATTAGGAGAATCAACTAAAACAGATTGTAGTAGTTCTTTTTCAACCTCCAGTGTTTTATCAATTCCGTCTTTAAGTTCCGCTATGCGTTGCTGATTAATATCAAAACCTACAACTGGATATTTTGTTGCAAATAATCTTGCTAATGGTAGTCCTACATAACCTAACCCTATAACTGCAATGTTTGGTGTTCTTTTAATTAACATCGAAAATCATTTATTATTAAAATGAATGAAGTATAGAAATCAAAATACTCATTTATTTTAAGTTACTTTCTGAATAGCAAATGTAGCTAAAAAAATAGTAACCATAATAATTTATAAAACTATGGTTACTCTCTTAAAATTTATCTATTTTATTGTTTCACAAACTTCATACTTCCGCTACCTTTTTCAGTACTTGCTTTTATGAAATAGGTTCCTGATGGTAAAACTGACACATCGATGGTTTGTTCAAAATTAGGTTTAGCTATAACCAATTGACCAAACGTATTGTATATTTCTAAAGATTGAATTTCTAAACCTTTTTTAGCATTGATGCTCAATAAGTTTTTTACAGGATTTGGATACAAACTAAACTCGTTTGCAAAATCAAAATCTTGGTTGGCTAAAACTTGATACGTTGATGTAGCCGTGTTAGTAACAATTGGGAAATTGTAATCAAAATAGATTTCGGCAGTGTTGCTTATGGTGCTATTTATTGTAAGTGTTGGCAATGTTTTTATTTTAAATACCACATAACCATCGTTTGTAGCATCATCAAAAGGAAGATTGATGTTTTCAAAAATGAATTCTACTTTGTTTCCTGTAATTCTTGTGTAACAACTATGACTTGTGATAACCATTTGCAAGGTTGCAATATCAAATTTTGTAGCATCTATCATATCTTTTACCACCACATTTTGGGCAGGAAAAGTTCCTGTATTTTCAAAACGTATTTGATAATGCACATAATCACCAATCATTGATGGATTTATAGTTTCACCTTCTAAACAAGTTTTGTCGTTAGGGTCATAAGAATTTACAACCGTTTGATTTAGTGTAAAAACGTTGTCTGTTGGTGTTTCGTCTATTGCGATTGGGTTTATGGTTGCGGTGTAGTTTAAAAAATCGCCTCCGTTTAATGGTGGTGTTTCTGTTGGTGCATTTAGATTAAAGTTCACTACAAAATTTCCTGAATGTAAAGGTGCTAAAGTTCCTAAATTCCAAGTTAATAAACCTGTACTTTGACTTGTAGCTGATACAGAAGCAGAAAGATAATCCATAACCGCATCATCAAAGGCAAAAGTTAAAACAGGATTTGCTAATTGATTACCTTTGTTTTTGTACACAATTTTATAAGAAGCATCAAATCCTGGTCGAGCCACACCAAGAGGAATTACTATAACTTCTAAATCATGATGCACTCCATTTGGAGTGATACAAAAATCTTGTGTAAACGGACTTGCTTGTGCAGGAAAATCTACAGTTACAGAAGTTGGTGAAATATTGAAATACGTTGGGTTTTCTAGTTGTGGGGTTAATGTATGTGTTGCAGCATGCACATCATAAAAATAGGCTCCAGTTTCGTTTGCAATAAAATTACCATTTGCAGTACCTTCTGTTACATTAAATTTTAAATAAGGATAGCCAAAATCATTGCTATCACAACCATTGGCATTGCCATCAAAATGGTTATTACCATTTATAGTGTAAAAAGTACCACTAGGTGTGAACGAGCAGTAAGAGTTTACATGACAAGTGGTTGCGTAACCATAAGCATTTATTTTACTTTGAACCATCGCAACATCTTCTTCATCAGCACAGATGTATTGAAGATTGGGGTTGCCTTCAAAATTTAACCCTTGACCATTATATATTGTACCTGAACTGTTCCAAATGATGTTGTTATTCTTTATATTAAGGTTTAAGAGGTCATTAGAATAACAATCTAATCTATTTAAATTCATATTTTGAGAAACATCTAAACTTGAAAGCAGATTTTGATCACAACTTAACTTTATTAAGGATACATTTTGAGAAACATCCAAACTCGTAAGTTGATTATTCGAACATGATAAATATCCTAAATTTACATTTTGAGAAACATCTAAACTCGTAAGTTGATTGTTTCTACATTCTAAAATTTCTAAATTTACATTTTGAGAAACATCTAAACTTGATAATTGATTTATTGAACA
>JACCDZ011788765.1_pt1 | contig 10266 bp, 5 predicted proteins | sample 7449551 | NCBI WGS metagenome assembly JACCDZ01 (sample SAMN15323452, study PRJNA562643) | freshwater metagenome | isolation source: river surface water | place: USA:Blue River Watershed | collected 2017-08-18
CTTGGCACGTGCCTTGAGCACGATGTAGCGATCCGTCGCCGTGGCGATCAGGTAGCCGTCGCGGTAGGTGAGTTCCACGCCACGGATCACGTTGGACGCCGTCGCGTCCTTGGACGACGCGATCGCGGCGACCTTGACGATACGCGCAAGGTCGCTGACCGGAATGGTCATTTCTGCTGCACTCATTGTCTTTTCCTCTCGTGGTGTCTGAACTTCCATCACGAGCCACGCGCCAGGCGTGGCTCATGAAAGCGGCTCAGAAGATATCCACACTGCCATTGGCTCGGACTTGCGCGCTGAAAGAGCCGTAGCCTTTCGCCATCGCGGTCAGGCGCTCCCCCAGCTCCCCTAGGCCGCGGTCCCAGAATCCGGCGCCATGGCCGTTCGCGGTCAGAATGAAATCATGGGCGAGCTGCTCAATGCCCTTGTGTTCGACGTACTCCGCGATGTCATAGGCGTATTCGTTCTCGCTGTCAAGCAAGGACTCCGCTACCTCAGTGAGGTAATAGCGGGACTCGGGCAGTACGTCGTGCTCGCAATACATGTGTTCGAGCGGCTCGCCGCCCTCGTCACATTCCGACCAGAGAAGCGTGTAGATCATCTGCTCGACCAGTTCCGTAACGTCACTCATGATCGTTCCTCCCGTTGTTGTGTGTGTGTGTTCTGGTCTTCCATCCCGGGTCACATGTTGTCATGTGACCCGGAAAAGCTGGTCAGAACCACGAATCCATGATCCGTAGATCACCATTCCGTCGGACCGTCGGCCTAACCGACGGTCCTGAGGATTCACACTCTGCAGTTTTCAAGGTGCGATGTCGTGCGGGTCGCGGGCCGTGCGCTCTGCGCGCCTTGCCCTGTCGTTGCCTCGCTGACAGGACTAACTCTGCCCTCATCACCCCGCCGAGTCAATAGGTTTCCGGAAACTTTTCCATGATCTTTTCAGATCGCCTTTCGCGCATTAATAGGTGTGCCTTGGGTTGAGCACAGCGCCAGGTGGATTGGTCAAGGGTTGGGCCAAGGGTTGACAGAGGGGTTGACAGAGGGTTGATACAGGGTTGATAGTTGGCCTATCAATACAACGGTTGTAGCTACAACCTTCCCCGTTCTGCCGGCAACAGCCCCTCATATCCCAGTAATCCGGTATGGATTGGGCCCTTCCCTGGTAGCGACTGTGTGACTACGGCGCCTGTCACCACTCCACACCGTGGACTTGCGATCATGGTCCAGAGTGTGAGACCATGGTGATGAGCTCTGTCTGCTCATCATCCATCCATGATCAACGATCTTGACCCGGGGATGCTTAACTCCGGCCCCCCACCCACCGGCTACTATCCACCCGAAAATTTCCTCCCGATGCCGGCGGCATCGTTGCAGGTCAGAGGGGGGTAGCCTCTCGTGTGTCACAGATCACGCGGTACTGATAGGTCTGACAACGTTGTCTACCTACGTTATATAAGGGTGAGGGCGTAAGCCCGAGGCCCTCACCCCGAACGGGCGAGGCTCTGTAGAGCCGAGCGAGCCTCGCTCAGGACGATCGACAGGGAACGGCCGGAGCCCCAAGGCGGAGGCCGGGTCGATCGTCCCCCGTCCACGGAACGGGCCGGCTTTGATGCCGGCCCTCGTTGGTTAACGGACAGGGCGCCCCTTGAAGGGCGCCCCCCCGAGGGAGCCCGAAGGCTCCCCTGGGCTCGCTTCCGAATCTCCGCTCGCTAACACCATTAAGACGGCCGCATCAGAGCGGCCGTTTCTCTTCCTGTTCATGCTGTGCTTCGCACCATCATGAATCCCCCCTTGGCGCGCAATGCCGGAAGCGCCAATTAACCGTTGGAGTTTCCTTGGCTGCGAACAGCACGGAGCAGGCCAAGGAAATCGTGATCACTGCGATTGCGCAAGGCGCAACCGTTGAGGCTGCCTGTAAAGGCGCCCGCCGCTCGATCAAGACGTACGAGAACTGGCGGGCCAGCGACGCTGATTTCAAGCGTCGCGTTGATGAAGTCCGCGAAGCTCGCAATGCCGCCGTCAAGGCCGGCATTGATCCGGTGGACCGAATGATGCCGTTCGCCGAATGGCGAAAGAAGTTCTTGGGCCGGGACACGTATCCACACCAGCAGGCGTGGATTGATGTGCTCGAAGGCCGCGGCTATCAACCGCGGCCGGGGGAGACGTACATAGAGTCCGCCAATCCGAACCGCATCATCGTGAACGTTCCCCCGTTCCACGCGAAGTCGCAGACTTTGACGATCGAGTACGCGACGTACCGCATCTGCATGAACCCGAACATCAGGATCATCCTCGTCTCGAAGAGACAGGACCAGGCCCGCAAGTTCCTGTACGCCATCAAGCAGCGTCTCACTTCCACGCAGTGGGCGGCACTACAGGCCACCTATGCACCTGAAGGTGGCTTCCGCCCGGACCGTGGTGATGGCGCCACCTGGGGCGCCGATCGGATCTACGTCGCCGGCATCGACTCCGGTGAGAAAGACCCGACTGTTGAGGCTCTCGGCATGGGTGGCCAGATTTACGGCTCCCGAGCTGACCTCATTATCTTGGACGACTGCATCGTCTCGTCTAACGCCGCCCAGTTCGAGCAGCAGGTCACCTGGCTCGAATCGGAAGTGGAGTCGCGAGCGTTCGACGGCAAGATCATCATTATCGGTACTCGCATCCAGCCGACAGACCTGTATTCGGAACTGCAGCGCGGTGACCGTTACCTGTCGGGCGAGACGCCGTGGACGGTGCTCCGTCAGCCGGCAGTGCTCGAGTACGCGGATGACCCTGCCGACTGGAAGACGCTCTGGCCGGCGTCGAGTAACCCCATGGAAACGGGGCAGCAGGCTGGGGAGGACGGGCTGTACCCCGCATGGGACGGCCCGCGGCTGAACGCGGTCCGTAACGCGAAACCGCCTCGCGTGTGGTCGCTCGTCTACATGCAGGCCGACGCCGCCGAGGATGCCATCTTCCCCGCGGCATGTGTGTTGGGCAGTGTTGATCGCCGCCGCAAGCCGGGCCCGCTGAAGGCGGGTGCCTGGGGCCATCCCCGTAACGGCGCGGAGGGCATGCACACGATCCTCTCCATCGACCCGGCCGGCACGGGCGAGGCGTGCCTGATGGCGCTCGCCGTGGAGCGGAGCACCAAGAAGCGTTGGGTGCTGAACGTGTGGCTGGGGAATCACACCACACCGTCCTGGTACCGGGCGCGGATCGAAGAGATCGTCCCCGAGTACAACGTCAACCAGGTCGTGATCGAACAGAACGCCTACGCCTCCTGGCTGATCCATGACGAACAGATCGTGGATTACCTCAAGAACCGCGGCATCCCCCTGAGTGGCCACTACACCTCCAAGAACAAGGCGGACCCCGATTTCGGGGTCGCCTCCATGTCTTCCCTGTTCGGTTCCCTGCGCCGGCACACCGACGGTGGCCGCGAAGTACACAACGACGACAACCTGATTCAACTGCCGGACCCCGACTTCTCGGCCGGGGTGAAGGCGCTTATTGACCAGCTCATCGCCTGGCAGCCAGGCAAGCAGGGCAGGCAGCTCCGCCAGGACGGACCCATGTCCCTCTGGTTCGCGGAGCTGAAGGCCCGTCCACTGGTCACCACTAAAGACCGGCGCAGCGACTTCCTCCCGAACTCCTATCTGTCACGTGGGGACCGAGAGTCGCGGCGCGTCGTTCCAATGGACCTGTATCGAGGGAGCTTGAGTGCCTGACGACATCCTGGGCAACATCCCTGCCCTCGTGCAGGCGATGCGGGCCAACCATGCCCGCAGGGACATCAAGGCGCTACAGGTCCGTGCCATGCGCAACGGCGAGGCCCACAAGTTCGCCGGCCATGTCTTCTCCGAAGAATGGCCCGAGTCGGTCGTCGCCAACATGATCGACACCGCTGCCCGTGACGTGGCCGGCGTCTTGGCGCCGCTGCCCACGTTCCGCTGCTCCGCAGCGTCGGGCCTGTCGGAAGTGCAGAAGCGGTTCGCCGACAAGCGGACCAAGATCGTGCAGTCCTACATCGAACGGTCCGACCTGGCCTTCCAGATGCAGCAGAAGGGCGCCGACCAGTATCACTCGTTCGGCATGCTGGTGTTGTGCTCCGAGCCGGACTTCGAAGAGAACGCCCCGCGGATCACCGTGGAAGACGGCATCGGCGCCTATCCCGTGATCAACCGCTACGGCCGCTGCGTGCGGCTGGCCCGCGTCTACATGCGCGACTGGCAGAGCCTGTGTGCCGACTACCCACACGTGCGCCACCTTGCGGACGCCTACGACAACGCCCTACAGGGTGGCCGCGTAGAGGTGATCAAGTACGTGGACGACAAGCGAGTGCTTGTCTACCTGCCGTCGATGGGGAACACCCCGCTCGAGGCCATGAGTAACCCTCTCGGCCGCTGCTACTACAGCATCGGTCCCCGCCCCAACCTGGATGACCACATCAAGGGCGCCTACGACGACGTGCTCTGGGTGCAGCTCGCCAGGCACCGCATGGGCATGCTCGCCATGGAAGGCATGGACAAGGCCGTGCGGGCGCCCCTCGTGGTGACGCCCGACGTGGGGGACATCCCGATCGGTCCTGACGCCGTAGTGACGGCGCAGGGCGGCGTCAACAGCATCGGCCGCGCCCGCCTGGACCTGCCCCCGCAGGTGTTCGGTTACATCGAATCGCTGAAGCAGGAAGAGCAGCTCGGGGCGATGAGCCCCGAAGCACGGTCCGGCAACATCGACGCCTCCGTCGTGACGGGCCGCGGCGTGCAGCAGCTGATGGCCGGCTTCTCCACGCAGATCAGCGTGGCCCAGGAAGTGTTCCGCTCCACGTTCCGCAGGGCCATCGAACTCTGCTTCATGTGGGACGAGAAGCTCTGGCCTGACCGCGAGAAAGAGATCCGTGGTTCCGACGCCGGCGCCCACTACGCCGTCAAGTACACGCCATCGAAAGACATCGCCGGTGACCACACCGTAGACATCTCCTACGGCTTCGCGGCCGGACTCGACCCGAACCGCGCCACTGTCCTGCTCCTGCAATTGGACGGCGCATCCCTCGTGTCACGCGACTACATCCGCCGCACTCTCCCCGTGGACATCAACGCCGTAGAGGAAGAGCGGAAGATCGCCATTGAGCAGAGCCGCGAGGCCCTCGTGGCGTCGATGGCTGCCTACGCGCAGGCCATCCCGCAGGTGGCAATGGGCGGGGGAGACCCGACCACCGTCATCAACCAGATCAGCAAGTTCGTTGACTTGATGTCGAAAGGCAAGTCGGTCGAAGAGGCGGCTGCGAAGGCCCTTGCGCCGGAGCCGCCGCCCCAGCCGGAAGCGCCCCCGGAGATGCCCCCGGGGCCGATGGACGCGGGCATGGGTGGAGACCCCGCCGCCGGCCCCGCGGCAGGGCCTGGCGGCTCCCCCGCCGAAGGTGGCCGGCCGGCACTACAGATGCTCTTCGCTGGCCTCACTCCGGGCGGTGGGCCCAACTTGCAGGCCGGGATCAGTCGTCAGCTCCCCGCCAGGCAATGACCATCCGGTACAGCCAGTAGAGCCCGATCAGGATGACGATGGCCCAGCCACCGCCTTCCCCGGTGAGAGAGCCATGGATGGCTGCCTCAATGAGGCCGAGCACGAACACGAAGAACCCGCCCACGAGGAACGTGAAGGCGAACAGCCCGAACGCGAACACGGGCAGCAGCAGGATCGACCACCAACTGTCACTGAACTTCTCCAACATGGAACGGGAGTCTAATGGCTACACACGGCGGTTACCGCGCACCCGCGAAACCTGCCCCCGTGTCCGGCCCCGGCGCCCACTCGCAACGCACCGATGGGCGCCAGCCCATCGCTGACCTACCGTACGCGGCAGACGGCGAGGACGCCACCTTCCGCGAACTACAGAAGGGGGCACCCCGTGCGCAAGCATCACCGGCTACCGCTCAAGGAGCGGGCGGCATTGACCTTTCTTCTGTCATCCCGATGGCTGCTTCCTCAGGGCAGCCCGGAACCCCCGTCACGGACGGGGCTGACGCCGGAGCTGGGGCCAGCAGTGCGGCACTACAACTAGCGGACTCCCCCGACGCCATCGACGCCCAGCACTTCCGCCAGTACTGGCCGGCGTTGCAGCAGATCGCGGACGACCCCAACGCCACGCCCGGCACGCGGGCGTGGGTGCGTTCCATCTTCATCAACAGCTAGGAGCCTTCGTGTCGGTCTGGGACCGCATCGGTGACGCCTTCGACCGCACGAAGAACGATGTCGTCAAGGGCGCCAAGATCAGCGCCTCATGGATCAGCGGCCACACCGTGGAGCCCGCGAAGGACGCCTACAACAACCTCCACTCGTGGGTCGGCAACAACATCATGCCGTCCATCTACGGCGCGGCCGGCGCCGTCGGCGGCGCCTTGGACGCAGTGCAGTACAACGCAATCTCGAGGCCCGTCTCGACGGCTGCCACGGTCATCCGTGAAGGCTCCCTGATCCACCCGTCACAGTGGGATGACGCCTGGGACAAGTCCTCCTGGCTGACGGCCGGCGAGTCGATCGCCGCGACGGCGCCGTTCGATCCGTTCCGGCAGGAGTTCGTCCCCGACAACGTGGCCGACAGCCCGCAGACGCGGGACGCCTGGTTCCGCGGGGACAGTGCCGCAGGGCGCCTTCAGTCGGGCGCCATCGACTTCGCCCTCGGGGCGTTCGCCGATCCGTTCGTTGCCGTCGGGAAAGCCGCCAAGACAGCTTCCGTGGCCGGCCGCAGCGTGAAAACCGCCGACGAGGCGGGGGATGTGCTGAAGGTGGCCGCGGGTGCGGCCGAAGGCACCCGCAAGCAGACGAAGCTGGCCACCCACATCAACCGCGTGATCGCGGAGACGGACGACAAGACCGCGGCAGAGATTGCCACCTTGCCCGAGTTCGCCAACTCCGCCGACGCCACGGCCCTCGGCTACATCTTCGCCCGGGCGAACGAAACCCTGGTCGATGACGCCACGAAGCGAGCGGACGTGAAGCGTGCCGCGTGGGGCGCCATGCTAGGCGACCGCGATTCCATCAAGAAGATCACGGAACTGCACGAAGGCATCGCTGACGAGATTCGCCGACTCGGAGAGTCGCCGGCACGGGTACAGGTCAAGGAGCTGCCCGCGGGGGCGAACCGCACGTTCGTCGCCGGCAAGGAAGGCGTGTCCGTCACGGATGCCCCTGAAGTCACAATCCTCGGCCCCAAGGGAACAACCCTCGTCCGCGACGGCAAGGCCGAGACGGTAGGCGAGGATGTTGCCGGGCTACTGCCCGAGCGCCCTCTCCTGGATGACGGAACCGATGCCGCTCGGCTCGAGCTTGAGACGCAGCTCGACCACCTGAACCGGCTCATCGCCATCAAGGGCACTGTCTCCGTGGTGAAGCCATCCGCGCGGGAGGCGGGGAACGCCGCTACACGCATGGCCCGCATGAACCAGACGGTCATCCAGAACGCCGCCGCCGGCCAGCGTATCCGTCTCATCTCGGGCCTTGCGGACAACCGCCTGCCCGGCACGATCGACGTGAAGAACGGCGCCGAAGGATTCACTCAGCTCCAGGAGCACCTGTCGCAGGTGCGCACCATGGACGCCACCATGCGGCGACAGCTGCTGGACCAGTTCATCGCCGCCCCCAATCAGGGCGCCCGGCAGAACGTGGTGCGCCAGGCAGAGAACGCCATGATCGCCAGTATCGCCCGGACCCACGGCCTGGACGCGAAGGCCACGCGCAAGCTGATCGAGACAGGCGAAGGGATTCGCGCCAGCCAGATCGGCATACTGCAGGGCCGTCTCTACTCGGCCGCACCCACCGACAAGGTGATTCAGCACGTCGATGACGAGACCGGGGAGACGTTCGCCTGGTCCCGCCCGCTGCTGCAGGCGCAGATCGAGAACAGCATGCACATGGTCGATCCCCGCATGCTGGACAAGGCTTTGAGGAAGGCGAACAGCAACAAGGCATGGGCCAACCGGCTGAACAAGCTGGGCGCCGATGACGGCGACGCCATCGTCGGGAAGCTCACCAACCTGCAAGACGCCTCCGACGCAATGCTCCGGGACATCACCGGGCTCTGGAAGTTCGGCGCACTGTTCCGTCTCGCCTACCCCGCTCGAGTCCAGGTGGACTCCCAGATGCGGCTGATGGCCCATCTGGGCGCCGCCCAATGGGCTCTCGGTTTCAGCAAGGGCTTCGGGTCGCTATGGAAGTACGGCTTCACCGCCGCGGACGGCGAGATTCACGGAGCCATGAAGCTCCGCAACATCGTCAAGGAAGGCGACTACATCGCCGCCGGCGAGAAGATCCTCAAGGACGCCGGAGTCCCCGATGAGTACATCCGCCCCGTCATCGCGAACGTCGCTCAACGCGACGGCACGATGGCTGATGTCGCCAGTGAACTCGCTGACCGCGGCCTCGCGAAAGCTCGCATGGAAGGCGACTGGTCGATCGTCGCCCCCGACAACGCGAACTGGGCGCCCGCCTACCAGCGGGCGGTGAACAAGCAGGTCCGCAACTCCCCTCTCGCCATGATGGTCGTGAACGGAGTCACGGATCAGGAGATCAAGGCGGCTATCCGCAAGACGGGCGCCGCTCGCACGGAGTGGCGCAACCTGTCCGCGTCCCACGCGGACGATCTGGACCAGTACCTCGCAGACCTCCGCGGCCACGTGGAGCACCTTCTGCCGGCGCAGGAGATGCGGGACGTAGTGTCCCGCAAGGCCGTTGGGCAGCGGGAGATGAAGCGCTGGTTCGAGGACACCACGGCGAAGACCCCCGGCGTCACCGAGGCCGGCCCTTCCCTCATCCCCCGGATGAACGTGCATGGCGAGTCCTACTCCCCCACGAAGGTGAAGCCGAGCACCGCGTTCTACAACAACCTCCGCAGCACCTGGTTCCACATCGCGGGTGACCTGCCGGAGAACACAATGGCCCGTCTTCCCCTGTACGCCAATTCGTTCAAGCGGAACCTGACCGAGACCGTCGCCAAGCTGGGCGACGACATGACGGCCGAAGACCTGAACAACGCCCGTATCGCAGCGGACCGCATGGCCCGCCGCGAGGTGGGTCAGGTGCTCTTCGACGCCAGCCACACAAGCAACATGGCTCACGCCATGCCGCTCTTCTCCCCGTTCTTCTCCGCGTGGGAAGACATGATGAAGAAGTGGGGCGGGCTGCTCTACGACAGCCCGTGGGTGCTGTCGCGGCTCGAGAACGCCTGGGACGCACCGAACAACGGCAACCTCGTGCAGGACTCCAACGGTAACCGCGTGGACGCCAACGGCGACCACTGGTTGCAGGAGCCCGACGGCACCTGGCGGAAGCTGACGAAAGAGCAGGACGGCGCCCTCATCGGTGACGGCGAGTACGTCATCCTCCCGGAGAAGCTGGCCGGCAAGGTGGGAGCCAAGGGCTTCCGCATCAACAAGAACAGCTTCAACATCGTCTTCCAGGGCGACCCGTGGTGGTTGCCGGGCATGGGCCCCCTCGTCCAGGTGCCCGTCAATGAACTCGTCAAGAGTTCCTTCCCGGAAGCCGCGGACAACCCCGTCATCAAGTACCTGCTGCCGTACGGCGCCAGCGACGAGAGCGTGATCGGCCAGGCCCTCCCCGGGTGGGCGCGACAGCTCCGCAACTCCGGCGTACTGCCGTTCATGGACAACAGCCAGGACTACTACAACACTTATGCCCAATTGCAGGCACAAGAGTTGTCACTGTTCCAGGCCGGCAAACGGGACAAGGAGCCGACCTCGGAAGAGGTCGCGGGCATGACCCGCAACTGGTACCTACTCCGAGCTGCCATCTCCTACGCTTCCCCCGTGTCGATGACGCCGAGTCCGAAGACGCAGTTCTACATGGACCAGGCGCACATCTATCGGCAGAAGTACGGCCGTGAATGGCAGGACAAGTTCTTCGAGGACTACCCCGAGTACTACCGCATGGCGCTCTCCTTGAGCGCCAACGAGACGGGGATCGTCGCCACGGAGAACGCCTACAACGTCATGAAAGACTCCCGGATCAAGAAGGCTATCGCCGCGGACCCGGAGCTCGGTTGGGCGTTCGTGGGGCCTGACAACGTGTACGGCACCGACGATGGCGACGCCTTCAACCAGAGCGTCTACACCTACCAGCTCACGCAGTCGGTGGGTGAAGGTAACCCGACCAAGTACCGCGGCAAGCAGTCGCCGCAGGATGCCCTCAACGCGGTGGAAGCCGCTCGAGGGTGGTCGGAATACCAGAAGGGTTCCACCTGGGTGAACCAGCAGTTGGCGGACCGTGGCC
>JACCDZ010169332.1_pt1 | contig 10264 bp, 7 predicted proteins | sample 7449551 | NCBI WGS metagenome assembly JACCDZ01 (sample SAMN15323452, study PRJNA562643) | freshwater metagenome | isolation source: river surface water | place: USA:Blue River Watershed | collected 2017-08-18
TGGGATCTAATCGGGTCAGTTGCCACTAACACCTTTTTAGCTTCAGCAGCGGGTGGTATAGCCACGATGCTATACACATTCATGCGCTATAAAAAAGTAGATATCACGATGGTCATCAACGGAGTATTAGCAGGACTGGTAGCGATTACAGCTGGCTGTAATGTTGTTTCACCAGATTCAGCCTTGATTATCGGTTTCATTGCTGGAACGATTGTAGACATTGCCGTAGTGGTGGTTGATAATTTGAAAGTAGATGATCCAGTGGGTGCAGTGGCGGTTCACGGGGTGAATGGTTTCTTCGGAACGATTGCCGTAGGTTTATTCTCCCAAAAGAATGGCTTATTTATCACAGGCGAGAGCGCTCAATTTATCACACAATTAATCGGAGTTTCTGTCATCAGTGTTTTCTCTTTCGCTACGACTTATGCCTTATTCATGATGTTGAAAAAGACGATGGGTATTCGCTTAAGCCATAAAGCTGAATCTGCGGGTATTGATGCCGTTGAATTTGGAGTAGAAGCATACACCACTTTTGAATAATAGCTAAATAAGAACGATATGAAAAAGGTAGAAGCCATTGTAAAACCATCGAAATTAAAAGCTATTCAAAAAGGCTTGATCGATGCAGATATTCCTTGTATGACCGTTGTTCCAGTTCGTGGAGCCGGTTTACAGCAAGGTTATTCAGAAATATACCGCGGTACAGAGAAGTCGATGATCTTATTACCAAAGGTGATGATCATCTGCGTCGTAAGCGATGAAAACCTCGAAAAATGCTTAGATGTCATCCTCGACAACGCCTCAGAGGGCAACGTAGGTGACGGAAAAATCTTCGTTTATGACGTACAGGATGCGATTAGGATTCGTACGAAGACGAGGGGGATTGAGGCAATTCGATAAAAATGCGCAGCATTTTTATCGAATCGAATTAAAGAATAGAGCATAAAGAATAAAGAATAAAGTTCGATTCGCCTCCGGCGATGAACTTTTGAAATATTAACTATACTCATCAAAAAGGGATCAAATTTCGATCCCTTTTTGATTCCATCTTTATTCTTTGTGCTTTATGCTTTGTGCTTTAAATTGTAGTAATCACACGAAACCTCGTAAACATCTCCTCCGAATACCACCCAATCCTCCGCGTCTTCTTAATCATGGGCTTGTGCTCCTTGCTTTTATAAGCAAAAGCATCCAGATTTTCTGACGAGTCCCAAAGACTCAGGGTTGCCTGTTCGATGAGGGGAAATTCCCCTACGCCTTTGGCAAATAATAATCCTACTCTATTTTCTAAGTATTTACTGGCGTGAGATACATAAAACCAGAAGATGGGCGATTTATACCAAACGATACTCGCACGAGTCATCACTAAAAGCGGTCCATTTCCAGGATCTTCCACAATAGAAAAAGGATTCGATCCATTCCAAGTTCCATGCCCTTTTATGGCAACGGCATCCCAGCCTTTTATAGCGGATGAATTTGATGAAAGGGTCAACCAGCGCTCGTTTGAGGCAAAAAAATGATCTGATGCGGCTTGGTTATCGAAGACACCAAGAAAGGCATAAGAGGAAAAATCTGGCCAAATTGAGAATCCGTTGCCTGCTCCTACACCTAAATGTTTCGCAAATGAAAGGCCATCGGATTTCCAACTTTTAACGAATGAGCGACCCATTTCTGCAAAGGCAAAACGCTTGTTTGAGAAGCCTTCAAAGGATAAAAATCGAAAGGAAATAATTTGTTCGCTCATTTTGTCAAATTTAGTCGTTTATTTGAACAATTAAAGCGTTAGTCGGGTTTAAAAGACATGAATAAAAAGGGATTTTATTTTAAAGAGTTTGAGGAGAAAAGCATCTCCCCTTTTGATAAGCTTTTCGGGATTTTCAAGGAATTAATCACACATACGTCGGGGGATTTTGATGAGGCAATCGAGTGGTTGCGCGAATTAGATAAGGAATATGAGCTGACGGATGAGAATTATACCATTGAGGATTTTATTGAAGATTTAAAAGCTAAAGGTTATATCCGCGAGGAGATAGATGAGAATGGAGGTTCTGGGATGGGTATTACGGCCAAAACAGAAAGGGCAATTCGCCAGACAGCTTTGGAGAATATCTTCGGAAACCTAAATAAAAGCGGTGCTGGCAATCACAAAACCAAAGCATCCGGCCAAGGGGATGAATTGACGGGGGAATTTAGGTCGTATCATTTTGGCGATAGTCTAGAGAAAATCTCACTTACGGAGAGTTTAAAAAATGCCCAAATCAATCACGGTATAGGCGAATTCGAGTTAACGGAGGAGGATTTAGTGGTAGAAGATACACAGTATAAATCCCAGATGAGTACCGTGTTAATGATTGACATTAGCCACTCCATGATTCTGTATGGGGAGGATAGAATTACGCCGGCGAAGAAAGTGGCGATGGCTTTGGCAGAACTCATCACAACCCGCTACCCAAAAGATACCATCGATATTCTGGTTTTCGGAAACGATGCCTGGAGCATTTCCATTAAAGATATTCCCTATCTAAAAGTAGGACCATACCACACGAATACGGTGGCTGGACTGCAATTAGCGATGGATATTCTGCGCAGAAAGCGAAATACCAACAAACAGATATTTATGATTACCGACGGAAAACCGAGCTGTGTTCGGGAAAAAGACGGTACCTATTATATGAACAGTAATGGCCTAGACCCCTATGTGACCGAAAAATGTTATACACAGGCGGCTCAGGCACGTAAATTACACATTCCCATCACCACCTTCATGATCGCACGCGATTCCTATCTACAACAATTTGTGGATAAGTTCACAGAAGCAAATCAAGGAAAAGCCTTCTACACGGGTTTAAAGGGTTTAGGTGAAATGATTTTTCAAGATTACGAAACGAATAGAAAGAAAAGACTGAAATAAGATGATCAAGAATTTAGGTGAATTAAAGGCCTCAGGCTATACGAGTAAATCCATTAAAGATGAATTAAGAGATAACCTAATCGCCCACATGGAGGCGGGAACGACCGTATTCGAAGGTGTTCACGGGTTTGAAAACTCGGTTATTCCTGAGTTAGAGCGTGCCATCTTATCTCGCCATAATATCAACTTACTAGGATTAAGAGGTCAGGCAAAAACGCGTTTAGCTCGTTTAATGGTCAACTTATTAGATGAATACATCCCCTATGTAGCTGGTTCAGAGATTAACGATGATCCTTTGGCCCCTATTTCTCGTTTCGCACAGGATTTAATCGCTGCTCAGGGAGATGCTACACCCATCGCTTGGTTACACCGCTCTGATCGCTTTGCTGAGAAATTAGCCACTCCAGATGTAACTGTAGCTGATTTAATCGGTGATGTGGATCCAATCAAAGCCGCGAATTTGAAATTATCCTATGCAGATGACCGCGTGATTCACTTTGGGATGATTCCTAGAGCAAACCGTTGCATCTTCGTGATCAATGAGATTCCAGATTTACAGGCCCGTATTCAGGTAGCTCTATTCAACATTCTTCAAGAAGGTGATATCCAAATTCGTGGTTTCAAATTGCGTTTACCACTCGATCTACAATTCATCTTCACGGCGAATCCAGAAGATTATACAAATAGAGGCAGTATTGTGACTCCTTTGAAGGACCGTATTGGCTCTCAAATTTTGACCCATTATCCAGAAAGCATTGCGATTGCGCGTAAAATTTCTGCTCAAGAGGCGCGCATTAATGCAGCACAATCTGATCGAGTTTATGTACCTAACCTAGCTTACGATTTACTAGAACAAATCATTTTCGAAGCAAGAGAAAGTGAATATATTGATTCCAAAAGTGGTGTCAGCGCACGTATGAGCATCTCGATGCTAGAAAGTTTAGTGAGTACGGCAGAAAGACGTGCCCTATTAAATAAGGAGTCAAAAACAACTGTTCGTTTAGCAGATTTCATGGGAATCATCCCGGCCATCACAGGAAAGGTTGAATTAGTCTACGAAGGCGAACAAGAAGGCGCTGCCTTCGTTGCCGAGCAATTAATTGGCTCTGCCATCAAATCATTCTTCCCAGGCCTATTCCCCAAGATTGAAAAGCTTTCAAAGAAAATCGAAGAGAGTCCTTACGCCGTATTGATGGAAGCGGTTTATGCCGAAGGCGGTGTCGTTTTATACGATGAATGCAATGCAGCGGATTATGCTTCTACTTTGAATGATATTAAGCCCTTAGAGGATTTGATTGCTCGTTATCAACCGAATGTTGAGGCAGCTGATAAATTGTTCTTGAAGGAATTTGTGCTGTGGGCGCTGGCGGAGTATCAGAAATTGGGGAAAGAGAGGTTGACTGATGGGTTTAAGTTTAATGATTTGTTTTGAACTGCGTAAAGAATAAAGCACAAAGAATAAAGGTGGTATCGCCTGCGGCGATTCATTTATGAAATATTTAAAACAGACCATAAAAAAAGAGAACAAAATCGTTTTCTTTTTTTATTCCTACTTTATTCTTTATTCTTTGTTCTTTATGCTCTATACTTTGCAAATAATTTCTGCTGCGCAGAAATTATTTGCCAATACAAAACTTCCCAAAAATATTCCTCAGCAAATCGTCATTCGAAATCTGTCCTGTAATCTCACCAAGATGGTGAAGGGCATAACGAAGGTCTTGTGCAATAAGATCACCTGTAAGTCCTGTCTTTAAGGCCGCAAGAACGCCTTCTAAGGTTTCTTGCGTTTGTAAAAGCTGCTGATAGTGGCGTAGATTAGTGACTAAAGTTCCGCTGGTACTTACTTGATCTAAACCCACCACGTTTAATAAAGCGGTTTCGAGATCCTTAAGCCCGGAACGATTTTTGGCAGAAATGGCAATCAAATCCGGTATAGCCGCTTGAAATGCAGATAAATCAGTGATTTGATCCACCTTATTCAACAACTTTATCACCGGAATATCCAGCTGACCCAATGCTTCCACTCCAGCAGCAAAACCAACCGGAGTTTCTGAAGTGGCATCCGCCATATAAATCACCACCTGCGCCTTCTTCACCCAAGCCTGTGTTCTCTCCACTCCTAGTGCTTCGATGACATCCGTAGTCTCGCGCAATCCAGCTGTATCGACTAAGCGAAACTTGATTCCACCTAAAGTCCATTCGTCCTCTAAAGAATCGCGCGTCGTTCCGGCGATATCCGAAACAATGGCACGATCCTCATTCAATAAGGCATTTAATAAGGTTGATTTGCCTGCATTGGGTTTACCTACGATAACAGTAGCCACCCCATTTTTGACTGCATTTCCAGTTCTGAAACTAGCCACCAAAGGGCGAATATTCGCTAATAATTGATTCACCAGATCTTCTAAATCTTGGCGATCTGCAAATTCGACATCCTCTTCGCCGAAGTCTAATTCGAGTTCGATTAGCGAAGCAAAATGGATTAATTCCTCTCGCAAAGCAGCTAATTCTTTCGAAAAACCACCACGCAATTGGTGTAGAGCGGCATTTTGGGCGGCAGCGGAGTCTGCGGCGATGACATCAGCAACGGCTTCAGCTTGTGCTAAGTCGAAGGCTCCGTTTAGGAAGGCACGCTGCGTGAATTCGCCAGGGCGAGCGAAGCGAGCCCCTTGTTCCACAAACAATTGAAGGATACTCTCTTGGATGAACGGGGAACCGTGGCAAGAAATTTCGACCACATTTTCCTTCGTGTAAGAGCGGGGGGCAATATATAAGCTAGCGACCACTTCGTCATAGACACGGCCTGATGACTCGATACGACCATAATGAATCGTATGAGAGGCTTGGATAGAGAGGTCTTTGGGCTGAAATACCTTATTCACGATCTCGATCGCTCGATCTCCAGAAAGACGTATGACTCCGATCGCTCCTACCCCTGCAGGCGTAGCCAAAGCAACAATGGTATCGCTAAAATTCATGGATTACAGTAAGTTCGTCAATTTCATTGCAACAGACATGTCGCCTGAAATTTTCACCTTACCCGTCATTACTGCCATCATGGAGTTTAAATCTCCTTTTAAAATAGAAGTAAAGGTTTCTTCCGTCGTCGAGATTGTGCAATCTGAATCTAAATTCTCATTAGAAACAGATCCATCAGCTCCTACAACAATAATTCCACCTGGGAAAGCAAATTTAAATGAGACTCCTTGGCCACCTTTTTCAGCAGCTAAAGCAATAATACGTTCGTTGATTTCTTGAAATGTCATGATTATATAATTAAAGGTCAAAAATAAGTCATTTTCATCAAACTACACGTTTCGATGGCAAATTGAGGTGAAATCACAGTAGGTACATTGATCCATATTGACCGTTTTCTCAAAAACGGAATCCGTTGAGACGAGTTTATTCACCCAAAAACTGACTACCTCTTCCGATTCTTGTAAAAATGCCTCGACTGATTCTCCTTCAGAAAATTCCAAAGAGCTAGAGATAAGTTTGCCCGCAAAGTTTCGGAAAGATATGATTCCAGGCTCTAATTCAATCCTATCTGAGGGTAGACTTCGCAAAAATTCGTTTCGATCCGCAGGTGATTTTTGTAATTCTATGGCCACTAAAAACTTATACATCCAAAGCTGAAAAAGCTTCGTCTTCAACTCCTCTTCCCGAAGCGTTTCAGCTAGACTGTCACCTGCATCCACGTCTTGTTTCACTACTTTACCCGTCTTGTAATCCACAATACGCAATACGGAGCCTCCTTTCAAATCCAAGCGATCAATCCGGCCTTTCATGCGTATGGACCACGATTCATTGCCTACAGGAACTGAAACGATTGTTTCTACTTGTTGTTCCACCGCCAGGAGTTTAATTTCCTCGGGATACCAGGAAGCAGATTCTTCGAAGTAATTCCCTAATAAAGTTTTGGCAACCTCCTGAAGAACGTAATTAAATCCTTTTTCTATTTCGAAATTCCCCTCTCGCTCGCGAATATCCTCCATCGCTTTCTCTAAAAGTGGGGCAATCAATTCTTTTTTCTTTTCAACAGAAAGAGAACTCTCAAATCCACCGATGCTAATCAATTCCTTATCGAGCAATTCCAAGACTTTATGCACCCAGGTTCCAAAAACATCAGCTCCCATCTCATCATCTCGCTGTTTTTCTTGCTGCAAATTGACGATTTGAGAGAAATAATATTTTAAGGAACAACTCGAAAACATCGCCACGGAAGAAGGAGAAAGTCCCCTTTTTTCGAGAATTCCACGGATTTGAGCAATAAGTTCTGGCGTTTTTTCGATACGTAAAGTCACTTCGTTTTCCTTTTGGACGGAAGAACTAAATTTGATGGCCGGCTCAGCTAATTTCAAATGTGGGTTCGCCTTTACCCAGTCATACCTGATTTGGCGAATAAAACGACTCACTTCAGCCGAAGATGATTCGTTTTGGACATAGACTAGGACAACCTCCTTCGGTCTTTGCAACAGGCGGTAAAAGTGGTAACTCGTCACCGCATCTGCTTGGGTGAACGTAGGCAGTGAAAAAGCCGCCATATTCGCGATATCGACAGGTATTAAACTTTCTCTTTTGCGCGTTCCTGGTAAACTTCCCTCATTCAAGGATAAAACAATCACGCGATCAAAATCCAAGGTTCTTGTTTCCAATAGACCCATCACATGCAAGGAACGCTTTTCGGCACCCTCAAAGGTCAATTTTTGCTGTTGTAAAAGCTGCTTACAAAGCGCTTGACCACTTTTGACCGTAATAAACGTATGCGTCGAAGCTAACTCTTCTAACTTATCTAAGACCGTTAAAGCTTGCAAAACGGCATGCGACTCCGCATCCCAATCGTCCTTATCTGTTTTGTATAAAATACTGTTTAATAAGCTAATCAGCGATTTTAGGCAGTCCTGAAAACTAGCATCAGCCGGAATAAATAGATTAGAATTTTCAGGAACAGTTGAAAGATATAAATCAGTTTCCTTCCAAGTAGGCAATGGAATCCCCTGCATTAAAGGATGTTCTTTCAACGATTTAAGAAAGGAGACTGGGTATTTCTCCAAAGGAACCAATGACCACCACAAGTCTATCAAAGAAAAAACCTGTGATTTCTTCAAGGAATAGCCCATCGTAATGTTCAAACGATCCTTAAATTCCCCTAAATAAGGCATCAATGAATCCAGAAGGCTCTCATCCCCTAAAACGAGTGCCACTTGCTCTAGCTCTCCGTGCTCTGCTTGCCAGGTACGAATTTGCTCTAAAGCGACAAATATCTGAGCAGATGGATTCGCTAAAGCAAGTATTTCCACCTGTTTTGGCTTATCTACAAGATCACGACCCATCCAATGAAAGGGCCCTCGCGATAAATACGCCGGATTTGCTGGATTCGAATAGTCTCTCAACCAATTACCCGCCCGGTGGTACTTATTTTTGACGTAATATTCATCTACATCCCAAAGCGTCTGCGCCACATTCTCACGCAACAGCAAACGAATAATCGTCTCCTCCGATTTGGACAAGGCATTAAATCCGACGAAATAAATCTGCTTAAACCCAAGTGATTTACCCGCCTCTAACAGCTCCACCAATTTACGGTAAGCCAAACCTCGATACGTGGTTCCTTTCGCTTCTAATCGACTTTTTAGACGTATATAGACCTCTAAAAGGGAATCATATAATTTAAAATAGGCCTGCGTATTCGGTGTAATCCAACCTTCCGCCTGATCCTCCCCAAATTCCTTCCCCCATCGTTCAATCGATTTGGCCTCCGATAAAAAGGAAAACAAGGACGTAGGATCCACTAAGTAGAGATCAAGTGTGTCAAAATCCTTCAACATCAATTGACCCCAGGTAACAAATCGATCGAAATCAATTTTAGGATCTACCTCCTTGAAACAAGCATAGGCCTCAAATAATAAGTCAATCGGATCCTCCAGAACGGAATCCGACATCTGCAGCGCAAACTCTTCAATCGTAAAAAAAGTGGGAGAAAGAAAAGGTCTATCTCCCCGAAAGGCTAACTCCTTTTTTAGGTACAGGATACCCCTTTGCGAGGGCATCACCACGGCAATATCCTTCAGACCTTCCATGCCATGAGCCTGAAAGAGGTGATCCGCCGTTTTACCTAAAAAAGTTTCTAGCATTAGATGTTTCCTTTCTTCATTTCTTTCACCGCATAATCCACTGCGCGTGCTGTAAAGGCCATGTAAGTTAGGGATGGGTTTTGGGTAGACGTCGATGTCATACAAGCTCCGTCCGTCACAAACACATTCTTCACGTGGTGCATTTGATTCCACTTATTCAATAAAGAAGTCTTTGGATCTGAACCCATCCGAACTCCTCCCATTTCGTGGATGTCTAAACCAGCCGGCGCATGTGAATCACGGGTTTTGATATTCTTGAAACCTGCCTTTTCATACATTTCGGTGAACTGATCGATAAAATCTTTGACCATCAAATCATCGTTATTATCGTAGCTGACATCCATATGCAATAATGGCATGCCCCAGTCATCCTTTTTAGTGGCGTCCAAAGTCACTTTGTTACTCTCCTTCGGAATCGTCTCCCCCATCATGTGCGAACCAGCGTACCAATTCGACCATTTCGGGTTCAACAAAGAATTCTTCAGACTTTCGCCTATGGCACTTTGGTCCGCATGCGTTCCTCTACCACCGCTCATACCTGCAGAGTATCCACGTAGGAAATTTGTTTCTTGCTTGTATAAATTTCTAAAACGAGGAATGTAGCCTGAATTCGGACGACCACCGGAAGTCTTGTAATCTAAATATCCTTCATATTCTGCTGAAAGCGAGGCACGGTAATTATGGAAAGCGACGTGCGTTCCTAAAAGACCGCTGTCATTACCTAGTCCATTCGGGAATCGAGATGACTTCGAGTTCAACAAGATTAAATTGGTATTTAATGCTGCTGCCGTCACGAAAATCACCTTCGCATAATATTCGACCATCTCCTTTGTATGGGCATCCACTACGCGCACACCTACTGCTTTTTGTTTCTGCTCATCATAAATAATGGAATGAACCACCGAATCAGTTCTGAGCGTCATATTTCCGGTCTTCGCCGCCCAAGGTAAAGTAGATGAGTTAGCGCTGAAATAACCGCCGTAAGGACAACCTCTTTGGCATAAATTACGACCTAAACAGGTTCCACGACCTTGTTGGATGTGAATATCACGAGGCTCCGTTAAATGCGCACAACGACCGATAATCACGTGACGATCGGAATATAAACGCTTCATTTCTTTTTGGAAATGCTTCTCTACGCAGGTTAATTCCATCGGTGGCAAGAAATCACCATCCGGCAAGGAGTCTAACCCATCTTTATTTCCTGATATACCCGCAA
>JACCDZ010459424.1_pt1 | contig 10264 bp, 6 predicted proteins | sample 7449551 | NCBI WGS metagenome assembly JACCDZ01 (sample SAMN15323452, study PRJNA562643) | freshwater metagenome | isolation source: river surface water | place: USA:Blue River Watershed | collected 2017-08-18
GCGCGCAGAATGCCTTGAAAAAGATCGATTTCGTAATTGCTGTGAACATGCTGCAGAACCGCCGCCAGACGCTCCAATCCCATACCGGTATCCACCGAGGGTTTGGGCAGTTTCACCAAGGTGCCGTCTGGCTGACGGTCAAACTGCATGAACACGAGATTCCAGATCTCGATGTAGCGATCGCCGTCGTCATCGGGACTGCCGGGTGGGCCACCTGCTACCTCGGGGCCGTGATCATAGAATATTTCGGTGCACGGACCACAGGGTCCGGTGTCGCCCATGGCCCAGAAGTTGTCTTTCTCGCCAAGGCGTGACAGGCGCTGTGGATCTACACCTATCTCGTTGATCCAGATCGCCGCTGCCTCATCGTCTTCATGGAAGACTGTGACCCACAGCTTGTCCGCTGGCAATTGCAGTTCTTTGGTCAGAAATTCCCAGGCAAAGCGAATGGCATCCCGTTTGAAGTAATCGCCAAAACTGAAATTGCCGAGCATCTCGAAGAAAGTGTGGTGACGGGCGGTGTAACCGACATTCTCGAGATCGTTGTGCTTGCCGCCGGCTCGCACACAGCGCTGAGACGTGGTCGCGCGGTTGTAAGAGCGCACCTCATTGCCCAGAAAAAGATCCTTGAACTGCACCATACCCGCATTGGTGAACAACAACGTCGGGTCATTGGCGGGCACCAGCGAACTGCTCGCCACGATCTGGTGACCCTGAGCATTAAAATAGTTTAGAAACTTCTGGCGAATCTCAGCAATTTTCATCAAATCTTCCAAGGACAGGGTAAGAACAATGTATGGATACAAAAATCGGCCTGCAAGCCGCGCATATGGGGCATTTCAGCTTATTGCAGGAATCGGAATTATAACCCTAACAGCCCCTCTTTGCAGATCAATCTTCCGTGATATTCAACCGGCCGTCGGTCGACAGCAGGATAGCGATAGGGCGGGTTTTCGGGAAGTGCGCGAGGACGATCGTCGTGATGATGAGCAACGGCACACATAGAAACATGCCAGGCACCCCCCAGATCGCTCCCCAAAGCGCGAGATTGAACAAAATGACGACAGGACTGAGGTTGAGGGATTGCCCGGTGATACGTGGCTCCAGGATATTGCCAATCAGAACTTGAAACGAAGTGATACCAAGCAACACTGTGAAAAACAGGCCAAAGTCGTCATTCGACTGTGCCAGCGCCATCAGTGAGGGAAAGATTGTTGCCACTATGGAGCCGATGGTCGGAATGAAGTTGAGCAGGAAAATCAGCAGCGCCCAGATCTCTGCGAAATTAACATCCAGACTTCGCAGAAGAATGTAGCTCAGGCTTCCGGTAGTCGCACTGGCGAGAAACTTGATGCTGATGTACTTCTGTATGTCGCCCTTGATTTGCGCCAGTATCCCCACCACTCTGCGCTCCTGGTGGGGATCATTGATCAGCGCCGTGAGCTTGCGGCTGAAATTACCCTGCTCGAACAACAGGAAACCGACGTAGATCACGATCAGCGTGCTGTCTCTTGCCAGACTTGTGAACGAGACAGCAATCGAGGCGAGAATTGCGGAAAGATCGAGTCTCGTGGTCACCGTGTCGATAAAGCCATCTACTGGCAAATACTCGGCGAAAGGCAGCCGGTCCCAAAGTGCCCGCAGATTCGCTTCGTAATCGATGGTCACGCTGGTCAGATCGTTGAGACTGATACGAATGAAGCGGACAACTACCGAAATCGTCGCCACGAAAGTCAGAATGGAAGCAGCGAAGCACATCATACGTGGCATCGCGAGTGCCCCCATCCGAAGGCGCGCAAAGCCACTGGCCAGAAGATTGATCAGGTACCAGAAAGCAATGGCGATGACCAAGGGCAGCAACAAATCCTTGGCGACGATCAACAGCGTGAAAACCAGACTGGTTATCAGCAGGATCATGCCAAATTTAAGCAGCTTCATAGCGCTCTCAGTTTCTTATTATCAGCACGGCAACATCGCCAATATGCGATTAGTAGCGTACTAGATACTGGCAAACACATCGATTACGGTCGCAGGCGTCAGTATCTGCGGCAGTATGATTGGCTCTTTGCCCGCCCCGGGGTAAAGAACATACAACGGCACACTCGGCCGGTTGAAGCTGTCCAGCACGGCACTGATTTCGGGGTCCTGATTCGTCCAGTCCCCCTTCAGGTAGGTGATGTTATTGTCACGCATCGACTGCAGGACACTGTCGGAGCTGAGCGTAGTCTGCTCATTCGCCAGACAGGTGATACACCAGGCGGCCGTCATATTGATGAACACGGGCTGACCTGCCGACTGCAGCTCGGCCAGTCGTGCTGCTGAAAACGGCTCGAAATAGTCGGCGCTGAACTCGTCGCCATCCGCTGTAACGACGCTTTGCGTCGGGGCCTGCACGGCGAGCAGTGGCGATTGCAGCGCGTAGAAGGCGATCAATATTGCCAGTCCGGCAACCACGGCATTGGCATTACGCCAGAAAGCCCCTGCAACGGTGCGCTTCTGCAGAAGCCAGAGTCCGAAGGCGAGCAACAGACAGGCTCCCACCACCATTGCCATGCCATTGACACCAACCTGCATCCCCAGCACCCACAGCAGCCACAGTACCGTCGCATACATGGGGAACGCCATGAATTCCTTGAAGGTGTTCATCCAGGCACCGGGTCTGGGCATATGAGCCAGCAGCGCCGGGCTGAATGACAGAATCAGGAACGGCAGAGCCATTCCCAATCCGAGGAAGAAGAACACCACCATGGCCACCAGCCAAGACTGCGACAACGCGAAACCCAGCGCCGCGCCCATGAACGGCGCAGTGCAGGGACTGGCGACGGCTGTCGCCAGAACGCCGGTGAAGAACGAACCTTTGTAGCCCGTTTTATTGGCAAGCGTACTGCCAACGCCCATCATGCCGGATCCGAATTCGTATACACCGGAGAGACTCAGCCCCATGGTGAAGAACAAATAGATCAATATGGCGACAAACCAGGGAGACTGCAGCTGGAACGCCCAGCCGACCGCCTCCCCCCCCGCGCGCAGTCCGAGCAGTATTGATGCAAGCAACATGAAGGTGACAATGATGCCGGCGGTGTACGCCAGACCATGCAGACGCTGCTCACTGTGCGCAGTCTGCCCCTTCGATGCGAAACTCAACACCTTGAGGGAGAGCACCGGAAAGACGCATGGCATGAGATTCAGGATGAACCCGCCCGCGAGCGCCAGAAAGATAACGGAGAGCAGTCCCGGGCCACCATTGGTTGCATCCGATCCAGGCCCGGCGTCAGCGTTGGCAGCAAGCGCTGTAATGGAACTGATATTTTCTGTGGTCGCCGGAACCGCATTCAACAGGTATCCGTGAGTCTGACCGCTCGCATCGGCAACGGACAGCAGCCCCGGAATCCGGTCACCCTCCACCAGAAGACGACGTGCCTGCTGATGGGTAATCTGGACAAGATTGGCACTGATACTGACATCGCGCAGCGGCCCTGGCTTAAGAATGCGTTTGCTCTCCGGGAAGAACCAGACGTCTGTGGCTCCGTCGAACAGGGCGCCCGCTGACTGAAACGACAGGCTGATGCGCTCGCCGGCAATAGCAAACAGCGCCTGAACATCGTGATCGGTTACGGGGAGATTGGCGCGGGTGTCCGCAAAGGCCTGGGCCCAACGGGCATCGGGCACCAGTGTGCTGCCCTGCACAGGCAGAGAGAGACTCAGCGTCGCCTCTCCCAGCAAACAAATTTCATCGCAGACCTGCCATTCGGCGAATACAGACGCATCAAACGTCTGGCCCTGAAGATTCGCGGGAACCTGTATCGCCACTGGCAGGAATATTTTCTGTTCGTGGGCAAAGGTTTCTATATCTGAACCGGGAAATGGCAGCCAGGTTGGCGTCGGGAACTGCAGTTCACCAGCCACCGCCCCTGCAGGCAGTTGCCAGTTGCTCAAGCGGGTGGCGTCACCGCTATCACCCTGCCAGCGTGAGTAGGTATGCCAGTGTTCTGTCGGAGTAAGACGCAGTGCCAGCCACAGCGTCTGGCCGGGCACGACGTTGGTACTCTCGGAGATCAACTCAACTTCGATCTCTTCGCCTTTGAACGGCTCGGCATGGCTGAACGCCGGGAACAACGCGAGGAATCCCAGAATCAATAGCCCACGAACTGACTTGCGCATGCACTGTTCTCCTGATCGTTGAATCTTGCCATACACTGTTGTCACGCACTTCGCCCAAACGACTTCATTCTACTCTTGCCGACAAGCGACTGGCGCGCGGAAATGTCATAAAAAGTGACAATCTGCACCAGTTGTGGGCACCTGAAGAGCCGTTTTCAACAGGGCTCAATGTGCTCCACCAGCAATTGCAGGTTACGCTGACCACGAAATTCGTTGATATCCAATCGGTAAACCAGACGCACTTCGCGCACGTCCTCATTCGGCCAGCAACTTCTGTCAACATTGAACGCGATGGCGTCCAGCAACAAGCGCCCATCAGCAGGTGGTGACAATACCATTTTAAGATGGCTGTCTCCCAGCAGGCGTTGCTGGACCACCTTGAACACGCCGTCGAAATTCGGCTCTGGAAAATTCTGCCCCCAGGGGCCGGCGTCACGCAGGGTCTGCGCCGTTTCGATAGTGAACTCCTTGACGCCTATCTCCCCATCCGTGGCAATTCGGGCCTGCAGGTCATCATCGTTCAACAAGGCCTCTACCTCGGCAGTGAAGGCGGCGCTGAAGCGCTCATAGTCACACTTCCTGAGCGTCAAACCCGCCGCCATGGCGTGACCCCCGAAGCGCGTCACCAATCCTGGATTGCGAGTGGCGACCGTATCCAGTACGTCGCGAATGTGCAAGCCCGGTATCGAGCGTGCCGAACCTTTGATTTCGATCTCGCCACTGCCCTGCACACCTGAATCGGCAAATGCTATGACCGGACGATGCAGCTTTTCCTTGATTCTGGCGGCGAGAATGCCGATGACTCCCTGATGCCAGTCCGGCTGATAGATGCAGACCCCCGCTGGTACGGCTTTCTCATCCAAATGCAGTGCGTCCAATTCACTCACGGCCTGATCGCGCATCTCCCCTTCAATCCCTTTGCGCTGCTGGTTCATGGCATCCAGTTCGATGGCCATCGCGGTCGCAGTGTCTGGATTGTCACTGAGCAGGCACTCAATGCCCAGTCCCATGTCGTCCAGTCGGCCGGCAGCGTTCAGACGCGGTCCCACGGCAAAGCCCAGATCGCTGGCAACCAGCGTCTCGCGGCGGCGCTTGCCGATTTCCAGCAATGCCATGATCCCCGCACACGCACGTCCCTGGCGTATGCGCTTCAATCCTTCATTGACCAGGATACGATTATTGCGATCCAACCCGACCACATCTGCCACTGTCCCCAATGCCACCAGATCGAGGTATGCCGCCATGTTGGGCTCAGGCAATTTCTGTGACTCGAACCAACCTTGCTCGCGCAGAAAACTTCGCAGCGCCGCCAGCAGGTAGAAGACAACCCCCACTCCCGCCAGTGATTTACTGGGAAAGGGGCAACCGGGCTGATTGGGGTTCACGATAGCATCGGCAGTGGGCAATTCGCGCCCCGGCAGATGATGGTCTGTGATCAGGACTCGCATACCGAGACTCTGCGCCGCGCGCACCCCTTCGACGCTTGATATGCCGTTGTCCACAGTGATGAGCAGATCCGGCGCACGTTGCGCGGCCAGCGCCACGATCTCTGGCGTCAGACCATATCCGTACTCGAAACGATTGGGGACAATGTAATCGACATGCTGAAAACCCATGGCCCGCAAGGCGCGTACTGCCAACGCACAACTGGTGGCACCGTCGGCATCAAAGTCCGCAATGATCAGCACCCGGCCTTGGCGCATCAACTCCTCTTGTAGAATTTGCACGGACGCTTTCAGCCCCAGCAGTTGTTCAGGGGAGTGCAGATCACGCAGATCGAGGGTGAGTTCACCGTCAGTGAAGACATTGCGGGCGGAGAGAATTCTTTGCAGCAGCACCGGCACGCGCGGAGAAAAATCTCCTTCGCGCACCGGCACTCTTCGATAAATCAGGGGCATCACAGATGCGACTGGACGTAACCGGTTACAGCGGGCAACGCGTTATCGAGAATCGCGTAACGCTCCTCTCTGTCGAAGAGGTCGCGCATATGCTCAGGCAACTCAGGTGTGTCCAGTCCTGCGCGGGTAACGGCATCGGCGAATTTCACCGGATGAGCAGTCGCGAGCGTAATCATCGGAATCGAGTGGTCCGCATTGCATTCGCGTGCCGCTTTCACGCCGACCGCCGTATGAGGGTCGATCAGGAATGCTGTCTCTTCATAGACCTGACGGATCACCTCACAGGTGACTTGATCGCTGACGGCCGCGCTCGCAAACACCTGCTTCGCCTCCTGCCAGCGAGCCGGATCGATGCTGTGGTTGGCGTCGCCGGAAGCCGTCATGAATTGCGCCAGCGCCTTGCCATCACGACCGAAGAGATCGAACAGATAGCGCTCGAAATTGCTCGACACCATGATATCCATGCTGGGAGACAAGGTGTGTTTGAGTGCAGATTGCGAATATTCATTGCGACTCATGAAGCGGTGCAGGATGTCATTACTGTTGGTCGCGATGATCAACTGCTTGATCGGCAAGCCCATCTGCCGGGCCAGGTAGCCCGCATAGATATCACCGAAATTGCCAGTGGGCACAGAGAAGGAGACTTCGCGATGCGGGCCGCCCAGCTGCAAGGAAGCGTAAAAGTAGTAGACGATCTGGGCCATAATTCTCGCCCAGTTGATCGAGTTTACCGCTACCAGTTGGCGCCCCTCCGGAAGGAAGGACTGGTCGCCAAAAGCGGCCTTCACGATGCGCTGACAATCATCAAAGTTGCCACGGACGGCGATGTTGTGAACGTTGTCACCCGGCACCGTCGTCATCTGCCGACGCTGCACTTCAGACACCCGCTGATAGGGATGCAATATGAAGATGTCGACGTTCTCGCAGTGACGACAACCTTCGAGCGCAGCGGAGCCTGTGTCGCCAGACGTGGCTCCCAGAATGACGACTTTCTGGTTATTTCTGGTCAGCACGTAGTCCAGCAAATGTCCCAGTAATTGCAGTGCAAAATCCTTGAACGCCAGCGTTGGACCGCAGTACAGCTCCATGACCCATTCGTTGGCACCGAGCATGCGCAAAGGGGCGACTGCCTTATGCGAAAAGTTAGCGTAACTCTTGTCGATCAGCTCCTTGAGCTTGGCTTCAGGAATTGCTCCGTCGACGAAAGGGCTGATGATCTTCAGCGCCAGTTCTGCGTAGCTGAGTCCCGCCCACGCTGCGATCTCTTCGCGTGAATAATGGGGCAGTGTCTCCGGCACATAGAGCCCGCCGTCAGGTGCCAGACCGGTCAACAGTACCTGTTCAAAACTCTGAGCGGGTGACTGGCCGCGTGTGCTGATATATTTCATTGCCACTTTCAATTCTCTCGTTGCTGCAGGAATCCTGACGACTCCGCAGGCGGGTGATTAATTGCCTTCGCCGTCGAACAGTTCTACGCGTATACGTGTCACCTTGTCGACAACCTGATCAAGCGCCTCAATGGCCGCAATTGCCTTGTTCATCTGCCGTTCCTGCACTTTGCCCGTCAGCAGAACAATTGGCACTGTCACATCGCCAGTCGCGTTGTGATCCGGCTCTTTCTGGATCAATGCTTCAATATTGATGCCATGCGTCATCAGCACTTGCGATATCTGCGCCATGACGCCAATCTTGTCCTGAGCCGCAATGCGCAGGTAATACTCGCACTCGATATCATCGATGCCGAGAATCGGTACGTCAGTGCGCAGAGAATTGAACGCCAGCGAGGGAACACTTCCTGAAGTGGAACCCGACGCGCGCGCGATATCAAAGAGGTCCGCCACCACGGAGGAGGCAGTTGCCTTTGCTCCTGCACCAGCACCGTAGTAGAGAGTGGAGCCAACCGAATCACCCTTCACCACGACGGCATTCATCACCCCATTCACATTGGCGATCAGACGCTGATTGGAGATCAATGTCGGATGGACGCGCATCTCGATACCCTTGTCGGTCATTCTAGCGATGCCCAGGTGCTTGATGGTATAGCCCAGTTCATTGGCATAGTTGACATCGGAGGTAGAAACTTTGCTGATACCCTCTGTGTACACCTTCTCGAATTGCAGCGCGATACCAAAGGCATTGGAGGCGAGAATGGTCAGCTTGTGCGCAGCATCGATTCCTTCCACGTCAAAAGTAGGATCGGCCTCGGCATATCCGAGCGCCTGAGCCTCCTTCAACACATCGGGAAAACTGCGGCCTTTCTGCGCCATCTCCGTCAGAATGAAGTTGCCTGTCCCGTTGATGATGCCCGCCAGCCAATGAATGGAGTTGGCGGCTAACCCTTCGCGCAGCGCTTTGATGATTGGAATACCACCTGCCACGGCACTTTCGTAGGCAACCGTGACACCCTTGCGCTTGGCAGCTGCAAAAATCTCATTGCCATGCACGGCAATGAGCGCCTTGTTAGCAGTCACGACATGCTTGCCGTTTTCGATAGCGCGCATGATGAGCGGGAAAGCTGGCTCCATGCCTCCCATCGCTTCGACCAAAATGTCGACTGCGGGATCATCGGCCACAGCGAAAACGTCAGTGCTGAAACGAATCTTGCTGGTGTCAAATGCAGGGTTCTGGCGGCGAGAGGCGGCATGAGTCACTTTGAGGGCCTTTCCGAGGCGCCTGGTAATTTCTTCCTGCTTGCTCTGCAACAGCGTGAATGTGCCACCACCAACAGTGCCCATTCCACAGATACCGATATTGAACTGCTGTTTGCTGTCGTTAGCGGCCAGTGCCGCATTTTGTTGCGATTCCTGTTTCAAGACAAATCCTCAACGCCATGATGAAAATGGCGCACATTGTACTAAAGATTAAGTGGGAAAAAGCAGCCCCGGCAGAATTTAAGGCGTCAGCTCACTGACCGAAAACGACTCCTGCGAGCTGCTGGCTGTCGAGATAACCCGGGATCACTGTCCCGTCTTCGAGCACAAGTGCGGGAGTGCCGGATATGCCAATCTTGTTGCCCAGATTGTAATGTTCCAGCACGGGAGTCTGGCAGTCTCGGGTCGGCAGATTTTGGCCATTTTTGGCTTGGGTCAGGGATTTGTTGCGATCTTCCGAGCACCAGACGGAAATCATCTTGGGGTAGGCAGTGGAGGCTTCGCCACCACGGGGATAGGCGACATAGCGCACTTGAATGCCAAGCGCCATGATCGCCTCAAGCTCGCCGTGCAGCTTGCGGCAATAGGTGCAATCAACATCGGTGAATACAGTAATGGATGCCTTCTTTTCTTCCGGGGTGAAGATAATCATCTCTGATTCGGGCACCGCCGCAATCCACTCTGCAATCTTAGCCTGCCGAGTCGCCGCCGACAGATTTTCCAAACCATCCGGATTCGCCTTGAACAGATCTCCAGTGACCAGATACGCGCCTTCGCGATCAGAGAACAACGTCTCGCCTGTGCTCAATTCCACTTCCACAAGTCCTGCCACGGGCGTCTCGCTAATGCGAACCACCTGCACATCGCTCTCGGTGGCGGCCACCAGGGTTTGAGTCAATTTTGTGCGCAACTCGGCAGCCCACGGCTCCTCGGCAGTATCCGACTGCCCAAATGCAGCATAGGCCAATCCCACCGATACCAACGCAACGGCGGCGACAGATCGAAACAGTGTTGTCATGACGAAGAACCTCTCGATACTGCTCTAAGAAAAACGTGATGGCCGTAAATTAACACAAGCGGGAATGACCGACCACCAAAACAAAAAGGGAAGCAATGCGGATTGCTTCCCTTTTCATACCTGCTCATACGTACGGACTTGCGCCGGCCTGAAAACAACCTGTGCCTCAGGCGGCGATCGTCACGCCAATCAGCTGGACTTCTTTTCCAGCTTTTCGGTGATACGTGCTGCCTTGCCAGACAGGTCTCTGAGGTAGTACAGCTTGGCCTGACGTACGTCGCCGCGACGCTTCAGCGTGATGCTGTCGAGCATGGGGCTGTAAGTCTGGAAAGTACGCTCAACACCCACACCGTGGGAGATCTTGCGGACAGTGAACGCAGAGTTCAGCGCGCGGTTGCGGACGCCGATTACCACGCCTTCAAACGCCTGCAGACGCTCACGGTCACCCTCTTTGATCTTTACCTGCACAACCACTGTATCCCCTGGACCGAAATCCGGGATTTCCTTGGTCATCTGTGCTTTCTCAACCATCTGAA
>JACCDZ011502860.1_pt1 | contig 10264 bp, 9 predicted proteins | sample 7449551 | NCBI WGS metagenome assembly JACCDZ01 (sample SAMN15323452, study PRJNA562643) | freshwater metagenome | isolation source: river surface water | place: USA:Blue River Watershed | collected 2017-08-18
CATTCATTCCAGGCTTTGTACTTACAGGCTTGTATGTGGGCTACATTGTTCTGATTAGCTTCATTAAACCGCAATGGGTTCCTGCATTGCCACCTGAAGCTCGTACCATCAAGGAAGAAGACGGTAGCTCTGGCCTTCGGTCACTGACTGTCCTTTCAGTTGTTTCTTTGGTCATCGCAATTGCTTTTGCCAAATGGCTCCCTGATACAACGCCGCTCGATGAAACCATCGTGGTGTCCATGTGTGTGGGTGTTGGCGTTGCTTTCTTTGCCGCTGTAATCAACAAAGTGACCAAACTTGGCTTGTTGTCTAACATGGCAGAGCGCGTAACCTTTGTGCTCATTCCACCCTTGGCACTTATTTTCTTGGTACTGGGTACTATTTTCTTGGGGATTGCTACTCCTACAGAAGGCGGTGCCATGGGCGCTGTGGGTGCTTTGGTCATGGCCATTGCCCGGAAACGCATTGACATGAAACTCATGCGACAGGCCATGGACTCCACCATGAAGCTGTCTTGCTTCGTGTTGTTCATTTTGATTGGTGCCACTGTTTTCAGCTTGGCATTCCAGGGAGTGGACGGCCACATTTGGGTTGAGCACTTGCTGACTGCCTTGCCAGGGGGGCAATTGGGCTTTTTGATTGTGGTGAATATTTTGGTCTTCATCCTGGCCTTCTTCTTAGACTTCTTCGAGTTGGCTTTCATCATTGTCCCGCTGATTGGCCCAGTTGCTGAAAAGATTGGCATTGACTTGGTTTGGTTTGGTGTGTTGTTGGCTGTGAACATGCAGACTTCGTTCATGCATCCACCCTTTGGCTTTGCGTTGTTTTATTTGCGAAGTGTTGCGCCTAGCGAAGATTACATCGATAGGGTTACAAAGAAGCCGATAAAGAAAATCACCATTGAACAGATCTACTGGGGAGCAGTGCCCTTCGTCATCATTCAATTGCTCATGGTGGCCTTGATCATTGCATTCCCAGGCATCGTCTCTACTGGCGGAAGCAAAGAACCCATCGTGGATGCCGAAGCAGTCATGATGCAATTGCGTGAAGAATCAGCCGCTCAAGCGGCTGAGGCTGAAAAAACTGAGGCACAAAGTGAAGAGGTCGATCCAGTCAAGGCTCTTATGGAGTCGATGAAGGATGACCCAGCCAAGAAGCCTTGAGGGGTTCAATGCAGACAACAAAAAACCCGCCTAGGCGGGTTTTTTGTTGGACTCCCTGAAGGCCGCTTTTGAAGGCGGCCCAGTAAGATTACAGCTTCTGGCGTTCCATGAAGTTGTTCATACTGGATTCAGCCAAGCTGAACCACTGGTTGGCTTCACGGCGGAAGTTGGAGTAGTCTGCGTAGATTTTTCTCCACTCAGGGTTGGTGTTGCTCAAGTTTGAATAGACTTCTTGCGAAGACTTGAAGGCCGCGTCCATGACGTCTTTGGGGAATGCGCGCAATTTGGCGCCTTGACCAATGAGGGCCTTCAATGCAGCTGGGTTTTTGTAGTCGTACTTAGCTTGCATGTCGGTGTGTGCATAGGTAGATGCACACTCAATGATGGCCTTGTACTCGTTGGACAAACCGTCATAAGCCTTTTGGTTGACATACAAAGCCAACTGTGGACCCACTTCCCAGAAGCCGGGGAAGTAGTAATTTGGCGCAACTTTGTTCAGACCTAATTTTTGGTCATCATAAGGGCCAACCCATTCGGCTGCGTCGATGGTGCCTTTTTCCAGGGCTTGATAAATTTCGCCGCCAGGAATGTTTTGCGGCACAACACCCAGAGGTTCCAAAACTTTGCCGCCAAAACCGCCAACCCGGAATTTCAGACCCTTCATGTCGGCCAATGATTTGATCTCTTTACGATACCAGCCGCCCATTTGAACGCCTGTGTTGCCCATTGGGAAGTTGACGATACCTACCTTGGCGTAGAACTCACGGAACAGCTTCAAGCCGTTGCCTTCGTACATCCAAGCTGTCATTTGACGGCTGTTGAGGCCGAAAGGAATAGCGCAGTCCAGAGCGTATGTTGGATCTTTACCGAAGAAGTAGTAAGGCGCAGTATTGGCCATCTCGACGGTGCCGTTGGACACGCCATCAAGCACACCGAAAGCTGGCATCAATTCGCCGGCAGCGTGGGTGGTGATGGTGAATTTGCCGCCAGACAATTCGCTAACTTTTTTGGCAAATACGTCGCAAACACCGAACAATGTGTCGAGTGATTTGGGGAAGCTAGAGGCAATGCGCCAACGCATTGTCGCCTGAGCGTGAACCGCTGGGGCTACACCTGCGGCCAATACACCGGCAATACCGGCATTTTTAATAAGGGAACGACGATCCATGGGGTTCACTCCGGAAGTCAAGGTTGATGAATTCAGGACGCCAACGCGACACTGAAGACTGCTTACAGTCATGGCGTTATTGTAGGAAATTTAAGACCCTCATTGGCACGGGTTTTCCCTGCGCTAGATCAATGAGGCCGTATTGTTTTAGAGGCTTATTTCCGAGGTTTCAGGTTCCACCAAGGGAGTTCTTGCCGAAGTGAATGGACGTTGCCCGATTGATTGGCTAAATAGCCAGGCATTGCTCGTAAGCTGATTTGCCAATCCGAAGAAGACAAGTGCTCTCTCAGCGCCAAGACAGGGGGTGAATCTAGGGCGCTTTTGAGGCAAGCCAACCAATAGTTCTCGGTGACCAATGGAATGAAGTCAAGGCCTGAAGCAAGGGCGGCACTTTCAATCGCCAGACCCGCATCAGCTTGACCCGATGCAACACTGGTGGCAACGGCGCTGTGTGATAACTCTAACCTGTCGTAACCCAAAATTTCTTCTGGTTTGATACGGTGGTTTATGAGTAATTCGTCTAATAAAAGCCTAGTTCCTGTGCCAAGTCCTCGGTTGACGTAACGAAACCTGCCATTGACCACATCTTGCAGTGATTTGACATTCAAAGGATTGCCCGCTTTGACCAACAATCCCTGTGTACGTTTGGCAAAACCAATGAGTTTGTGAAGTCCCGGTTTGAGCAAAGGTTTGTAGGTTTCAGCAGAAAGGCTATTTTCATGGGGTTGAGACAGCGTGTGAAATCCCGCAATTTCGCAGCGACCTTCATTGAGTGCACGAATGGCATCCACGCTGCCACAAAACCGAATATCGAGGTGCAGTCCCCGCTCTGCGGCAGACTCGCGTAAACGAATCAGCGCATCGTCGTGGCTGGCGTAAAGGGTTAGCAAATGAGCTTGTGGGTCAAATGCGACAGCAAAGGTCCTCTCAATTTCGGCCATGAGGGATTCAATGGGTGCCGCTAAGCGGGCTTGGGCTTGCCGCTCAGCCCATAGCAACTTGCTTGCAAATTCAGACAATTCTGCCGGCATGCCTTTTTCCCAGACGATCAGGTTTTGGTTCAACCTGAGCTCCCACTTTTTCAATTCACCCCATACGTGTCGATATGACAAGCCTAAGGATCTGGCCGCTGCTGCTATGGAACCATGTTCTCGTACCGCTTGCAAAAGGTCCATCAGGGGATTGCGTAGCAAGGCTTGAGGCCTTTGCTTCAGGGCCTCAGACATGGTTGGGGCTGAGTTTTCTGGCCCCCAGTTATAAGAGAGTTCAATTTTTGGCACGGTCTAAGTGTGCCTCATTTAGGACAGTTTTTGCGCCATCGTGAGCTGGCTTATGCATGGCATTTCATAGCGGAACACCCGCCTAGTTGAGGTTATTTAAAACCGCTAGGATCGGCGCAAGTTTTAATCCTCATGAATACATTCTCAGACAGCGCATTGACAGCGCTTCACCTCATTACTTCGCTTGACCCTGGGCTGTGGACAGTGGCCGCTAGATCTTTGGGTGTGAGTGCAAGTGCTTGTCTCATTGGATGTACTCTGGGCATGGTGCTAGGTGCTTATTTGGGCGTAGCGCGCTTTTCAGCCAGAACCATGGTGTTGACTGTTCTCAATACATTGCTGGCACTCCCCTCCGTGGTGGTCGGTTTGATCATTTACTTGCTGTTGTCACGCACCGGACCCTTGGGCTTCTTAGGTTGGTTGTTCAGCTTTAAAGCCATGGTGTTGGCACAGGTGGTACTGGTGGTGCCCGTGGCCGCAGCCCTCACCCGCCAAGTGGTTGAAGATGTTGAAACAGCGCATGGCGAGCAATGGCGTTCTTTAGGCGCTGGCAATTTTGTGCGGAGTGTTTTGCTGGCTTGGAACGAGCGCTTTGCACTGCTCACAGTCTTAGTGGCTTGTTTCGGTCGGGCCATATCCGAAGTGGGTGCCGTCATGATTGTGGGCGGCAACATTGAAGGCTTCACACGCGTCATGACGACAGCCATTGCGCTGGAGACGAGCAAGGGTGATTTGCCTTTGGCCCTGGCACTTGGCTTGGTACTTTTGACCATCGTCGGCTGTTTGAATGTATTGCTGGCAGTGTTTAGACATTGGCAAGATCATCACCTCCAATCCAAGCCCACCAGTTTGCGGGGGTGGGTGACTTGACGGCGCTTATTTCTCTAAATCGTGTGAGCTTGAAATTGGGGCATGTTCAAGCGCTCAGTGATGTGAGCTTACAAATCAACGTGGGTGAGCATGTCGCACTGATTGGTGCCAATGGTTCTGGCAAAAGTACCTTGCTGCGCGTTTTGAACGGACTCCATTCCGTCTCTGAGGGGCAATTGCAGTTGGCAACTTGCAGACAGGCCATGTTGTTTCAACGACCGCATATGTTGAGAATGGACAGCTTGATTAACGTGGCGCTTGGTTTGTGGCTAGATCGCAGTTTGGGTTTGCGTTGGCACCAAGCCAAAGAGCGTGCCCTTCAGGCTTTGTCCGAGGTGGGTTTGTCGGGCGTAAAGTTTCAAAGCGCTGCCACCTTATCGGGCGGTCAGCAACAGCGCTTGGCCTTGGCCAGAGCGTGGGCCAAAGAACCCGATTTACTTTTTTTGGATGAACCAACAGCCAGTTTAGATCCGCCTGCCAAGCGCGAAATTGAAGCCCTGGTGCAACAAATGATTGCGCCTAATGAAAAACCCACACCGACCACTCTGGTTTTTGCCAGCCACAACTTGGGTCAAGTTAAGCGTTGGGCCAGCCGTGTCATTTACTTGGAGCAAGGCCGAATTTTGGCTGACTTGCCCACACTCGATTTTTTCAATGCTGAGTGCTTAAAGCAACACAGCCATCAAGCTTTTTTATTTCTACAAGGAGAAACGTCATGAGTTCAGTGAAGTCATCCAAGACTTTGAGAAGTCTGATTCAGCAAGCTGCAGTCGGTCTTGCTTTTGCAGGCCTCAGCGTCAGTGTCATGGCGCAATCCATTGTGATGTCTTCCACAACATCGACCGAGCAATCGGGTCTGTTTGGCCACTTGTTGCCCGAGTTCAAAAAAGCCACTGGCATTGATGTCAAGGTCGTGGCTTTGGGCACTGGTCAAGCTTTGGACATGGCCCGACGCGGCGATGCCGATGTGGTGTTCGTGCACGATCAAGTGGCTGAAGAAAAATTTGTTGCGGATGGTTTTGGGGTGAAGCGCTTTCCAGTGATGTACAACGACTTTGTGGTGGTGGGTCCGCAAGCGGATCCAGCCAATGCCAAAGGCACAGACATTGTGGCGGCCTTGAAAAAAATCGCAGCCAGCAATGCGGCCTTTGTGTCGAGAGGCGATAAGAGTGGCACACACGCTGCTGAATTGCGTTTTTGGAATCAAGCTGGCGTGGCATCGCAAAAAGGATCGGGTTACAAAGAGTGTGGTTGCGGTATGGGCCCAGCATTGAACATCGGAGCCTCAACAGGCGCCTATGTTTTGACCGATCGCGGCACTTGGTTGAACTTTAAAAACCGTGCGGATTTAAAAATCTTGGTGGAGGGCGATGCCAAGCTGTTCAACCAATACGGTGTGATGCTCGTCAATCCAGCCAAGCATGCGCATGTGAAACAAGCCGATGCACAAAAGTTTGTCGACTGGGTGATTTCTCCTGCGGGTCAGTCAGCCATTGCCGCTTACAAAATTGGCGGCGAGTCGGTGTTTTTCCCGAACGCTAACAAGTAATTTATCGACCCGTGAAGCAGACAGGCACTGAAGGGTCGATCGGCGGCCCTTCGTGCGTATTTTTGGCGTGTGCAACGTCCATGTCGCGCGGTAATGGCACGCCATTTTTGACAGCCAACACTTCAGCCATGATGCTGACTGCAATTTCAGCGGGCGTTTTGCTGCCAATGTAAATGCCAATGGGTCCCCGCAATCGGGCCAGAGATTCTTCGGTTTGATCGAAATGCTCCATCATGCGTTGCTGACGCAGCAAATTGTTTCTGCGCGAACCAATGGCACCAATGTAAAAAGCATCAGTTTCTAATGCTGCCAACAAGGCCAAATCGTCAAGCTTCGGGTCGTGTGTGAGTGCAATGACACAGCTTCGTCTGTCAGGGTGAAAACTGGCCACCAAGTCGTCGGGCATGTCGTGCTTGACAGTCACACCATTGACAGACCATGCACCGCGGTATTCCTCTCGTGGGTCGCACACGGTGACGGCAAAGCCATTGAAAAGCGCCATCGTGGCCAAGTACTCCGTCATTTGACCTGCGCCAATCAGCAGCATGCGGTATTCGGGTCCAAAGTTGTTGACCAAGTGGGTGTCGTCGATCTGCAGTTCGGAGGGCGCGTCAGTGGGGGTGAGTGTCACGGCGCCAGTTCGCAGATGTGTGCTGCGTTGCGTGAGTTGACCTTTCTCAAGCATGCCAATGAGTTGGGCCAAACTGGCGGCGTCGGGATTGAACTCCAAAAGCAATTCCAAGGTGCCGCCACAGGGCAAGCCAAAGCGATGTGCTTCGTCAGCGCTGATGCCATATTTCAAACGAACTGGGGCGCTGTCAGAGATGGCGTTGGCTTTGCTGTACTGCGCAATCAGGTCGTCTTCGATGCAGCCGCCCGAGACCGAACCCACCACCGCGCCTGTTTCGCACAAAGCCATGATGGACCCGACAGGTCGAGGAGACGATCCCCAGGTTCTGACCACGGTGGTGAGCAATGCGCGTTGCCCGGCTTCTCGCCAAGCTTTGAGCGTTCGCAAAACCACAATGTCTAAGTTTTCCATGATGTTGGGAGCAGTTAAATAGGTGTATCAGCGGACCAATGACCAAACAGCAGCGGCACCTACCAGCAATGCGAGCCAAACCCAGGTCGGTACGCCGCTAGCGACTGCGGGGGCTGTCTCTGTGTTTGCTGCAACAGGCGTTTCGATTTCAGTGGCTGGGTACTTGGCTTGCAGGGCTTCATCAAAGCGTTTGAAAAAGTCTTCTGCCAATGATTTGGCGGCACCATCAATGAGGCGCTGACCCAATTGGGCCAGCTTGCCGCCCACCGTCGAATGCACGGTGTATTGCAATTCACAGCCATCGTCATGCGGGTGCAAAGACACTTTAGATTCGCCTTTGCCAAAACCTGCTACACCGCCTTGGGCTTCAAAATTTAAAGCATAAGAGTTGGGTGCTTGAATGTCTGACAAGGTGACTTTGCCCGTGAATTTGGCAGAGACGGGGCCAATTTTGATGGCCACACCCACGTTGTAAACGTTGGCGTCAGCCAGTTCAAACTTGTCGCAGCCAGGAATGCAAGATTTTAAAATTTCAGCATCGTTCAAAGCATCCCACGCTTGTGCTTGCGTGACGTGCAAAACACGTTGTCCCTGCATGTCCATGAATTGAATCTCCTATTGAGTTAACTTGATTTCAAGAGCTTAGACAAGGCACTGGCCAATTCTTCTAAGCGCGATAAATTGTGAATGGCCAACATGCCGTTGACATGCCGATTCAAAACACTGGCGCCCGTTGCAATGGGTGCATAGCCTTCAAAACGCAACAGCGGATTGAGCCAAAGCAAGGAGCGTGTGTGTCGCTTGAGCCAAACAATTTCCGAGTCTAGCGTTTCTGCCGTGCCGGTGTCTAAGCCATCGCTGATCAACAATACCACAGTGCGCCTGCCAGTGAGTTTTTTGGCATGCTGCAAACGAAACTGCGTCAACGATTGTCCCAATTGTGTGCCACCTGCAAAATCTTGGATTTGACGACTGGCCAAAGCCAACATGTCATCGGTATCGCGTAATTTGAAGGCTGCGTTGAGGTCCGTCAGACCCGTGCCAAACGCAAACACTTGACGGGGTGTGCCGCGGGTGGCTTGGTGCAAAAAAGCCAACAATAGCCGGGCGTAACGCTCCATGGATCCCGAGATGTCGACCAAGATCAGCAAGGGCAGGGCTTGAGCTTTGCGTTGCATGCGCGGCAAACGCAAGACATCACCATCTTGGCGTGCGGCCAGTTGCATGGTTTTGGCCCAATGCAGACGTTCACCGCGGCCCCCAGCACGGGTTCGGCGGCCTTCAATGTGTGGCAATGGCAATTTGACTTGACGCGCTAACTTTTCGACCAAATTGAATTCGCTGGCGCTTAAAGATTGAAAGTCGGCTTGTTGCAGACGTTCACGATCGCTGGCGCTCATGGCCGCATCAAATTTGAGTTCGTCTTCTTTGGGCTTGACCGGATCGTTCTGCTTGTTCTTGGCAGCCAAGGCTTCTTGCACGCGTGATTTGCGAGGGGTACCAGGTTGACCTGTCGATACTTTGGGCAACAACTGCGACAGCAGTTGGCGGGTCAGTTCAGGGTCTCTGAAGAAAGCAGCAAACATTTGATCAAACACCACCAAGTCTTCTTGCCGACTCACCAAACACGCTTTGAGCGCCGCTGACAAATCGCCTTTGCGCTCAATGCCGACCAGTTGTGTTGATTCAATGGCCAAGCTGATGCGCGAGGCATCAATCGGCAGCCCAGCTCTGCGCAAGGCCCTTGCAAACCCTGTGATGTTTTCACTGAGTTTGCCAGTGCGTGCGTCTCCCAACAACATGGCAAAAATTCTTAAAGAACAGTGGGGGCAGGGGCCAGCAGATCATCCAGCAAAGGCGTGATGGCTGCGATGTCTTCCCGCTGCTTGAACAAAATACCCACTGTGTCTTGCACCACTTCAGGATCGAGTGTGAGGGTGTCTAGGGCGACCAGAGCTTTGGCCCATTCCACACTTTCTGCAATACCGGGTGCGCGTTGAAATGCGCTTGCAAATGGTTGGCTGCGCAGACGGCCCACAAACTCGGCCACTTGCTCTGTGAGTTGGGTACTGGCCTGCGGTACCTGCGAACGCACCACGGCCAATTCGCGTTCGCGGTCGGGATAGTCCATCCATTGGTACAAACAACGACGTTTGACAGCATCGTTCAAATCGCGTGTTCGGTTGCTGGTCAGGATGGTGACGGGTGCCACTTCTGCTTTGATGGTGCCAAGCTCTGGAATGCTCACTTGGTATTCGCCTAAGTATTCGAGCAGAAAGGCTTCAAAGGGTTCGTCGGTGCGGTCAACTTCGTCGATCAGCAACAAGGCGCCTGGCGCTGGTGTTTGAAGGGCTTCAAGCAATGGACGTTTAACCAAAAAGCGTTTTTGATAAACCTCGCGCTCTATGTCCTGGGGGGTGGCACCGCTGCCTGTTTGCGCGCTCGCTGCCCGCATGTGCAGCAATTGCGCTGCGTGGTTCCACTCGTACAGGGCTTCGCGTTGTTCCATGCCGTCGTAGCACTGCAGACGAATGAGGGGTCGCCCCAAGACTTTGGCCAAGGCCTTGGCCAGCTCAGTTTTGCCAACGCCAGGCTCACCCTCTAGGAGGAGAGGGCGTTCTAGTTTGAGGCTCAAAAAAACGGCGGTGATGAGCCGCCGTTCCGCGAAATAGCCTACGCCTTGAAGGGCTTGGGCAAGTTCGTCGATGGTTTTAAAAGTGTCTTTTGCGGTCATCCGTTCGCCTGTTTCACCGCCCTTTGGGTTTGCACGGTGATCAGGTGAGCGCGATAGGCTTTTGAAGCGTGCAGGTCGGCATTGAGATCTGTAGAGTCTACCGCGACGCCGGCCACTGCTTCGGGGGTAAAGCTTTGGGTTAAAGCGGCTTCCAAGCCTGCATGACGGAAGACGCCATTGCCAGCACCGGTAATGGCCACACGGGCGCCAGAGGCCGTTTGCGCCACAAACACACCCACCAATGCAAAACGGGAGGCGGGTTGGTTGAATTTGGCGTAGGCTGCCTTGGTGGGAATTGGGAAACTCACGGAAGTGATAATTTCACCCGCTTCCAAAGCCGTTGTGTACAAACCTTGGAAGAAGTCGTCGGCTTTGATCGAGCGCTTGTCGGTATTGACCGTTGCGCCCAAAGCCAACAAAGCGCTGGGATAGCAAGCCGCTGGGTCGTTGTTGGCCAC
>JACCDZ010128520.1_pt1 | contig 10262 bp, 5 predicted proteins | sample 7449551 | NCBI WGS metagenome assembly JACCDZ01 (sample SAMN15323452, study PRJNA562643) | freshwater metagenome | isolation source: river surface water | place: USA:Blue River Watershed | collected 2017-08-18
CATTCTACCTGAACGTGTCCGTGATCTCGCGCAGCAAGCACTTGCACGCGGTGATTTTAACTCGGACGTAGAACGCTTGGTACAACTCGCACAGTTGACCGTCTTCGCTTAACGAAAAAAAAAGGGGGTGTCATGAGCTATCTGTATATTGGTGAAGCCACGAGTTTAGAAAATCGACTTCACGGCATTATGGAGCGCGCCCATCACGATCAATTGACCGTTGCTGATCGTGATGCGCTGTTAGCGATGGTGGAAACAGGCGTAAATCGTAGACAAATCTCCAATGAGTCTGCCGAGGTCATTAAACGCGTACTCGCAATGGGCGGTGCGGTGGCCATCGTGTTAGCCATTTCGGCGTTCATTGGCAAGCTACTTGGTAGTGGAGGAGGAGGTGGCGGTAGTGGTGGAGGAGGTGGTTCAAGTTATCATCGGGTAACCGAGACAGTCACCGTCTTTACTACCGCCTCTGGAGAAATTGCCAGGGGAACTACTACCGCCGAAGGAACGACGGTGGAGATCGGAGGGAGAACGCTGACGCTCAATGAGTTCCGACAAGGACAACGTGAGCAAATTGCAGCCCTTCCGGCTAATGCATTTGTCAACACTGCTGATTTCCCATCGGAAAAGAAAAAGGAACTTGCAAAAATCGAAGCCTATTTAAAAGGGGAATTAAATAAAGTCTCTGATTACTACGCGCTTGCGGAAAAGAAAGTTCACGCCATGGTCGGTGCTAAACCGGAGAAAGATCCCAATGGTGCCTATCACAAGTGTACAGCCGCTCTCTATAAAGGCGATGTTGCTGAGTTCATGACCTATCCCATCTTTGTTGATCATAACCCGTGGGTAAGGTCGGGTCTGTTTACGTGCAGTGATAAGTTCATTCATTCTCTCACGGCGGTGGTGAACAATTATGAAAATGTGATCACCAATGCCAGAGCTTGGTTCAACTGGTTAGACGATCGCCTAGATACCCTAGAACATCCAGAAACGTTTACTGAGGAAGCAAACAGTTTCAAATTTGACAAGATTGATGCTGTCGTACATTTCAATCTGGATAAGGACAACCAGTCCTTACTTGAAACGCTACGGAATATGGATCGTAAAGACCATCCAGAGCAGTATGACGCCAAGGTTGAAGAATTGCTCAAGTATACCACTGAACATTTCAAAGATGCGACTGCTGAAGATGTCTCTTTTGCGTTATCTCAATTACCGGTCATGATCAAACCTCACGTCGACAGCGTAGACGACCGCATGGAGAACATCAATCAGTGGAGTGACAAGGTGTTTGAGCGGATGAGCGATTCAAAGTTTCGTGAACTCCTGAAGTCAATTGATGAAGTCACCGAACAGTCTGAGAAGCTCAAGAAAGAACTCGGGGATGTCAATTCAATCGACAAAAACAATAGTCACGACTATGTTGCTTTAACTTCTAAGACTCAGCTCATGCTCTCGACTGAGTATCAGGGACCAGAGCTTTCAAGTGACGTTAAAGAGTGGCTACGCGCTGCCAAGCGTCGTAATACTTACGTGCTTCAAATTCTCAGCGCCTATACGCGAGTAAGCCTAGGGTTAGATGGTTATACGAAGACGTTCTTGAAGCAAGTGGAGTCCTTTAGTAACACTCTGGCAGAGTTCGCTGATAAGTTTACCAAAGCCGCCGCTTACCAAAAGGCAGTACAGTCCTTGTTGCTTACCGTAAGAGATACTGGGAGCATTCCCGCTGACTGGAAAGGAGGTCGCATAGGCAGCTTAGGATTCACAAAGGCGATGGGAGTAGAACATTCCAATGAGTCTTATTCGGAATATTCATTGGAGTCGTATCAGCAAACTTCCGATTACCATGTACTTGAGGAGATTGGCTATCGCATTCAAGACGGTACATGGAGCTTGGAGGATGTTTCGACTGTACGCGAACTCACTGCTCGCTACTTACCGCATGAACTCTCTAAGTTCTCTCCTCGTCTGATTGGACGAGAAAAGTCCCTGGAGAGCATTGAGCACTTAAAGCGCTTTGCTTCTACAGGTGTGGTCGTAGCAATCATTGGTGCCATCCTCAGCCTCATCTTAGCGATGACGGGAGGAGACGACAAGGACAGTGGCGGATCAGGCGGTGGTGGTAAAGCTGAAGATGTAAAGAAGAAACTCGAAGAGCTGCAATCCAGTCTCTCTGAGACGGAGCGCCAGATTCGTGAGAACGAAGCAAACTTCGCCAGCCTGCGAGAATCTGCCAGACTTTGCACATCTACGGTTGAAGTGCATTACACCGAGGAGACCCTGAACGAACCGAATGCCTTGGCGATTTGGAAAGGATTAGGGAATACCGGTAAGCCTACTAAAGCAGATTTGCCGAAGATCAATAAGGTAGCAGCTCTTGCAAAAGAGTACCTGCGTCTGATTGGTGACAACGACCCTAACTACGAAACAGTTGGGGAGTTGTTCAAAGCAGACCAAGACCCGCTCAAGCTCCTCAAGATTCCCGCTTATACAGCAGGGAATCTAAAAGTGCTCCGCAGCCAGTTCTTAAATGAAGACCCTGCACCCTTCCTTGAGTTGAATGAGCAATTGGATGCTGAAATCAAGAGCCTCTGCAAGGCGGTGTCTGTGGTAAAGGATAAGTACCAATCCTACATGGAACAGGCAACTGCACTTCCCAATGTTCCAACTGAGGATCAGCTCAACAGTTTAAAGGCTTTGTTTGATGAAGTGGTAAAAGTTGCCGCAGAGAGTGAAGCGAAGACACCTCGTGCTGATCTGGTTGAGAAATATACTGCCGCATTCACCATGGTGGAACCAACCGCAATCAAACCAGAGAAAGTGTACCATGCCATTTACAGTAGCGATAGCACCATGCTCAAACTGCTCAACCTGTACGCCGAAACGACTGCAAATACTACTGACTTCAATAAAGACCTTGAGACTTTAAACAAGTTACTAGGTGACTCAGGTAAGGTTATTAAAGAAGGCGCTGTGAAGAATCATACCCGTGAACAAGTAGCAGGTATGGACAACGCATTGAAGTCCCTCATCGCCACAGCGGGTACTCGTCTTCAGGCCTTCAGTAAATCGACTGACAAGATTAAAGTGGTCGTTGAAGCATGGAAAAAGTACGATAAACAACTCAGTGCGTTCAACAGCAACTTGGCAAAGTTCAACGTAGAGCTGAGTACTGAGTCCTACGCCAGCGATCAAGCCGAGCTTATTCAGGGTATCCAAGAACATCCACTTAGAGTCATCGACATGAAGACCTTCGAATATCACATTCCTAAGAACGCAATCCTCCCGCATGGTATTGACATCCACGGTCTACGGGAATTGGTGGAAGAAGATTCAACTGAGTGGACGAACAAGGAGCTGATCGAATACTGTCAGGGCTGTAGCGCGTCTTTAGAGTCGTTGCATCAAGACATGTCAGTCATTGAAGGGATTCACAGTCGGATTCAACGGACAGGCTTAATCTCTCGTCGTGACGTACAGGACATTGAAACGATTCACCCTGGACTCATTACCAATCAAACGCCGATTGGACGCTTCACTTCTTTTGAGTCAGTCAACTACGCTCAAGTCTCCCTAGAGAATACAGCCGGGTTACTACAGGGCGGGAAAGTGATCGCTGCGGTCGCAGGGGTTGCTATCTTGGCTAAAGTCCTAGAGTGGTGCTTTAAGCGTTTTCAGGCATCGCGTGATGTCACTAAGTCGATTAAGGGCTTAGTGGAAGTCGTTAATAAAGTCAATGCGCAGACCATTGCCCTCATTACTGGGATGCAGGATCGTGTCAATGCCTTAGATGACAGCAAGAAAGGGAAACTCAAAGCTGAGTCAGTCACTAAGTTTGCCTCTGCTTTTGGTGACCGTGGCGATGCTTTCATTGACTTCTACGAACTCACCAACATTGAAAAGTCGATGATGGAACTTCGTACACGACTTGTCTTGTATCATCACGAGAAGTCGTTGAATGAACTTTCATTCTCAGCGATGACAGGTGGCCCTATCTATGACCTGGCAAACAAAATGGTCATTGCCATTGACAAAGGCATCGGCGCATTGGACAAAGGCTTAGATCATGCTGCTGTACAGATTAAGCACTCTGGACAAGGCGAGGTCAATGCCACGGAATCAAGTTACAAGAACTTTGACTATGGGCTCCATGGCCTACAGGTTCCTGGGCTAAAACTTCCTGACCAATCCCAAGGCAATGCCGCAATTGCTGAATCCCTGACCGCATTCATTGCACAGCAGAAAGGTGAACTCTTAGGTGCTGACGGTATCAAGAGTAAGGTCGAGGTGGACAAACTCAATGCTAACTTGATGGAACTGGCTGAGAAACTCAAGATGTTAAACGGACGAGTTGAGAAAGACGCAGAACGCATCCGTAAGCGCTTAGAGAAGCTTGCACAGGACAATCAAGCCGGTAAGGAGACAACTCAGGACAAAGAGATCCAAGACCAGCGTGAGAGCATTAAGACGCTTCTTGATGGCATTAACCATGAGTTCCAAGCCTTCTCTAAAGTGGTCGGTGCATACAAGGAAATCTTGAACGTCACCAATGACGAAGTCAAGAAGTATAAGACCACCATTGAAAACTGGTACAAGTTGGTGAAATGGCATAACGACAAGATTGCCTCGATTGCAAAAGCAAAAGACTAATTGGTTAAAAAATAACCAATTCAATATTCTCTGGACCAGTTAAATTACTCTTCTAGGGGAACGTCATGTTTTTCTTCATCGTGGCAATCGTCGTAGTTCTCATTTGGATGAATGACGGAAAAAAATGAAAGAGAGAGTGCTTCGGCACTCTTTTTTTTTTGTCAAGCTGTATCTTGTGTTCAATGGCAAATAGACGAGGGAGAACAACATGGCTGTATTCATCATCATGTTCTTGGTCATTGGAATGTTAGCACTTTGTATCTGGAGACTCTCTGATCCGGAACGAGGCTATGATGCTCCTGATCGTGAGGAATGAAAAAAAAAAAGAGGAGCGCTAAGCTCCTCTTTTTTTTTTTTGTTAACACAGATACGTTAATTAAGTACGAGCATGCACTTCAAAGCGTACATCTATTCCGTTCCCTACCATGACAGTTTGGTTACGAGTGAGTTGTAGCTTCTTGCGCTTGGTTGGGCGTACTGATTCATCGACCACTGAAACAATGCTATACTGATCTTCAAAGAGACCACTTAAGTCTACTGACATCACGTGGTCTTTTAAGGCTTCTTTTAATGCATCAGTACAGTCACTCTTAGAAATCGTGACATTCTGGAACACCTGATCAATGACTACAGGGACTTGCTGTTCTAAGTAATTGCGCAGTTCTGCATTGGCAAACACGTCCTTAGGCACAAACAGAGTCACGACCAAGTCTTGTTCAGCAACGATACTGGTCGTTACCTGATTCCCTACAACGACCTTGACGTGACCTAGGTTACGTTTAGGGTAGTAGTACAATTTAGACTTAGCGTAGAACTTCTCAGCCAGATCAGGAATCTCACCAGTAATCCAACTTGCGAGTAAGTCCACGCATTCTTGTCGGTAGGTCTCTGTCGCGACGTCATTGGCAAAGTAGTAAACCCCATTGAGTAAGAACAAGTCAATCTCACGAATTGGACTTAAAGCTCCGCCCTTCGCAATTCGTTTCCCTTCCCCGTCAAGTACGTAGTCGTCTCGATGATGTTTGTAAATGATCTCACCGGATGGATCACGTACCACGTCTCCTGCATAGTGCAGGCGATTACGTTCGTACTTGCCCGTAGTGGCATTGTAGCGTAACTTCGGTACACCTGCCTCATTTAATTCAAACACGTCAGTCTCGTACAGTAGAGGTACGTCATTGGCATAGGTTTCAAAGTCCTCAGAGTCCTTAACTGTACGCACTCGACTCCAGAGATGTTCCAAGTGTTGACCAAACTCAACCGTCAATCTCTCCTGCGTCAATGCAGAGTAGAGATTAGACGACAGATAACCTGGAATCTCCCGTGGCTGCAATAAGGTATCCATGCCGGTACTTAGAAAATCCATGTCACGATAGTTGACCGTATAGTAGATCAGGTCTAACTCATCCAAGATTCCCAATGCCCCACCATAATTCTCAGCAGTCATGTAGTTGGTCTGATCAACATCCATCGGAGTATTGATGAAGAAGTAGTAGACCCACTGGTTGTCAATCGGACGATGGGTAACTGGATCGACTGGGTCAATGATCAAGTCCTGATTGTTAACCCGAGTCAAATGTCCATGATAGTAAATCCGACGATTACCGCCAGCGATACGATGACTGAGCTGCAAGCCAATTTGATCAGCTCTGACTTCCTGAGGAAAGGTCGATGGGTCAATTTGTACCGCTAGGATATAGCCTGAACCATCTTGCTTCATCCAGATTTGCTTCTGGAGTGCACTTAAGGTAATTCCTGCACTGTCGTTGTCTTGTACGAAGTTAGTGATGGCAATCTTAGGGCGATTCATCACGTAGGCACGGCAACGAGGTAGGTTGGTACTGACATCGACCACGTAGTGAAACGGAGTAAACATCAAGCGATCGTTGTTAATGCTCGCGATCAGCTTCTCAGGGGGATTGATCGCTGGATTAAGCAAGTTGTTCAATTCCTGATCAGGGAGTACATCAATCATGCCGTTGTTATAGCGAAACAGCATGTTCGGACGTAGGGTAATCAAGTCCCCATGTTTAGAAGCATTGCGATTACCTAAGAGATCCATCAGACGCGTATAGAACGGCATCATGGACGTATCCATGCCGGTTACAGTGTCTTTAGTTGCAGGGGCACTAAGACTGCGAGTGGCTACAAAGGTACGCTCACTGATGTTGTCTCGACGTAAGACGATGTCATAGTCCAGTAAAGCCGTCTTGATCGGTAAGTTCTTTTCATGGATCGGTTCTTCATTGGCACGGCTCCGTCCAATCACACGCTCCCTTAACTCGGCAAAGGTTGCTCCATTGCTACCGCCCTTGGCTCTGGCAATGGAGGTAATTGCCAGTTGCTGAAAACTTTTAAATGGCGCAATGTAGATCGACTCTTCGGTTTTGTCAATCTCCTTCCACTCAATGTTGTACTGACCAATGTCAAACTTAGACAGGTCAATGTCGATTGGACCTTTGGTCGTGTAGATGTCTAAACGAATGTCAGTGCCAATGCGGTTGGTATTGAAGTAGATTTGTGGAATGGTTACGACAATAGAATCGTTCAGTACCCGAATACACGCTGTTGGTGTATTTGGATCATAGACAGTGTCCTGATGCGTAGTCTTGATCTCATGCCATCTCCCATTGATGTCGCGCATGTACGCACGGCAGTGGAAGTACTTGTCTTCATAGTTGAAGGTCTGTTTAAACGACGTCAGTGAACTTAAAGAGACAATCTTACGGTTAATCCCGTATTGATCCAAGAGCAAGCTCAGCAGCACCAGTTTACCACTGCGATTACTGTTGGCTTCAAGTTCCCCCTGAATGATCGTCCAGCCAACCTTATTGGTCGATAAGGTCTTTAAGGTATTGACCTCTTCACCGTTATGCAGTACCGTCAATGCGCCATGCGGTAAGACATAGATGTCAGTTTGAAACTCAATGGTAAACGGAATGTTATTGATGGTAATTGTGGTATTGGCAGGCAGGGTTAATTTACGACGACCACCTCCGCCTGGAATAATCACTGCCTTGGCTAATAGCGTGTCGTAATCCAGCGCCAAGTTAAAAGCCACGTTCTGAGCAGGGCGAGCAAAACGTGCTTCGTAGTCTTTGTCTGCCATGTGGCGATAAAGCGAGTGGTAGTCATTAATGGTGTTGCGGTAAAGCATACGAGCTTCTGCACCGACACTGTTTAAGATACCACTGCCAATTTGAGCAAAGGCTTCCATCATGACGGCTACAGAGTTGTTAGGATCAACAGGTACCATCTTCCCCTGACTGATCTCCGCCATGCGGTTACTCAGCTCATGGAGAACTAAGGTAGGATGCCCATTACTGGCTTCCAGTATTTCTGTAGTATTGGCCATTGACCATGTCTCCTAGTTGACTGTTAATTGCCGCGTGTACGTTGGCAAAGGTCCACCACTCTAGTTCGCAGGTGGTGAGATTGATATAAGGATAAGCAAGGAAGTTCATGTACTGCTTTTCATGCTGCTCAATCCGTTTCATTTGCTGCTCACGATAAGGTGAGCGCATGGACGGATTCATGATCTCTACAACCGTATTGAACTCATGTAGAGTGATAGGGTCATTGTACTCCGCACCGGTAGCCATAAACGAGACATCTATCCGCTGCGTGCCTTCGTTGTAGACTTTAGAGCGATCAAAGTCCATTGATTCGGCATCATTATTAAATGTCGGATAACAAACTCCACATGCGGCCCATTTTAAAATCTTACGCTTACTGTGATCCATGATGAAACGGTAAATCCGGCTGTTGTAATCAATGTAACGCTGTAGTCTGGCTTGTGGATAAGCTGCCAGTGAACCGTCGTAGACTAAGCCGCCGTACATTGACCAAGTATTGAACAGCTTAGAGATCGCGTCATTGGGTGGATTTTGAAATGAGGCATTTAAGCTATAGCTACCCAGGATATGATAGGTCGAGTCAATCATCGACCACTGCTCTCGATAGTTCCCTGCCTTAGAGGTATAGCTATCGACTGAGGAACTTGGCCATCCCCCTAGGGTTTCTATACAGTTGGTGAGGACGGGAATAAACGGATTCAATGGGTCGACATAGGGGCAATCCCCCCCGATCTTGTTGCTCGATGCCCCGATGTGATCGAGGCTTGCTCGGACGAAACGCCAGACACTATTCTTATCCCCAGTGAGCATAGGGGTCATCTTCCGTTGGGTGGCAATATTATCGTATGATAAATTCAACGACGGGCGTGTGAAAAAGACATAGCCCATATTCTCCGTTGGGACGACGGGCATGGTTTGGTTCTGGAGAATATTAATCGCGCGTAGGTTATTCACAATCCGCTGATTGTTTCGTCCAAAACCCATGGCGGTTAAGATGTTGTCTACAAACGCCTCGGATTCTCTATTTCCAAACCCCGTGCCTCCATCGTTGGGCTTAATTGACATCATGTCAATCTCGCGTTGTTCCCTCTCTAATGAGATGGGGGGTCTGTATATTTCGTCAGTCATTACTCGCTCCATCAAGGATTAAAAACATGGCAATAGAAGATATTATTTTAACGCCGATCCAGTGCGTTGGTCGAATCCCCGACCTGATCCGCTCTGGACGGAGTAAATCACTGATTGACTACACAAAGTCAACTCGTTCCGAACCGATCACCTTGCTTGATCGTGACCTGATGGCATTTGAACCTTTGCCTGAGATTCTACAGGCTACGGTGAACATCTACTCTGGCTTCTATTTACAGGGCATTGCCATTGCGGTAAATGTGGGACGAGTGGACGTCATTCGTCTTTTAGATAAGGTGAATCCTTCACGTGATCCGGTAGAAGCTGGCGGTGCTTGGATCGAATCTGGTCTCTCCTCTGAATCATATTTATTGCCAGCGTTCAATGTCAATAAGCCAAAACCGTCTTTAGAGTCGTTCCGTGACGTTGAAGATGACGTGGTGACGTCTCGTTTTGACAAGCATTCAATTGACGTCGCAGGTGCAGCTTCTAACCTCTCAGTGGGTAAGTTGTTCAACGTCGAAATTGAATCAGATGGTCAGAAAGCTTCCATCCCAGTCTCTGTACGTTTGATCGTCAGCCCACTGGCACCTGACGTCATGCAGAACATCTTAGGTCACGCGTCTAAAGACAACTCTATCAAAGAACGCTTCTACGGCTTGAAGTCTGGTCGTCTTAAGTTTATCAATGACGGTGTCTTTACATTGGACTTGATTCGTGAACATCGTAAGACGTTGATGAAGGACAATTCCAACCAGTACCAGGCAATTTTAAAGCGTGCCAACAAGAACCGCTTAGCGGGCATCTTGTCGATGAACCCGTCTGTTGCAACTGCCTCTAACATTGCTGTGATTTCAAAAGCCAATGCTAAAGTGTTAGAAGGGCAGATCAAAGGCAAGTTGTCTGACTACAAGGTACGTCAACGTATCTTTGACAACACTTACCTGATGATCATGATCGTGGTTGATCCGGACTTCAACATGGTGACGTTCTACTACAACGGTATTGAGTTACCAACGACCTTGTCTACACGTGACATTAAGACCGTCAGTAAAGGCAATGGCATGGATGTCTCTGAGATCACTCGTCTACTCATGCTGGGTCAAGCACCACGTTACTAGGAGCAATTGC
>JACCDZ010756937.1_pt1 | contig 10259 bp, 4 predicted proteins | sample 7449551 | NCBI WGS metagenome assembly JACCDZ01 (sample SAMN15323452, study PRJNA562643) | freshwater metagenome | isolation source: river surface water | place: USA:Blue River Watershed | collected 2017-08-18
GCTTGCAGTTTTTGGGTTCGATCAAACGTGTTTCAATTTTCGCAAATAAAACAACACACCAAATCAAATTGAAAATCGCTGGTTCTGAATTAGCGCTTTCAGCGGAGGATTTAGATTTCAACAACGAATCCAACGAGCGTTTGACATGTTCTTACGATGGCGAAGACATGGAAATCGGTTTCAACTCCCGTTTTTTGATGGAAATGTTAAACAACATCGACACCCCTGAAGTCAAAATTCAGATGAGTGAACCAAGTAGAGCTGGACTTTTAGTTCCTGCAACATCTGAAAATGAAAACGAAGATATTTTGATGTTGGTCATGCCTGTGATGTTAAACAGATAGACCTGTATTCACGAGATTGAAAGACCATTGATTTAGTTCAGTGGTTTTTTTTTGCACAAAAAAAATGATTTCCATCGCAATCAAACAAATCGATCCAGTTGGTGTTTTGAAGTAGTAGATAGCAATGCCAATCGGTTTTAACGCCATCGCCTTTCAACCACTTCAATTATTGATTAATTTTACAGTATGAATTTCTTCGACGAACAAACATTACACGATTTAGAATTTACAACCATACAATCATGGCTAGAAGAACTTGGAATTGGTCCGACTGCAAAAGAACGACTGCGAACACTAAAACCCAGCTCGCATTTTGATTCGTTGAAATTGGAATTGACAAAATTGAAAGAATTCCATACGATACGCGTTGAGGGAGAATCATTCCCCGGATTGGATTTTGATGAACTGAAAAAGGAATTAAAATATTTACCGATCAAGAATGCCGTTTTGGAGCAAGAAGGATTTGTCAGAATCTCCCGCGCATCCGAACTCGTCAATGCCCTTGTGTATTTTTTCGACAAGCGAGAGAAAGACTATCCAACTTTGTACGAATTGCTTTCGGAGGTGTATTACACCAAAGAAATCATCGAAGCCATCGAGAAAGTCTTTGATCGACGCGGAAACATCAAAGATGATGCATCACCCGAATTGTATGCTATTCGTCAAAAAATAAACGCCGTCCGCAACCAGATCAACCGCAATTTCGAAAAAGAAATGCGAAAATTACTGAAGGAAGGCGTGCTGGGCGACACCAAAGAAACCTTTGTCAACGACCGCCGGGTACTCACCATCGTTTCTACCCACAAACGCAAAATCAAAGGATCGGTTGTCGGATCGTCCAAAACGGGAAGTTTGACATACATCGAACCCGAAGTGAATGTGGGATTGAACAATGAGCTCGAACTACTGACCGACGATGAACGCAAAGAGATTTTTCGCATTCTACAACAACTAACCGCCAGTATCGCACACCACTTTCCATTGATTCAAGGGTATCAAAACTTGCTCACGGAGTTGGATTTCATCAATGCGAAAGCCAAATTAGCAATCGATTTGAACGCTGATTTACCTTCTATATCCACTGAGCCACACATCGAACTGATCGAAGCCTTCCATCCTATTTTATGGAAGAATAACCGTGCATCCGGGAAGAAAACACTGCCGCAAAATTTAATCATGGATAAATTTTCGCGTATGTTGGTCATCTCAGGTCCAAATGCGGGAGGAAAGAGTATTACCTTGAAAACAATTGGGTTGGCCCAACTCATGTTGCAAGCAGGACTGCTAGTTCCGATGAATCCGAACAGTAAAATGTGCTTTTTTCAATCAATCTTAACCGATATTGGAGACAATCAATCGATCGAAAATGAATTGAGTACCTACTCCTACCGACTGAAACGGATGAAACATTTTCTCGAAGTTGCGAATCGACGAACGTTGTTGCTGTTGGATGAATTTGGAACAGGTTCCGATCCCGATTTAGGAGGCGCGTTAGCAGAAGTATTTTTTGAACAGCTCTACAATAAGAAGTGCTTTGGCGTGATTACCACCCATTATGGGAATATCAAATTAAAAGCGGATCGACTCAAAAATGCGATTAACGGGTGTATGTTGTTTAATACCGAAACCTTGGCGCCTTTGTATCGATTCTCGATCGGACAACCGGGGAGTTCATTTACGTTTGAAGTAGCACAAATCAACGGAATTCCACTGGAGCTAATTGAAGAAGCGAAAACAAAAATCGACGAACACAAGGTAAATATGGACAAGCTGCTCAGCGAATTGCAGCGCGAAAAAACATACCTCGAAAAACTAAATCACGAGCACATCGAAGCGCAACGATTAGCAGAAGAAGCACGTGTATCCTACTTGGAGAAGAAAAAGCGTTTTGATGAAAAATTAGCCCAACAACAAATCGCAATTGAACGCGACAACAAATACGTCAATTCCGGAAAAAAACTAAAAAGTTTTATTGATCGGTACCAAACGAAAGCGCGCAAGAAAGATGCCAATCAGCCATTGATGGAAGAAATCAAAAAATACTTGGCTGTCGAACGTGGAAAGATTGAACAAACAAAATTGGCAGAAAAACTAAAGGCAGAAGTAAACGCTAAAAATCCGAAGAAAGTAAAACCAACAAAACGAGAAGTTGATTTGTACCAACGGGATAAAATTGTACTTGGTTCGGTGGTTAAGTTGATTGAAACCAAACAATCCGGAACAGTAGAAGAAGTTTCGGGTAATCAATTGACCGTTACTTTCGGCTTCATGCGCTTGAAAGTGGAACGAGAAAAATTAATGTGGATCAAATAATCTGACTTTTAAATTGTAATTTCACGCCATGATTGACGAGATAATTGATAACGCACTACGCGAAGATATTGGTGATGGAGATCATTCTTCATTGGCATGCGTGCCCGAAAATGCAATTGGAAAAGCTACTTTGCTGGTCAAAGACGATGGGATTTTAGCGGGTGTCGAACTTGCTGAGATGATTTTTAAACGGTACGATTCGTCGCTGCAAATCGATGTCTTCCTACCAGACGGATCAACCGTAAAAAAGGGCGACATTGCGTTCCAAGTTCAAGGATCTTCACGTTCCATTCTTGCAACCGAACGACTCGTATTGAATTTCATGCAGCGCATGAGTGGAATCGCTACACAGACCAATCAAATTGTACGTTTGTTGGATGGATTGAATACGCAACTACTCGACACGCGCAAAACAACACCTGGCATCCGCTATATGGAAAAATGGGCCGTACGGATTGGTGGCGGCAAAAACCACCGTTTCGCGTTGTATGATATGATCATGTTGAAAGACAACCACATCGACTATGCGGGTGGAATAAAGCCTGCCATTGAACGAACGAATGCCTACTTGAAATCGACTGGAAAAGACTTAAAAATTGAAGTCGAAGTGCGCAATGAATCAGAATTGAAAGAAGTACTCGAAATCGGTCAAGTCAACCGCATCATGCTCGATAATTTTACACCAGAACGTATTCGGGCTGTATTACCTTCGATTCCAAAAATTTACGAGGTAGAAGCATCCGGCGGAATAACACTCGAAACGATCCGTAGCTTCGCAGAAACGGGTGTTGATTTTATTTCTGTTGGAGCACTTACTCACAGTTTCAAAAGTTTAGATTTGAGTTTAAAAGCAGATTTTAAGACCGCTTAATTGTGCGTTTTTTGTTAGTCTAAAAATTAACCTTAAAAAAACACAAAATCTGAATTAAAACACGTTTACTATTCGTTGAATTGGATTTATTTAAGTAACTTAGGATGGTGTGAGAAACGCACATTATACTAATTTTTTACGTTATGAAAACAATCCTCATTGCAACCGATTTTTCGCCTGTTTCAGACAATATCGTCAACTATGCGATCCAATTCACCGAAAATCTAGATGTAAAGATCGTACTTCTGCACGTCGGTTTTCTACCCACGATTCCATCGGAGGTACCTCAAGTGTTGCCAATTGACGAAATCATTGCTGCTGGAAAATCGCGGTTGGAAACGATAAAGCAGCACATGCATGCATCTTTCCAACGTCCAAAAGAAATTACCTGCGAAGCACGCGTAGGATTTGTTTCCGATGAAATCATGAGTTGTATTGCTCAATTCCAAATCGACTTAGTGATCGTTGGTATACAATCCGTTGACTTACTGAGCGAACGATTATTTGGGAGCAATTCTACTGCGTTAATCGAAAAATCCCCTGTTCCGGTATTGGTCGTTCCAGAGAATGCAACATTTAATGGTGTACGAAGAATTGGACTGGCTTGTGAAAATTTGGATTTTAAAGACGATGTGCTCATTCAATTAGATTTCTTTTTAGAAAGTTTCAGCGCCGAGCTACATGTAGTGAATGTGGCCGAAACAAGTGGTCAAAATTTGTCGGCTACACTCGTTGAATCGCTTTTTAAAACGGTCAATCACGTGTATCATCCGCTGCAAAATACAGACGTAATTACAGAGATTCAATTGTTTTTGGAAGATAATGCGATTGATATGATCGTTACAATACCACAGCACCACGGTTTTTTCCATCGTCTTTTCAACGAATCAAAAACCAAAAAATTAGCCTTTCACGTAAACAAACCATTGCTTGCTATTCATGCCTAATTTCAAGTCTTGATAGCTCACAATAGCGATTCAATAGCAGTGTCGATTTTAACTCTTCACTGCTTTTTTTTGTCTTGAAATCATGCAGTTACACCGATCGCGTTGGTTTTCCCGAAAAACAAAAAGCCGCCTTGATCAGACGGCTTTTCGCATGCGTTAATTCCTGTTATCTATCTACCTCTCGTTGGCGCAGGAGTTGGTTTCCCAATAGGTTTTGGAGTTGGTGTCACCACCGGTTTTACAGGCGAAGGTTTAACGACAGGCTTGCTAGAAGCCACGTTAAACACACACGTTTTAGAATCACTTCCACCAACATTGGATGCATTAATCTGCAGTGTCATTGGATTACTTCCTTCTCCCATGTTCAATGTCACAGAAAAAGTCAAACTACCGTTATTCAATACGGGATTGACATTACCAAGCGGACGACCGTTTAACGTGAATGTTACTTCATTCAAATTAGCAATGTTACTCACTGTACCTGTCACAACCGTTGCACCTACTGGAATCGTTGCTGGATAACTAGTCGGGTTTGTCATCGTGATCTTAGGAGCTCGCGAATTCTGTTTTCTATAGTTTACCACTTTCGTATCTGTTGCCGTTCCAAAATTATTCACAGCCGTTGCAACAATAATGTTTGAACCATCTACAAATGTTTGGTTGAACGTGATTTTACCCGTAGAAGCATCAAAATTAAAGTTAGTCGATGCGCCGTTGACAGTTACAGAAACTTGTCCTGCTGACGTTACAAATTGCGTCGAAATCTGAATGTTCATCGCAGCCTGATCTGAATTAAACGGTGACGTTGCCGGATTTGTGATATTAATTTTGGGCGCTACAGCGTTTGGATCCGCATTTCGTGTCACAACATACGTCAACGTTGCTGTACCACATTCGTTTGTTGCAGTGATCACAATCGTATTCACTCCCATCACCAACGGACGATCCAATAACAAGCTATTTGTGTTTGTGTTGTAAACGAAATTCACTGGACTTCCGTTTTGCGTCACAGTTATATTAGAACCTACCGACAATCCAGTTACACTTCCTTTCAATCCAAATGCTTGCGCGATCGTGTTACCGTTGTTGGGCGCAGTTGCTGACAATACCGTTATCACGGGAATCTCACAAGCTCTGCGGGTAAACGACCAAGAAATCTTCGCAGAACCACAATCGTTGCTTGCTTGAAGGTCAATGATGTTGGTACCAATGTTCAACCCAACTGATGCTGTTACTTGTTTTGTAGCAGGATCATAGTTGAACGGCTTATTTACTCCATTTACGAGTAACACAAGCTGTGAAGCCGCTGAAACGTTTATCGCACTCGCTTTTATTTCGACGGTTGCTTGCTGTGTTTGCGTTGCCTCCGCAGTTGGTACCAAGCGCTGTAAGGATGGGGATAAACAAGGAGCTTTTACTTCTTTGTACTCCATCGTTCTATTCAATTTCGTGTTGCCACAATTGTTTGTCGCAATCAATTCCAAGGTATTTTGTCCATCTGCAAGTGTAACAGTATGTCCAAAAATGCGTGTTGCAGCATTGTAGGTTCCTCCGCTTTGCGCAACACCGTTTAACAGTACTTGAATCTGTGTCGCATCAATAATGTTCTCAATTTTTACGGTATAATTGTACGTATTTACGGCAAGAACGGCTTCACTCACGCGAGGAGTTACAAAGGACATCGTTGGCTTATCACAAACGATTGTTTTGTAACTAATCGTTGTACTTGCAGCGTGCGTACCAGCTGTATTTGTTCCGCGCACTGTAAACGTGTTGTTACCAACATTCAGACTTGTAACCAAGGTTACTTCTTTCGTTGCTGCGTTGAACGAATATGAACTTGGATTCAATGTTTGACCGTTTTGCTGCACGACCAATTGCGAGCTGTTGTCCACATTCGTCACATTTGCCTTCATCGTGTAGTTTGGAACATTCACTGTTGAACCAGCAACCGAAGGATTCAAAAAGGTAACAAATGGTGGATTTTGTGTAATCAATTTTCTATAGTTGATCGTACGCGCATCATTTGCCTGTCCTGCACTGTTGGTTGCGTTGATTTGGAGACTGTTTGAACCCTCGTTTAAGTTCATCGTGAACGTCAGCTGTTTGGTTGACGTATTAAAACTAAATCCGGTGTAACTTGTACCATTGACAAGCACTTGGATATTTTGCGGTCCATCCACATTCAGAACTGTTGCCGTAATTGGCATCGTTGGTTGCGTTGAAGAAGAAGGATTTGCGATTGGATTTGTAATGGTTACCACTGGTGGCAACATTGGATCTGGCAATCGCAAAATAATCGTTGTCGTTTCGATATCTTGTCCTGCACTATTGGTAGCCGTAATTTCGATCATGTTGGCACCTACCACTAAACTCGTGGAAAATGTCATCAACTCTGATGAATTACTGTACACAAAGTTGGTTGAAACAACTCCATTGATTTTCAACTGAATATTTTGTGCACTTGCAACGTGCTGAACTCTCGCTCTTACGTCGTACGACTGGTTGAAAACCGTAAGTGGATTTTGAATCGGGTCTTGAAACGTCACTACTGGAGGAATAACCGTTTGTGGTTTTCGGTACATAATCGTTCTCGATTTCGTATCGCTTCCAACGGTATTTGTACCTGTTACTACAATCACATTCGCTCCTTCAATCAAACTGACTGGGAACGTCAACGTTGTTGTGGTTGGATTGAACGTAAAATTCGTTACGTTCACACCGTTGATGTTCACGTTGATTCCAGCCGAAGTTGGTACGTTCAACACAGATGCTACAACTGCATACGTTGGGTTTTCCGTTGTTGTCGTCTCCATTGACGGAGCTGTAAACGTAACTACGGGTGGTTGCTGAACAACCGGCTTGCGATAAATAAGTACCGTTTGCTTGATATCCGTTCCGTCGTTGTTCGTTCCTCGAACGGAAACGGTGTTGGATCCCTCAATCAAATTCAAATACGCATTCACACCGTTGGTGCTGTTTGTGTAAGTGAAATTGCTGATATTTTGACCGTTCAATGTTACTTGAATCTGACTAGCATTAGCAACATTCAACACCGTTGATGTCAATGCAAAAACGCTGTTTTCAGTCGTGTACGGACTGAAAGAAGGATTCGTAATTGTAACAATTGGTGGACGTGGCGCTTGTCGTTCGTAAATGATAATTGTTGTTGCTTGCGCAGTACCAGCATTATTGGTTCCAATAATTTCAAATACGTTTTGCCCTGGGTTCAACACCACGGTACTTTGAAAATCGTTTGTAGAAGCATTGAACGTAAAATTCGAATTTACCGTTCCATTTTGCTTAAACGTCACATTTTGTTGCCCTGCGACATTCAATACTTCTGCGTTGATCACAAATGTTCCGTTCATTGTTGTGTACGGATTCGCTTGCGGATCCACAAAATACACCACTGGTGGTTGTTGCACTACACCAGGCTTGTAAATGATGGTCGTAGTTTCCGAATCGGTACCTGCATTATTTGTACCCGTAACGGTTACCACATTTGCACCTAAATTCAAATTTAACACCGCATTTACGGCGCTGGTCGAAGGATTAAAATTGAAATTTGTAAAATTTTGTCCATTCACCTTGACCGTAATCTGATTTGCTTGTTGCACGTTTAAAACCGTTGCTGCCAAATTGAACGACTGATTCTCCGTTGTATATGGACTTGTAGCGGGATTTGTGAACGTTACAACGGGAGGCGTTTTCACTTCCCGATTGAAAATGATGATCGTAGTCTCTTGATCCGTTCCAACCGAATTCGTTGCAACGATTTCAAATACGTTTTGACCTGGATTCAACGTCACGTTACTTTCCAACTTATCTGTTGCTGGATTGTATGTGAAATTTCCGTTGTAATTCCCATTCTGTCTGAACGTAATATTTGACTTTCCATCAACGTAAAATACATCCGCGCGAATTGCAAACGCTGCTTGAGAAACAGTCGTTCCAGAAACAGCTGGATTTGTAAAGTTAACGATTGGAAGTTGCTCCACAACCTGCGGTTGTTCTTGTCTGTTGTAAATGATAATCGTAGACTCTTGATCAGATCCATATTGATTGGTACCGATAATTTCAAATACATTTTGACCAGGATTCAACACAACATTACTCTCCAAGCGGTCAGTAGAAGCGTTGTACGTAAAATTTGTAATCAAATTTCCATTTTGTCTGAATTGGATATCGTCTTTACCGAACACAAAATTCACGTCGGCACGAATGTTAAAATTCGGTTGATTCACCGTCGATCCAGAAACAGCAGGGTTCGTAAAATTAACGACTGGCTTCTGCGTAATATTGTCGTCGTAATTCGGAACGTTTTGAAGGGTATTGTCCGTTGAACTCGGTCTACGCTTTCTTACTTGAAAACGCAAGTAAAAACTGGTGTAGTGGTACAAATCGTTTGGATGCGCACTTCCTTGATTCACGTATCCGTCAAAATCATCGATCCGCGTAAACGTTGTTTTGTGCTCAAGTCCTAGCGAGAATCGAGGTCCAACTTGGTAGCCTAATCCGAAACCCAAACTTGGCATAAACCCAACGCGATACGACCCTGCTTTCGAACCATTGAGTGCAGTTTCATACGTGTCGTCTAGGAGCGTTCTGATCCCAGATTTTGAATAATTTCCATTTAGTTGATTGTAATCATACAGTTGAGTTGTCAACGAATCGGATGAATTCAATAGATTCCCGTAGGTTTGATGCCACGACAATCCAACTCCTCCGAAGATATAGGGATCCCAATTCGTTCGCTCGCGAATTCCGTTAAAATGAATCACTAATTCCAACGCCAAGCGATGCACACTCGTACGGTAATTCAGAATCGAGTAACCCAAACTGTCTTTGTAATTCGTAGCCCCTGAGCTCAATGCTGCATTTGGCAATCCGAATCCAGTAGTATCGACGTCTTGTCCGTACCAATTACCGTACAGATAACGCCCACGGATATCGAAGCTAATCTTCTTTCCGTAATTGTAGTTGTACGACTTTCCAACTGTCAAACCCAATCCCCAATCGTTTTGGTTTTTAACATCCGTTGTTTGCCAAGTTGTTCCGAGATTTAATCCCCAAAACCACCTTGAATCTTCTTCATACACCAACTTCCCTTGGGAGAAAGCTTGCGTAAAAACGAAAAGAAGTCCGAATGCGAGCGTAATAATTTTATTCATAATGCGTTATTTAATGATTCGTCGACAGAAGTCGATAATTATGCCAAAATTCACAAAAATTGGCCGAATATTTTACTACTTGCGTGAAATTCTTATTATTTGTTAATTTTGGATGCTTTAAAATTATGTACTTTTACCGTAAATAAAGGACTTCAGGATGGGTCGAATTCAAATTGTTAATCTTTCGTTAATGCTGTTTTGCTGGCTTCAAACCGTAAGTTTGGCACAGGCAACTTATAACGATTGCGATAAAGCGTTGTATCTTTGTCCACTGCTGACGCAAAACATTACAAACTACGACGCAACCAAAACCCTTTGTCCAGGATGTGAAGATGATTTTACAGCCTGTTTTACACCAAACAATAGCATTTGGCTCACCTTTGAAACCAATACCTCGGGCGGAGATGTTGAACTCACGTTTGCCAACGTTACGATTGAAAACGCACCGAATCAAGGAACCGAAATTCAAGCAACAATTATTCAAGCGATCGCGCCGTGTGATGCATCGACCTACACGACGCTTGGAAACTGTGTCACAAATGCTACGGGCGATTTTCTGTTGACTGCAAGCGCACTATTGCCGAGTACAACGTATTATGTCGTTATCAAC
>JACCDZ011295910.1_pt1 | contig 10259 bp, 8 predicted proteins | sample 7449551 | NCBI WGS metagenome assembly JACCDZ01 (sample SAMN15323452, study PRJNA562643) | freshwater metagenome | isolation source: river surface water | place: USA:Blue River Watershed | collected 2017-08-18
CATATGACAAGAAATTTCTGCGACCCTTTGGACAATGTTTCTTAAAGGATGGTTGAATCTGACGAAACATGTGCCGCAGACGCTCTTCATCCTCACGACTCATAGATGGTGCAGTCTGTCCGTTTAGACGATTAATAATATGAGGAATATGCTCATAATATTTTGAACATTTCATATTCTTCAGAATCTCGCGGAGCTGCGATCTCTTCAATGTAGACATACATGTAATTCGTTCCTTTTTCAACTGTAAAAGAATCGCATCATAAATTTCCTGAGGAATCTCTGTAGATTCTTTTGCCTGGAACTGTGCAAGCCATTCATTAAAGTGATTAATCTTTTTATATGCATAATACGATACTTCACGAGGAGGGTCTTTATAAGATGGCTTATCACTATCAATAAGAATAAATTCTTGATAGCCACACTCCTTGCAGGATATACTGGCATCATTCATACAGATTGACATTTCGGCCCCACATGCTTCGCAGTGTGTCCAAGGATCATCTGTTTCTAATTCATTTGTCTGTATCATTTCAGGATCTTCCATTTCAAGATATTTATTTAGAAGTTGATGACGGTCTAGTTGCTTTTTATTGGATTCGGCTGGAACAGTCGCTTTAGGAACAGGTGGTTGAACAGGTGTCTGTTTTTGGGCAGCCTCTTCTTGAGAAACTTCTTCAAGGATTGCCAAGATACTTCCAGGTTTTGCAACCCGATTTCCAGATTTAGCAGACATTGTACCCTTTTGAATTTTCTCCTGAACATCATAATAATTATATAAAATATCTCCTGTGCGAAGATAATAATCTATTATATCATTATCATTTTCAAGGGACCTTATCTTTTTCTTTAAGCCCTCTATTTTCCGCTCTATCTGCCAAATATCAGCATCAGATGTAAGTTGTTCACATTGTTTATTCAATAGTTCTATTTCTTTTTTGTATTCTTCAATCTTTTCCTTCTCATCAAGCATCCTCTGAATTTTCTCGCTATGTAGGGCATCTAATGTTGTACGAGCTTCCGGATTAGAACGCTTAGAACCCTTTGTTTTAAAAAGTCCCCCATCACTCATACTATACTGTATTAAACAATAGTAAGCTGCATCTTTTAAACTCCATCGCTGCATTTATGCAGCGATAAATTGTGTTCTCCGGCTAAATTATTTTGTTATTCTAAGATATAACAAATGACTGGCGGTGGTCTTATGCAGCTCGTAGCCTATGGTGCTCAGGATGTTTACCTCACTGGTAACCCTCAAATTACTTTCTTCAAGTCTACATACCGTCGTCACACCAACTTCGCTATGGAGTCCATTGAGAACCCTTTCAACGGTGCCCCCAACTTCGGTAAGAAGGTCACCTGTACCATCCAGCGTAACGGTGACTTGATCCACCGCATCTACCTCCAGGCTACTCTCCCCCAGGTCACTGTTCTCCCCCAGGACGGCTCTGGTGCCCAGTTCCGCTGGCTCAACTGGGTTGGCCACAACCTGATCAAGTCCGTGGAGATTGAGATCGGTGGCCAGCGCATTGACAAGCACTATGGCAACTGGCTGCACATCTGGAATGAGCTGACCCAGGAGGCCGGCAAGCAGGCCGGCTACGCCAAGATGGTGGGCAACATCCCTCAGCTGACCAACCTGTTGGTGCAGGGCGGTGAGGGCTGCGACGATGACTGCGCGGGTGGCGAGCCCAACACCTCTAACGAGGCCCTGAACTGCGCGCCTGCCTACACGCTGTACATCCCCCTGCAGTTCTGGTTCTGCCGCAACCCTGGTCTGGCTCTGCCCCTGATTGCGCTGCAGTACCACGAGGTGCGCATCAACCTGGAGTTCAACGACCTGCGCAACCTGTGCTGGGACATCACGCCCCAGATCACGAGCAACCTGCACACCATCCGCGACCGCGTGGCCGCGGCCAACCTGCAGGCGGCGTCTCTGTATGTGGACTACATCTACCTGGACACGGACGAGCGCCGCAAGTTCGCCCAGGTCAGCCACGAGTACCTGATCGAGACCCTGCAGTTCACGGGTGCGGAGAGCATCACCAGCTCGGCCAACAAGCTGAAGCTGAACTTCAACCACCCCTGTAAGGAGCTGGTGTGGGTTGTGCAGCGCGACTCGTTCGTGTCTTGCGACGACACCGTCATCAACCCCTGGAAGGGTCAGCAGCCCTTCAACTTCAGCGACTGGTGGGACCGCAGTGTGCTGGAGTCTGGCTACTCCGTGACCCGTGTGGAGGGCATGGCGGGCAAGAACCCCGTGATCACAGCGCTGCTCCAGCTGAACGGCCACGACCGGTTCCAGGTGCGCGAGGGCCGCTATTTCAACGAGGTGCAGCCCTACCAGCACCACACCAACATCCCTGCGGTTGGTATCAACGTCTACTCTTTTGCCCTGCAGCCCGAGCAGCACCAGCCCAGCGGCACTTGCAACTTGTCTCGCATTGATAACACCACTCTGCTGCTGACTGTGTCCAACAACGCGGTCGGCACGGTGGTGACCTCCAGCGTGTATGTGTTCGCCACGAACTACAACGTGCTGCGCGTGATGAGCGGTATGGGCGGCCTGGCCTACAGCAACTAAACAGGTTGCTGTGGCGGGTTTGTATATTATATACGTATTGACTTCCTAGTTAATACGTAAGTTTACATTCTTAATAATGTTATGTATACATATCATTATTAAGAAAATCTTATAAACATAACATGATTTAAAATATAGGAAATGCCCTTTCTCTCATCGGTAGGGGGGGTATTTGGAGAGGGTCGCCCAGCTCAACCCCCCTTTGTATTCGCACGCACCCCCTTTACAGCAACTGGAACAACTACGTGGACAGCTCCGGCTAGAACATACTCCGTTACATATTTAGTCGTTGGAGGAGGCGGTGGCGGCGGTAATGGCTACGATACAGGTGGTGGTGGTGGCGGTGGAGGTGGCATGGTTCTTACAGGAACACTACCGGTAACTCCTGGGAATACATATACAGTAACTGTTGGAGGAGGAGGGCCTGGTGGCGGGGCATCACGCACAAATCTAAATGGAACAACTGGTACCTCCTCCATTTTTGCTACAGTTACAGCACTAGGAGGAACTGGTGGCTACGGAAGTCGTAGTGCGCCAGGTGGTGTAGGGGCTGGAGGAGCAGCACAAGTCTCTAATACAAATGCTGGAGCGGCTGGAAATGGCGGAGGGAACCAGGGAACAGCAGTGGGAGGTTGTGGAGGTGGCGGCGGAGGCGCTGGAGGAAATGGCTCCAATGGAACTGGTAGTGCAAACAATCCAGGCTCTGGAGGTGCAGGGGGGTCGGGTGTAAGTTCCTCTCTTTCTGGGGCACCAGTCACCTATGGAGCAGGAGGGGCAGGGGCAAGAGGAAATACAAATGTTACAGGAGCAACTGGTACAGCAAATACAGGAAGAGGGGGTGGCGCCGGCGGCGGTATATCTGGAGCAGCCGGCGCCGGCGGCACAGGGGGGTCTGGAATTGTGATTTTAACATATAATATCTGATAGATATTTGATAGAACTACGAATAAATAATCTATTATATAAAAAATGCCAAGGAGAACTACCCGGAAAAGGCGTCGTGCTCAAAAGGGTGGGGCGCTATGTGAAGAAGGAAAGAAATATGTGCCAGAAGAAAATTCTTCAAATATAGAATCTATTTTTGAAGATACAGATACCTATACACTAGGCGAAGAGTTTGCTAGTAGTAGTTGGTATGTGTATAAAGCTAAAAATCATGAAGGAAATGAACTTCCTGAGCTGCTTATAAAAGTCATTGGACCACAAATGTATATGGGCAGGGAAGAATTAAAAAGGGAAATTGAGATGACAAAGAAGGCGTCAGATTTAGAAATCGGGCCGCGCCTTCAGTATTCGCGAATCTGTAAACATGATACTGTAAAATACTATAAAGATAAAAGCCCCGCCCCTGTTGGATTTTTAGTATTTGAAATAATTGAGGGGGCTCGTGAAATTAATAAGTCCGACCCAGAAGAAATGAAAGAGGCAACAGATTTACTAAAAAAATGGAATGATAAAGGCTTTCATCATGGAGATACTCATTGGGGCAATGTACTATGGGGAACGACAGCCTCCTCTCCAGATAAACCACGTGCTTGGCTCATTGACTTTGGAGATGCGCGCCCTAAGAAAGAGGGAGAGAAAGATGAGAAATTCCACGATTAAATCTTGCAGATGAGCCCCGTCTCTGGCGAGCGGCGCGTGCCAGCAGGGTCCAGCTCCACGAGGCCATCATTCCACCCAGGCATGGTGCGCAGATCATCCACAACAGCCTGTGTGCCAAAGTAGGGGTGGCGAATCACGTAGTTATCGGTGAAGCCGTGGCCAAGCGTACACACCTCGTAGTTGCCGATACGAATCGTGTGGCCACTCTCCAACACGAGGTTGTAGTAGGCATTGATAGGCGACTCCTTCGCTTCACCCAGCTCGCAGGGAAAGCGCCACCCGCCCTCCAGCAGGCGAATGGGGTGCCACTCGGTGATATCCAGCCCAGGCAGACGAACCATCTTGGGGCGCGCCGTCAGGCGCGTCCGCACAACACAGAGAATACGGTGGCCGCCGCGCACAACGTCGCCCGCCCGCAGCTGCGAGACATACTTGCGCTGCCCGTTCTCCGCCATCTCCACCAGGCAATTGCCGGCAAAGCAGCCGCCAGCCGCCTGGTTGAAAGAACTCATACTGATGGTACTCGGCACTCCTCCAGCGCCATAGCTAAACCCTCCATAGGGGCTGTAACCCGTCGGCTTTGGCGCCGGCAGATTGTCAAACAGCTCGTTGCCCTCCGCCTGAATCTCCTTAAAGAGGGGGCCAGCGAAGAACTGAAGCGCGGCGTCCTTGAAGTTCAGACACTGCTGGCAGGCCAGCCCCCGCCCATACGAGAGCAGGTGATTCAGACCCCAACGGAACCATCCCTCCTCCCTCACTGCCTTCAAGAGTTGCCCCTTGTCTGCTTCGGGACTCTGAATATCTGTCATCACTGCACTCCTGAATCCACCGTCATGGTCGCCAATCCAGTCCAGCATCATCTGGAGCCCACTCCAGTCATTCTCCAGAAGATTCGTACTGCGGGAGGCCTTTGCGACCTCCGCCTGGAGCCGGCGTAGAACCTTCGCATTGTCCTTCTCATCATCGGATGCCGGTCCCACCTCGGCTGTCGCCACACCACCTTTAGAGCTACCATACCTCACCGTGAGCTGGCCCCCAGCCACTACCGTAACCCCACTCGGCAGAGCTACCGTTCGCGGCACGCCCACCTGGATATTCCCCACCGGCACTCGCACTCGCGCAGCCCCGATCTCCAGCTCCACATGCGCTGCGGCGGTTGCCAGAGCCGTCGCGCAGTAGTTGATGATATTCGTTCCAGCCATGCGACCATCCGAGATGAGGCCGAACGTGCCACCACCCTCCACTGCGATGCCCTCCATCAGCTTGGAATCTAGATTGTAGCCGAAGCCGAAGCAACTCACCGTCACACGCCCCTTTTGAGCCTCCAGCCGCTTTTTCAAAGAGCCCTGAATACCGGCCATCGGGAGATAGCCCTCCGTCGGCTCGCCGTCCGTCAGAAACATGACGTGTACGCTGGCCGTAGGATGAGTCTCTGCATAAGTCGCCGCCTGCTCCAGACAGGTGCGCAGGCCAGCCCACATATTTGTGCCACCGCTAGCACGCAGATCGCTAATAGCCTTCTCCGCACGGTCCATTGCCATCTTATCCATGGCCTGAACCGGCAGCGCAACAGTGGCGGAATCTGAGAATCCCACGATGCCCATCGCAGCACCCCTCTTTTGAGCCATGGCCGCCATGATGCGCAGACAATGCTTCACCAGGTCCAGGCGAGTGAGCGCACTGGCCTCCGTCATTCCTGACGTAGCACGCACGCAGGGCTCTGCCATAGAGCCACTCTGGTCAATTCCGGCAATCAGCACGGCCTCAACAGGCTCCGCGCTAGTACACTCTAGAATCACTGTATCGGTGCCGGCAGTACGAGCCCTGAACTCGCGTGCTAGCTCTTGCTTGAGGGCTGTCACAGCCGGTGCCGTCGCTCCACCCGAAGCTCGCCACTCATCAATCAACCCCTTTAGAGCATAGTTCGGCTTGATGTTAGCAGGGTTCACCGGCGTATTGGTCATTGGGTCCCAGTTCCTACCCAGCGCAAACCATTTGAGAATCTCTGAGCGCTCATATGTTTGTCCTGTCTCAGGGATAATCACGGGATCCTTCATAACCTCATAGGAGATGGGGCAGAGATAACCAGAAGGTGCGGACATCTTATGAACAGGGGGGGGTATACTTACACACTTTGAAGCCACCCAGGTCAATTTTGCCTAGCCGCTACGCTTACCGCGGTCACCCCCTCCGGTTTCTTGTCACGCCACCAAACAATGGGCAAGGCACAGTTTCGTGTCATTGGAGACGCCGCCATTGGTTCCATTCTCTTTAAAGGGATGCTTGTAGAGTTTGCTATTGATGCTGCGGATATAGAAAAAGTCTCCCAGCATCGCTGGCACCTTGCTTCTAATAGCTATATCGCGACATCGGTAAAACAGTCTGATATATCCGGCGGAGCAACCGAGTCCAAGAAAAAGGAGCTCTATCTTCACACCTTTCTTCTAAATCCGGGCCCAGACCAGATTGTTCATCATATCTCCAAAAATGGCCTGGATAACCGGCGCAAAAATCTACGCATGAGCACAGCAATAGATTCTGGAGTTGGCGCTGCCGCTACCCGAAAGAAGCGGACAATTGAGCTTCCACCAATGTGTGGGCTTGAGCTGGCCGATATTCCGAAGCATGTCTGGTATGTTCAGGCAAATGGTTATCACCGCGACCGCTTTGCCATTGAGCTCAAAACGGAGGGGCTACTCTGGAAGAGCACGAGCTCTAAGAAGTTTTCTCTTAAAGAAAAGTTGGACCAGACCAAAGAGAAATTAAAAGAACTCTACGAACTTTATCCGCACTTGGACCCCAAAAGGGAAGAGGAGCTTATATCATCACTCAGTTCCTCCTTTGAAGCTCTCCTCAGGGCTCCCGTGCCAGCATCTTAGATGGTCGGTGCTTGCGCACCTTAAAGGGCCGGCATCTCTACTCCATCTTCAAAGACAATATCTAGTGGAGTCTCATAGGAATCATACGGAACAGCGGCGGTCGTTGGTCGGTCAAGACTTAAAAGGGTCTGGAGCGCGCGGAATCGGCGAAGGCGGGGAGATGTAGCGGCTTCTTTACGAGTCAGCTGTTTCCAGCGCCACTCAAACTGGAGTGCTGCTCTTTGGTCTGGAAATCCCTGAACAGAAACCAACCGACGCCAATCGCGGCCTGCTGTGGCTACGGCGCCCCCGACAAGTTCATGGTTATGTTGACGAAGGCGGCGGTCTAAATTATTCGTCATACCTACATACGTGCGCTTACCATCTAGACTTTCTAGAAGATAGACGCTCCACATCTCTTTTTGAGCAGCAGAAACAGATGGAAGGCGGTGGTACGAGCGAATCATTTAAGCTCGGAGACATTGGAGACTATAATAATTTAGATGACCTCTATCCGATTGCTTCGGCCTCCTTGGTGGGTATCAACTTTGGTGTTCTCTTTGCTCGCCTTGGAGGTATCGGTGGACTGAGTCTGAACACCTATTTTGATACCTTTGGTCTGGAGGGAGTTCTGGCGAACGTGAGTCTTCTTGTTATTGTATTTCAGGTCGCACGCTGGGCCTACACGAGTTTTTACACGTCGGGGGGAAGACCTTGGTCTCCGTTTGTCTTTGTATGCGTACTGATTGTGGTACAACTTCTTCATGACCTCATCTTCTACTTTGGAGCTCTTCAGTCTATGCCTTCCGGTAAAAATGATATGGTAGATGTTCTAAAGCGGTATGCTGCGGAAAATGGGTCCCGGGCGATGGGAGGTCATGCTGCCTTCTTGATTTTTGTAGCAGTAATTGCAATGTTCTTGAAAGAGACAACCTTTATGTTTAGTACTCTTGTGCTAATTGTTGCATTTTACATGTTACCTTTTATCATTACTACGCTTGGTCCTAAAGTTGCGCCTCCTCCAAAGGAGGAGCAGAAGGCTACAACCCAGGCTCCAGTTCCCCAGCGCCCAATTAACCCTTGGAGCGCCTACTAGTTTCTCTTTTTAAGGTAGATGGCTGAAGAGGGCAATAGTGTTGAAAATCCCTTTGGCTCTGTAAATAGTGCCGAAGTTGCGGAAGCAGGAAATGAGGGGGGTGTATCCCCTCCTGCTGAGGAGAGCTTTGGAGCGGCAGGTGCTGGAAATAATAGCATCTCAAGCAGCAACTCTAACAGCAGCTCTAATAGTAGCAACAGTAGCAGAAACGGTAATCGTAGAGCGAATGGTGCTGGTAGAAATAATGGTGCAGCTGCGCCCAGCCTAACAAATCTGGCACTTGCGCCTGGTGAGGCGGCAGAAGAGGACGAGGAAGAGGGGGCTGCGGCGGCTGAGGAGGGCGGCAATGTTCTCGGTAATCTCCCTGGAGCGGCTGCGGCTGCGGCTGCGGCTGCGCCAAAGCCGGCAGCAAGTGCTGCTCCCGTGACAAAAGGTGCTACTCAGACAAAAGAGCAGAAGCAGGCTGAAGAGGCTGAGATCCGTGGAATCCTGAAGTCCAAGGGCCTGCCTACAGGACTTGTCTGGGTTCCTCGCTTTGCAAAATTCCGGAGAGAAAAGGGGGCAGATGCTTTCCAGGCGAAGATAGCAGAATTTGAGCGCCGAAAGGATGAGCCTGGTATTAATCCTGTAGCACTCGGGCTTGTGAGCCAGGCGGAGGTAAATGCACGTACAGCCCAGGCCGCAAGGAATCGTGAGCGCCGTGGCGCCTCTGCTGCGCCTGCCACTGCTGTTTCTGCTGCTCCTGCTACCAAGGCAAAGACTGCAAAGAAGGCGAACGGTAATGTCGCAGCAGCTACGGCAGCACCCGCTACAAAGGCCAAGACAGCCAAGAAGAAGCCTTCTACAGCTGGATTCAATGTAGCCAACCTCCAGGCAGAGCTAGAGGCCATTCAGAAGCGTATGGCAAATCTGGAGGCGGCAAAGGCTGCGGCCGTTGAGAAGGCCAGGCGCGAGGAGGAGGCCGCTGCCGCGCGTGCTGCGCGTGAGGCAGAGACTGCTGCAAAGGCAGCTGGTCGCGAGGCCTTTGAGAAAGCGCGGTCTAATCTGAAGCGTGCGCTCGGTGGCGCAAATGCGTCTAATAGTTTTGTCAGTGCCTTCATGTCTGCTTTAGAGGGAAAGAACAATCTGACACCGGATCTCTTCGCCCAAATTTGCGGAAAGCTGAATAAGACACGGAAGGAGCGTAAGAACAAGGGCGTCAGCCGCAAGGCTGCTGGCTCTGCCGCTTCTGGTCGCTCTGGTAGCTCTGGAAGTGCTGGCAGCCGTCGGAGCAGTAAGGGGGCTGCCGGCGCAGCTGCCACCACGAAGAAGAAGGCTGCCGCAAGCAAGAAGCCTAGCAGCCTAGAGGAGAAGAAGAAGGCTCTGAAGGCGGAGGGCATTAACGTCAAGGGAATGTCCGCAAAACAGATCCGAGAGGCATACGGTGCCGGCGTGTACTAAAATTGCCCGCACACCCCTTTAAAGCCCTAAAGTATCACCCTTCAAGAATGCTCAGTCGCTTTCTGAACATCGTAAATCCCTCCGCGCCTTGTGAGACACTGCCTCCAAAGCTCGCGATGGATATCAAGTTCTCTCTTGACCCCTTCCAACAGCACGCTATCGCCGCGATTAGCCGCGACGAGAACGTGCTCGTGACTGCAAAGACCGGCTCCGGCAAGACTCTTGTGGGTGAATACCAGATTGCCCACAGCATCGCCAAGGGTCGCCGAGTCTTCTACACCACCCCTATTAAGTCTCTGTCCAACCAGAAATTTCATGACCTGAAGGCGATGTTTCCATCCGTCGGAATCATGACTGGCGACCTGAAGTTCCGACCGGATGCGGATATTGTCATCATGACCACCGAGATTCTCCGTAACCTCCTCTTTAAAGCCAACTCTACAGCCACTCGCAGCCTCGGTATCACCGCGGACCTCAGCCTGGACCGCCTGGATGCTGTTGTCTTTGACGAGTGCCACTACATCAACGATAGGGACCGCGGGGCTGTGTGGGAGGAGACGATGATTCTTCTGCCGCCTGCGGTGAACCTTGTCATGCTCTCAGCGACGATTGATGCACCTGAGCTATTCGGATCCTGGCTGGGAGAGCTCAAGCAGAAGCCAATTCATCTGATTAG
>JACCDZ011799118.1_pt1 | contig 10258 bp, 8 predicted proteins | sample 7449551 | NCBI WGS metagenome assembly JACCDZ01 (sample SAMN15323452, study PRJNA562643) | freshwater metagenome | isolation source: river surface water | place: USA:Blue River Watershed | collected 2017-08-18
ATCCATTACATTGCCAATATCGACGTAGCCTAAGGCTAAAAGTTATTAACCAGAGGCATTTAAGATGCGCATAACAAATCTGACGTTCAGCCTTTGCATATGCCTGCTGGCACTCTTCCCACTTATCAGCTTTAGCGCTCAGTTTAGCAACAACTCTAAATATTTTGATCGCCAGGCTACAGATGAAAAAGAAGATCCTCGCTTTGTCATTGGAAACCTTTCGCTTAATGAGAAAATTGTCATCAGCGCCAGAATGATTACAGAAAACACAGATCAGGTTATTCCACTTGGAACTTTTTGTGCGTATCAAAAAGGTCATAATCCCTTTCCTTTGCGCATTACTACTAACGAAAATGGCTTTATAGCTAAAGGGTTAAATGGTCAAGGTAATCTCCCCTATCACATCCTTGTGAATAAAGTTGAGCTTAACTATAACCAAAAGCAAATGATTGAAACCAATAATTATGCTTTTGACGAATGTCAACTCTATGAGAACCTTGCCATAAAGTTCTCCAAATATACCATTCAAAATGCTAAGGCTGGTCGCTACGAGCTGTCACTTATTCTACAAAGCACATAGGCTATGATTCATAGCAAGAAAAAACGTTTATGTTTACTATTAGGTATCACAACACTATGCCCTTTGTTTTTACTAGGGTTCTCGCCCAAACTGAGTATTGCCTCTGATTTACCTCCTGGCTTTGAAGATTTTGTCGAAGAAGATGAAACCAGCCTGGTAACCATCATGTTTGGCAAGGAAAAGCTGCTAGAAACACCTGCCACATTTAATGACGATAAGATCACCTTTAACGAACCTGATCTAATTCTAAGCAAGCTTAAACCTTATATTTCTAAAACAGCACAGCACTTATTGCTTGAAGAAATAACACAAACCCAAAAAACCAATGCGGATCGCTTATGCACTAAGGGTCCAAATTGCGGCTTTGTCAGACCTCAGGTCTTCGGTGTGATTTTTGATCGCAATAACTACCGTGCGCATATTTTTATTAATCCTAAATACTTACTCGCACAAGATTCTGTTCCCGCTAAATTTTTGAAAGATTCAACCGCAGGATTTGGTGTACTTAATTTATTTCAGCTTGGAGCATCTGGCAATAATGATCAGAACCAATCTATGGCACTTAATCATAATGGTTATCTAGGCTATGGTAATTGGCACCTCGATTATAAAGATAACCTCACTTATTCGCTTACACCTGGACAGCCACCGATCAGGCAATTTCAATTTCGAGATTTTGATCTCAACTGGCGCCGTAAAGAATACCACTTATCCCTTGGCTTACAAGATACGGTTGGCACAATGATTATCCCAAGCTTACAGATTCTTGGAGCAAGCTTACAAACCAACCTTGAGCTTTTGACTAATTTAAATGAACAAATCGCAACACCCGTTGAAGTAAACATCATCGTACCAAGTTATGTGGATGTCTATCGTGGCAACACATTAATTGGCACACAATACTTTCCACCAGGCAATCATTTTTTGGACACGCAAAGCTTTCCATCTGGCGCTTATATACTCAGGCTTGAGACACGCACACTCACCAATCAGACCTCAAACAAACAAGTGTACTTCATTAAAACGAATGCACTGCCATTATTGACCCTGCCAAACTACGCTATAAGTTATGGGCGCTTGGCTGAGCCAACTTCTGATACGGTTTTTCCAACCCTGACTGATCTTGATGTTTTGACCCTGGAAGCCAAACAACGCCTGAACAATTTTTTTGGCATTGGTGAGCACTTAACCATGTTTGCTCAAAGAGAGGTGCTTAGCGAATTTATGTTGATGATGGAGTTGTCTCACTTGAGTTTTTATAACTCTTTTGCACTGAGCAACTTCGGTGACCTGGGTGTTGCGTTCTCGATAGCTGGGAATATTTCAGGCGTAACACTTAATACGTTCTTTCGTCAAATGTGGATTAAGGAAAATAATAACCGCTATATCAACCAATATTTTGAAGATACACAGACAAGCAATACCAACCTTGGCACATCGCTATCCTTCAGATGGCATGACATTAATTTTATGACTTCATTAAGCTACGCCTATGTCGATAATAATTTTCAGCACGATTTTGGTTTTGATGTTTCAAAAACCTTTAGTTTGGCTGACAATAATGATTTGACACTTTCATTATCACTTGATCACTCTGAAAGCAATAAGAGTGCTTTTATACAGCTTAGCTGGAATTTTGGCACACCACGTGGCTGGTATGTGGCAGCGGAGCTTGAAGGTCAGTTCAGCCAACAACCTGATCAGGGAACTCAAAGACAAGAAAACACCAAATTGAATATTGGCAAAGAATTCATCCATGCGGACTATCAAAATGATCTTGGTTTAAGCTCTGAGATAAATCATAACACGCAATATTATTCTCAATATGCAAGCACGAACAACCGCTATTTCAATACCCTGCAACAGTTGAATCTGGCACAATCTAAAAACAACAAAGATGTGATCAGCTACAATATTCAAACTTCAACTTCATTTGCCTACGCACCTCTTAGTAATTGGGGAATAAGTAGCTCAGACAATCGCAGTGGTGTCATGATTTATGTTGCTGCTGATGTTCCTAGTAAGTACACCGTCTATGTCGATGGCAAGGAAAGCATTGTGATCACTAATAATCAAAGCTACTTTATATCTATGCCCATATATCAAGAACACAACATTCAAGTGCAGACACATGAGGTAACCCTCAGTGTGCCTGATAATGATCGCAATGTTATTCTTTATCCAGGTAACGTTGAAACCATCAGGCTAAACGCTAAACCTGCGATTTTAGTCATGGGAAATTTTATTAGCTCAACAGGAGAAATATTAAGCCATGCCAAAATCAGCGGAGGATTAGAACCTGGTGAAACTGACACGGATGGCTTTGCGCAAATCGACGTTCTAACGGGGGCTAAGCTTATTCTTGAAACGATGGATGGTCAAAAGTGTAGCGTCAACTCAGGTACCTTGGCGAGTGAAGATGGCATTGCATTTAAGGATGAGATTGTTTGCACAGCGGAATAGATAATTCAAGTCACCCTTATGAATCACTGGGGTTATGCACTTTTGCTGGTCTTAAAGACTACCCCGTCTGCACGCCTGACCACTTTAAAGTGGTCAGGCGTGCAACCACCCCTTCACTTGTGAAGGGGAATTTAGCAGGTCAATTGTTGATAGAATCAAGCCCCCAAGACCAACAGATTTAATTCCCCTTCACAAGTGAAGGGGTGGCAACCGAAGGTTGACGGGGTAGTCATAGCGGAAAAATCCACTAAGGATCAGATGTATCCTTTAGGCTTAGGCTATCAAAGGTCACACTCAGCTCTTTTATGCTAGGGTATTGCGCATTTTTGAAGCTTGAGTTCTTAGAAAAAACGGTGTAATACGTCTTGCTAAAAATTGGCGTTGGATGAACGACTATTCCTTCCAGTTTAATATCTTGAGTCAAATGCTCCACCACTTCAGGAATAGCTGGAATAAGTTGAATCTTATTTATAATAAGCATTCTTAACGCCTGCTCTAAGGTGTTATAGGTTTCAATGCGCTCACTATTGTATGGCTTAGCCAAACAGCGTAATAGCGCGCTTGAGTAACTATTATCCTTAACAAGACCAATTTTGATGTTAAGTAAGCTGAGATTAGGGCACAGATCAAAATACTGTTTTTCATGATTTTTGTTGCTTATCCATACATAGTTCACTTGAGTCATTGAGCTTCGTGGATAGTATACATAAGACTCGCGTGCTGTTTTTTTTGAAACCATCAAGGCTCCATCCATCTTCCCTGTTTGCACAAGCTTCCAGCACTGTTGCCACGGCATAATATGTACTTGAAGTTCAAGTTTAAGTTGAGCAAACATTTTTCTATTACGCTCAACATCAGAGCCCAATAGGTTACCATCATGCTTGTAATCATAAGGTGGCCATGGTTCTGTGCAGAATTTTAGCATCGATCCATTTGCCTGAGCACCAACGACAGCTGGCACAATGAACCAGGTTAAACTGAGCAGTTTTAAATATGGATGCGTTTGCCTGTTTTTTCTCATTTAAATACTCCTCTGAATGAGCTTCAAGAGTTTAACAACTTAACCAAATGAAATCATCCAGTTGTCTTACGTCCTATTTTTAATTGCGCTTCTTAGCTGCTCAAAGCTGATTAGCGCCTCATTGGGTGTGAGCTTTCTTGCCATGCTTTCTTTAGCTTTATAGCCATAGCCATAAAATATTTCATAACTTACCACTAAGCCTTTGGTATGAAGATTATTGCAGAAGTTTTTCCAGCGATTTTTTCCTGTTAATGTCTTACGCATTTTTGTATCACTCAAGGGCTCATTCAGCTCGCGAATATCCTGCCATAAAGTTTCAAGATCATCATACTGCAGGCTTAAGGTTTCGGCATCCATCACTGGCGTTTTAAACTGCTCCCTTACCAGCAAGTCCCCCACATCGCGCATGTCAAGCATTTGGTTAATATGAGGCATACCATCACTTAGCTGCCAGGCTTTTTTGAGCTCTTGCAAGCTCCCGCTGCCAAAACTGGTAAATACAACAATACCTTCTGGTCTTAGCCGCTTATGCCAATCTCTTAAGGTTTTGGCTAGACTCGTGGCTTGATGAATTTTGCAGTTTGATATGATCAAATCGCACTCTTCATCATCTACTAACCGATCGGTGAGTCTTGCATTTGGATACAACTGCCTAAGCTTTTCTTGCTCAGTTGAATCAACTCCCTCCAGAAAAATAAGCGCAGGGTCAACTTTGATAAAACTGAGCTTATCTAAAAGCCGCTGGGTAATTTCATTTTTGATAAAGCTTTGTGCTCTATATCGTTGCTTATGACGAGCAAGCAATTGTTTAAATAAGGGTTGATCAAACATGCTAAAAAGCTGCCTAAGTTTAAGATACACGCATTCTACCATTCACCGAGCATCTTAGTGGGTAAGTATCTGCCGAATTTTTTAAAAAAACCAGCCATTTCATTTCGGACAGTCTGTCCATTTAATACAATCTGGTACAATTTATAGTGAAATCATGTAGGTAAGCTCGCGTTTTTGTGCAAAGATAACGTCACAATCAGGTTGGATTACAAAAAATACTAAACAAATGCAAATTATACATGACACAACTACAATGCGCTGCCAGATGGGAACTATCCTGCCTGAATTAAAGGGAGTAGGCTAATGGGGAAGCTTATCAGCAACGGCAAACACTATCTTCGATTTTGGGCTTTTCCTGCTTTACTGATTATGTTTGTGATCTTAAATCTATTTTTCATCGTGCTCTCGTACCAGCAATATCGATATCATCAATATCACAAGACGTTGTACTCGCTGACCAATACCACTTTTAAAGTCTATCTGCAGCAATACCATGCGCAGCAGTTGAAGTTTGAAGCGATTGATCCTGTGCCCAGCTATATTACCTACGAATTTACTGCTAAGCCCACATTTTCCCCTGTCATTGAGCTCGACATACCAACCAAACAACAAAAAAACAGTCACCTTTTATACACTGAAATTAAAAATCAGATCAAAAATGAACTGGGGGAACTTCCCTTTTTCCATTCCAAACAGATTTCTATCTGTTACGTTGATCTTATGCAATGCGCAAACTTCACCATTGAATTGCCAAATCGCTATTATTTGTACTTTTTGCTGTTGACTTTTGCTATCTTTATGGTGCTCATTATCCCCTTGCACTTTCTATACAGTCAAAGACTGCTTCAACCATTTTTGCGCATGCAACAAATTGCAGACAAACTGGACATTAATAACAATCCCTCCGTAATACAGCCTTTTAACGTTAAAAATTTAGCGGATTTAATGGAACAAACCTGTCACAAACTCAATAAGCTAATGGATGAAAAAATATATACCATTAAGGCCATCTCTCATGATTTAAAAACACCTATAACGAAGGCCAAGTTATATACCTATAACCAGGTGCCTGAAAAACATCACCCTGAGCTTCTCAAATATTATGACGACATGGAATACTTGCTGACACAAATTGGTCATTATACAAAAAAGCAATACTTGAACGAAAAGCAACACAAAATTGACGTGGTCGACTTTAGTGAGTCGATATGTCATGAATATCAACTAAATGGCTTTGAGGTCAGCTTTTCAACCACACTGACAACAGCGCTGATCACCATTCAACATAAGGCATTTAAACGCGTTATGCAGAATCTGATCGACAACGCTTTAAATTACGCAGGCAGCGTTACAGTTGTGCTGAAATACGATAATAATGAACTGTGCTTATTCTTTACGGACAAGGGTCCTGGCGTTGCAACGGAGCATTTAAGCAAACTATGTGATCCTTTTTATCGCGTCGATGCTGCTCGCAGTCATAACGTCTCAGGTTCAGGGCTTGGTCTTGCCATTGTCAAAGAGATTCTTGTACACAATCAAGCTAAATTAGTGATTTTCAACAATAACCCACCACCTGGGTTAAGCGTCAAAATCTCATTTAGTCATGTTATTTTGGTACAATCAATGGAAACATAATCTGGAATGCGCCTGTAAATCATCAACTTGCCCCACCTCTCCCCCTTGCGGGAAGCTCGGAAGGCGTAGCCTTACGGGTGAGGGGTGAAATGCACTTAAAGCCACCCTCATCCGCCAAAGCGTACGCTTTGGCGGCTTCTCCCATCAAGGGAGAAGTGTAGCCCTTAGCTACTTAGCACGCTTGCGCATAGTCTCCCACAGATGAGTTAGAAATATTAATATTGGGTATTATTTGTTTGTAGTCATAAGGAGGAAAACTCTGGGTTTGACTAAGATTACTTATACACATTGTGGAGTTGGAAATATAAATAGCTTTGGCGGCACTTGAGAACCAGTTACTATAAGGATCAGCAGGATGAAATCTACGCGCAAATTGAGAGTCTTGAGCCGCAAAAACAACAGGATGTGAGCTAACTGACCTGTCTGAAGTAAAATGGTCAAATCTTATTTTGTATGATCCATCAGATGGTAGTTTAGCCAAATTATCCTGCACAAAAATTCCATCTTCAGCGCCAGAATAATGAATATTACTAAAGGTAAAACTGTATTTTGGCGTCTCAAGAGATTCTGATACGATCATAACCATCGCGGATATGCTGTCATCCCTATCTGTCTCTACGGTGGCATCATTGATTGCCGTTAAATTACTTAAGGCTCCTGGAGCATAAAGTACAATTTTATCATCAGAATGTGCATCTTTATATCGATGCAGTGTCGCTTTGTTATCACCATCAATAATCACCCCTGCTGGGATATAAATTCTGTGGTCCATGACATATTCCTTGGCCGCGAGCTTAATAATCACAGGGTGATCTGCATCAAGCTTTGGATCAATATGTGGAGAAGTTTGTGCCAGTTTAATTAAATCATCTAAAGATTGCCAATCTTGAGCTTTGATGGTTCTATCGGCAATTTCATCCTTAATGATTTTGTTTAAATCATCAATTTGCTTATTGAGCGCATTAATTTTTCCTGAGTAAATCTGATCCAGCTCGGCAATATTTTGCTGTGCTTTGCTTGCATCATCACCGGCTTTTTGAGCGTCAGATTTTGCTTCTTTAGCATCATTTTCAGCTGTTGTAATCCTTTGATCAAACTGATCTACCTTATCAGCAGAAGCTTTAGCGCTATCCGCTGTTTGTTTGGCAGTATTTGCGGTCTCGGTGGCAGTAGTTGCAGCTTCGGTTGCCTTGCTCTCAGCAGCACTGACTCGGCTATCATAGCTATCTACCTTGGTGGAAGCCGTTTGTGCGGTTTGTGTGGCACCTTTAGCTTGCTCGTTGGCAGAGGACGCAATTTGTTGGGCAGAAGTAGCATCGCTTTCTGCATTAATAAGACGCGTATCAAAGCTTGCGACCTTTGTTGCTGCTTGCTGTGCGATGGTATTCGCATCATTAGCTGTTGTTATGGCAGTGTCGGCTTTATTGCTGGCTGTTTTTGCTGCCGTTTCCGCATTGTTAGCATGAGCTTCGGCATTGCTGGCATGGGTTTCTGCTTGAACAGTCTGAGCAGAAATCTCATCAATCGAATCTTCAATCGAATCTGCCCAGCCATAATTAAGTGCGCTAATTAAGCTACCAAGTGTTGGCAGATGTGTAGGATCAAGATAGGGAAGCTTAGCATTCCCCATAGAGGTCATTGCTAGAGCAATACCCCCGATAATAAGTTTTGTTTTCATTATTTCTCCTGTCGTTACTAATTTTTAATTCAACATTCAACATTCAACATTCAACATTCAACATTAAAAATGGTATCCAAGACTTAAGGACAGATTGAGCATATTGGGCACATAACTGCTGCCGTAATAAGGCGCATAAGTATTTTTTCCAAGACCAAAAATATATTGTGCCTCCAGCGCAAGACTTAGGGAGTATGGCAGTAAATATTGATAACCCAATGAAATAAATGGGCGGATATTGGTTTTATTCATTCCTTTTAATGCTGGATTGTGATAGGTGGGGATAGTGGTTGTAGGACTAAACTTGGAAAAAACAATGGCAGGTCCCGTGGATAACAAAATTTCACTATCGATACTGGCGATAGGAAAGTGCGCGGTCATTGATGGATTAATGCCAGAAAAAGCCATTTTAATTTCTCCATTGGAGAATATTGAGCCACCATTATCAAGATTAAATGAAGCTGTTGCGCTACTTGCATACCAATAGCGCACGCCAAAAGATAAATATTGCCATGGGCGAATACCAAACTCGGCAGCAAAGTAAGGAGAATAGCGTTTAGCGGGTTGGTAAACATCAGATGTACCCGCTCCAGGCAGCTCAACCGTTTGTTTTGACTGCGGAAAGCTTTTGTACGAAGCGCCACCGTAGACGCCAACATAAAACCAATCCTGGGCAGCCAGTGTTGTTCTTCGATCATCCTGAGCCAGAGTGATACGAATAGCAGTATCCAAATCGCTTGATCTTGCCGATGCTGGATTGCCTGCTGATTCCGAAATAATATCCGAATTTGCGTAAACAGTTCCATTTGTAACACTTAAAATGGGTAATAGTATCAAGTGAAGTTTTCTCATCATTAGCACCTTAGTTGCTTAAAACATCGGGGATGATAAAAATAAATCAAAGGGTGCGCGACATTAATTCAAAAAGATGGACAAAATGATGACTTTTGAGTGAAAAGATGCTTTTTACTGAAAATTTCCCTTCCTGCTAATCAAAAGAAAAAGAGTGGCTATTAAGGCAAAAATCAGTATAATTCGTGCTAAAAATGACTTCAATACACTCTAACTCAATGCCTGCAATTAAAGATGTACATAGATGGAGTTTCCCGAAGCATAAGAATGCGCTCAAGAGACTAATTAAACCAATGACTGATAAATTATGTGCAACTGGATTATCTTATACTCGGTTATTTGAAAATGGGCAGGTGATTGATTTACCCGTATTGGAGTGTGAGCTACATGGAGTATGGTTGGAAGGAAATCCCAACCAAGACCCTGCGTTTCTTTTAAACAATGTAACAAAAATTCCAAAAATGATGTGGTATCACGAATTAGGCTCTTTTTTGTGCACAGAAGATCAATCTCACTACGCCTTTATTGAAAATATGCGTCCATTTGACCCTTGCCTGTCGTACATTAAATATAACAAGGATAATTCGATTAGTCGCCTTTCCGTAATTACTTCATGCCCAATACTTGGATTTTTCAGTGATAAACATCATGTGCTGGATCAATGTATAACTTCGATTGAGTCTTATTTATTTGATCCTAAGACAAGATTTGCTCAAGAGTTCGACATTTCTAATGACATTACCCCTATTGTTTTTAAGGGTGTTAAAGATAGTGTTATCCTTGATGTTTTATCTCAGTTTACAACTCAGGAACTGGCTTGTTTCAAATTAATTTACACAGGGCATTATGAGTCAAAAGAAATTGCATCGAAACTTCAAAAATCGCCAAGAACAATCGAAGGGATTATTGCACGACTTTTACATAAGCTAAATTGTAATAATAAGTATGAGCTGGCAGTAAAGATCAGCAAAATGCACGATGTAATGCGATTCGTGCTTGTAAGGGTAAGTGCTACCACATGACAATAGTTAAGTCAATACGTAACATTACGCTATTTTAAAGGCAAATGAGCAGGTACAATATTGATCAGTTTGTAGCAATTAAATACGGCAAACAACTCATGGAGGTTATGAATACAATGAATGGTTCAATACAAACCCGTCCTTTAGCGGATATACATAAACAGCAATGGAAAAAA
>JACCDZ010066667.1_pt1 | contig 10253 bp, 10 predicted proteins | sample 7449551 | NCBI WGS metagenome assembly JACCDZ01 (sample SAMN15323452, study PRJNA562643) | freshwater metagenome | isolation source: river surface water | place: USA:Blue River Watershed | collected 2017-08-18
CCCATGTCTTCGTAAAAACGGATGGCTCGCGTGGTGAGGTCAAACTCACGCGCTAAGTCGCTGATGGAATAGGTGGTCGCCATGATTTCCTTGTTTACGTTTACGTAAACGTCAATTATGACGGGAAATTTTCAAAAACCCAATCAAGACCACGGAGGTAAGGGTTCATCCTTAAGAACTCGCCGACGTTGGGCGTAGTCGGGCATGACGCTTTGCACGGTTTCCCAAAAGCGCGGGCTGTGGTCCATCACACGCAAATGGCTGAGTTCGTGGGCCACCACGTAGTCGATCACATCGCGCTTGTGGTGGACCAGCCGCCAATTGAGGCGAATCGCGCCATTGGCGCTGGCACTGCCCCAGCGCGTGGCCGCGCTGCTGAGCGACACACGTTGCCACTGCACCCCCAGCTGCGGTGCGAAGTGGTTGAGCCGCTCCACAAACAAGGCTTTGGCTTGGCGCATGAGCCAGGCTTGCACAGCATCGCGGATTTGCTGGGGCTCGGCGTTAAGGGGTAGACCAAGGCGCAAGGTGTGCGTGCCTGCTTCTGAGGGCTCAAACTGTGCGCTGTTCTTTTTGAGCGTGCTGCTTGAGTCGAGCACCACCTTGAGCTGATCGCCCAAGTAAGGCAACACCACGCCATCCGCCCACACGATGCGCGCTGCACCCAGCTGTTGCTGACGCTTTTGCATCTCCACGAGCTTGCGGGCTATCCAATCGGCTTTTTCATGCAGCGCAGATTCCACCTCACCCAGCGTGACCCAACGCGGTGCGCTGACTTCTAAGCCATCGGGACCAATGGCCATGCCAATGGTGCGGCGCTTGCCACGCCGAAAAGCATAGGCCACATCGGTGGTGCCGAGTTGGATGCGGCGTGTGGCGCGGGGGTGGACGTAACGCGCTTTGGGCAGCACTTGACCCAAGGGTTCTGGCGGCAGATGCGGACCATGTAGCACGGGCGTTGGCGGCAAAGCGTGGGCATCGCGGGGCAAGCCCCCCATCAAGCTTGTTGGCTTGAGGCGTTTGGGTGGGCGAGGCTTGCGCTTTTGAGGGGTTGGTGGCTTGTCAGCCCCCAGACCTTGCAGGGCCTTGGTGGTAGCCCCATCGAACATGTCGAGCACGAGTTGCAAGAAGCGGCTCATGCGCGTGGGCTCAATGTTGGCCGATGTAGGCCTCGGGGTCGAGGCGGTGCATTTCGGCTTCGATCCATGCTTCGACTTCACGCATCAATTCGTCGGCATCGCGACCGACGCTGGGGATAGGTTTGCCAATGGACACATCCACCACACCTGGATGTTTGATGAAGGCTTTGCGTGGCCAACATTTGGCGGAGGTCACCGCCACAGGGATGACGGGCGCGCCCGTGGCAATGGCCAAGCGTGTGCCGCCTGTTTTGTAGCTACCGCGCTCCCCGCGTGGAATGCGCGTGCCTTCTGGAAACATGATGACCCACACCCCTCTGTCCAGCAAAGCCTGCCCCTGCTCCACCACTTTGGAAAATGCTTTGGCACGTTGGCTACGGTCGATGTGAATCATGTCCAAGCTGCCAATCGACCACCCAAAAAACGGCACATACAGCAGCTCTTTCTTGAATACGTAGGCCAAGGGGTGCGGCATGATGGCCGGCATCAAAAACGTCTCGTAGGTGGATTGATGTTTGACCAACAAGATGGCGGGGCTGGTTTCGCCCACGGGTAAATTTTCTTGGCCTTGCACTTGGTAGCGGATGCCCATGATGACGCGCGCAGCATCAATGCTGAGCGTGAGCCACTTTTGTGCAATGGCGTAACGTGCATCACCTTTGGCACCAAACAAGCGCGCCAGCAAGATGAGCAAAGTGTAGGGAATGACGGTGACAAACATGAACGCCATGTGCAGCGTCGAGCGAAGCATGGCCATCATGTGGGTGTTCCTACTTTGTGAGTTTTCATCGAGGGCTCTGACTGCGCAATGAGCCAATCGGCAAATGCGCCGAGGTCGTTATGCGCCACAGTGCCTGGCGGAAAGTCGGCAGGCAATGGTTGGCCTTTGAGCTTCTCGCCTTTGCCTGTGTGCACCAAGTGTGTGGCGCAGCCTGCCGCAGCGCCTGCTTGCAGGTCGCGCAGCGAATCGCCGACGGTGTGCACGCCTTTGAGGTCCATGCCGTAGCGCTCGCCAATTTGCTCATACAAGCCAGGCAAAGGCTTGCGGCAATTGCATGTTTCTTCGGGGCTATGCGGGCAATAAAACACGGCGTCAATACGCCCACCCACAGCGGCCAAGAGCTTGTGCATTTTGGTATGCATGGCGTTCAAGGCCGCCACATCAAACAAACCGCGACCTAAACCAGATTGGTTAGACGCGACCACCACATGCCAGCCAGCATGGTTCAAACGCGCAATCGCTTCGAGCGCATCGGGCAAGGCAATCCATTCATCGGCAGACTTGACATAGTCGTCACGGTCTTGGTTGATGGTGCCGTCGCGGTCGAGGATGACGAGTTTGGTTTGCATGGCTGGGCTTTGGGTTTAAGACGCGAGGGCTGACAAATCGGCCACGCGGTTCATGGCCAAGTGCAAGCACTTGAGCAGGCCTTGGCGATTCAAGCGCAAGTCCATCTCTTCGGCGTTGACCATGACATCGTCAAAGAACGCATCCACAGGCGAGCGCAATGCAGCAAGCGTTTGCAACGAGGCGGTGTAGTCGCCTGCGTTGAACTGCGCTTCGGATTCAGGCAACAGTTTTTGCATGACCGCATACAGCGCTTGCTCGGCATCTTCTTTGAACAAGGCGGTATTGACGTGTGCATCGACCTCACCTGCTTTTTTCAGCACGTTGCCAATGCGCTTGTTGGCGGCTGCCAGGGCAGAAGCCTCAGGCAAAGCGGCGAAGGCGCGGACGGCTTCAAGACGCTTGCTCACATCCGTCAAACGTTGTGGCTGGAGTGCCAACACGGCTTCGACCTCTTGAGCTGAATAGCCTTGCTCGCGCAAGCCTCCTGAGAGGCGGTCGTAGATGAACGAAGCCAATGTGGCAGCGGGGTCTGTGATCTTGTCGCCAAATGCGGGGATGGCTTGTGCAATCAAGGCATCCAATCTGACATCTAAATTGGCCTCGCTCAACATGCGCACCACGCCCAACGCATGACGGCGCAACGCGAACGGGTCTTTGTCGCCAGTCGGCAAATTGCCAATGCCAAACATGCCCACCAAGGTTTCAAGCTTGTCGGCCAAAGCCACGACCACACCCACGGTGTTGCGTGGCAATTCGTCGCCAGCAAAGCGGGGTTTGTAGTGATCTTCAATGGCTTGTGCCACGTCTTCGCTCAAACCGTCGTGACGTGCGTAGTAGCCGCCCATGATGCCTTGCAGCTCGGGGAATTCGCCCACCATGTCGGTGAGCAAATCGGTTTTGGCCAATTGCGCGGCTGTGTCGACGGCTTGCATGAAGGCAGCGTCTTTGGCTTGCGGCAACAAGGCGGCAATGCCCTTGGCAATGGCGCGCACGCGGTCGGTGCGCTCGCCTTGCGTGCCGAGCTTGTTGTGGTACACCACCTTGGACAAACCCTCCACGCGCGAGGCGAGTGTCTTTTTGCGGTCTTGGTCAAAGAAGAATTTGGCGTCGGCCAAACGTGGGCGTACCACGCGCTCGTTACCACCGATCACGGCAGACGCATCGTCAGGCGTGATGTTGCTGACCACCAAGAACTTGTTGGTGAGCTTGCCAGCTGCATCAAGCAATGGGAAATATTTTTGGTTGGCCTTCATCGTGAGGATGAGGCACTCTTGCGGCACGTCGAGGAATTGTTTTTCGAACTCACACACCAACACGTTGGGGCGCTCGACCAGAGCAGTAACTTCGTCGAGTAATGCGGCGTCTTCAATCGGCCGGAGCGCTCCGTGCGACTTCGAGTCCTCCCCGCCGCCAACTTTGGTAGCGGCGGCTTCGAGTTGACGTGCAATTTCAGCGCGACGCTCGGTGAAGCTGGCGATGACAGCGCCGTCTTTGGCGAGTGTGTCTGCGTACACATCGGCATTGGCCAACACGACGGGCGACACCTTGGCTTCAAAGCGGTGGCCTTGCGTGCTGTTACCAGCGGTCAAGCCCAATGCTTTGACGGGCACCACAGCGCTTCCGTGCAAGGCGATCAAACTGTGTGCTGGGCGCACAAAGTTGACGCTGCTCCAGCCAGGCAATTCGCAATCGGTTTCGAGCTGGTAACTCATCACTTTGGGGATGGGCAATTTGGCAATGGCTTCGTTCAAAGCTTTTTGCAAGCCGTCGGCCAAACTCGCGCCTTTGACGATGCTGTCGTAAAACAAGGCTTCTGCTTTGCCGTCGGGGGCGCGTTTGAGTTGCGCCACCGCCTCAGGGCCTGCGCCCAAGGCTTGCAGTTTTTTCAGCAAGGCGGGGGTGGCGTTGCCGCTAGCATCCAAGCCCACCGTGACGGGCATGAGTTTTTGTTGCACGGCTTTGTCAGCAGCTAATGCAGACACAGCGGTGATGTGCGCGGCCAAACGGCGTGGCGATGCATAGGCTGTGACAGCAGAATTTGCAGCTGTCAAACCTTGGGCTTTGAGTTGGTCAAACAGCACGCTAGAAAAAGCGTCGCCGAGTTTTTGCAAAGCCTTAGGCGGCAGCTCTTCCACGAAGAGTTCGATGAGTAGGTTGTGTGTCGTCATGTTTTTGTGTCCTACGCTCAAGCGGTCTTCTTCGGAATTTGGTCTACCCATTGGCGCGGCGCCATGGGGAAGCCCAAACGCTCGCGGCTTTCGTAATAGCTTTGTGCCACGGCACGTGCCAAGTTACGGATGCGACCGATGTAGGCGGCACGCTCGGTCACACTGATCGCACCGCGCGCATCGAGCAAGTTGAAGGTGTGGGCCGCTTTGAGTACTTGCTCATATGCGGGCAAGGCAAGCTGAGCACCCATGAGGTGCTGGGCTTGCTTTTCGTGCGCGCCAAAGGCGGTGAACAAGAACTCGGCATCGCTGTGCTCGAAGTTGTAGGTGGATTGCTCGACTTCGTTTTGCTTGTACACATCACCGTAGGTCAAACCCTCTGTCCATTGCAGGTTGTAGACGTTGTCCACGCCTTGCAGGTACATGGCGAGGCGCTCTAGGCCGTAGGTGATTTCGCCGGTGATGGGTTTGCAATCAATGCCGCCCACTTGTTGGAAGTAGGTGAACTGGGTGACTTCCATGCCGTTCAACCAAACTTCCCAGCCCAAGCCCCATGCGCCCAAGGTTGGGTTTTCCCAATCGTCTTCTACAAAACGAATGTCGTTTTTCTTGAGGTCAAAGCCGAGGGCTTCGAGTGATCCCAAATACAGCTCCAAGATGTTGCTGGGTGCGGGCTTTAACACCACTTGGTATTGGTAGTAGTGCTGCAAGCGGTTGGGGTTCTCACCGTAGCGTCCATCTTTAGGGCGGCGGCTAGGTTGCACATAAGCGGCCTTCCAAGGCTCTGGCCCCAAGGCGCGCAAGAAGGTGGCGGTGTGCGAGGTGCCCGCCCCCACCTCCATGTCGATGGGTTGTAACAAGGCACAACCCTGTTCGGCCCAATAAGACTGGAGTTTGAGAATGATTTGTTGAAAAGTCAGCATGCAAAGTGACCAGCTAACGCTGGCGATTTAGGCTGCAGGTCAATACGCCCGCAAACCTCTGATTTTACGGGCCGAAACGCCTCTGACCGTGCCTAGATGCATGCGCCATGGCGGCCACGATCAATATGGTCAACAAAGCTACGCCTGCCAGTGGCCAAAGCCCAAAAACTGATACCCACTGGGCGTAGGGCGTGATGGGGCCATGGCCCCCATACACCTCAGCCGTGAGTGCGCCTTGAACGGCACTGGGCAAGCGGTGCGTGACCTGCCCTTGGGCATTGATGATGGCTGTGGCTCCCGTGTTGGTGGCGCGCAGCATGGGCCGCCCCAGCTCTAGTGCTCGCATGCGCGAAATATTCAAGTGCTGGTCAATGGCTACGGTGTCACCAAACCACGCGATGTTGCTGAGGTTGACCATCAAGGTTGGTGCTTTATCGGGGTCTGCAAAGCTGCGAGCCAACTCTTCGCCAAACAAGTCTTCGTAACAAATATTAGGGGCGATACGCTCGCCTTTGAACGCCAAGCTGGGTTGCGTCACATCGCCACGCGAAAAGTCCCCCAAGGGAATATTCATCATGCGCACAAACCACTGAAAGAGTGGCGGTACAAATTCACCAAACGGCACCAAGTGGTGTTTGTCGTATTGATAGCTGGCGGTAGATGCGGGCGTGGCTTGCGGCATCAGCGCAATGGCTGAGTTGCTGTAGTGCAGTTGGCCTTGCTCGCTTCGCGTGGCGAATGGCAAACCGATGAGGGCCGCTTGAGCCCCTTTGCTGAAGTGGTTTTCTAGCTGCGCCCAATAACGATCTGGCAATTGTTGCTGGATGACTGGGATGGCCGTTTCGGGCGTGACCGTCAAATCACTGGTGCTGGCCAGCAGGGCATCGCGGTAGTTATGCAATGCGCGGTTGACGTCTTCACCAAATTTCAAATCCTGCGCAATATTGCCTTGCAACAAAGTCACGCTGATGGGTGTTGTTGATTGCGCAGCCTCATTCTTGCTTTGGCTTGGCGATGTGAGCCATGTGTAGCCAAGCATCACCGCGAGGATGACGACTGAAATTTGAGTGGAAATAGTTGTGGAACGACTCTCTTTTCTTTCGGCAGTCACGGCCATGGCGAAGAATGCCGACACAGCACACAGGCCATACACGCCAATCCATGGGGCCCAGTGTTGCAGCAGACTATCGACATGTGCGTAACCCACCGCGCCCCATGGGAAGCCTGTCAACAAAGTACCTCGCAGCATCTCGGCCATTGTCCAAACAGCAGCAAAAGCACTGGCGCGCGGCCATACCTCTACGCCAGTTTTGCAGACGGTGTGATACAGCGCAGCCGCAGCGCCGTAAATCAACGAGAACGCTGCCGCTAGCAAGCCAACGGCTAAGGCGGAAAGAGGCGCTGGTAAGCCACCATAACGATGCATGGAGATGAACAACCACCATATGCTGCCCACAAGCCATGCCAAAGCAAATAACCAAGTTTTGAGGAATGCCTGCTTGCTTGAATGGCTGCGATCAATCTGGTAGGCAAGAATGCCTAGGCTCACACATTGCAGCCAACCTTGTGCTTCGCCTTTGAACGCTCCCTCAAACGGCCATGCCAGTGAAAGGGCTTGCGCAATGCCTGCGCCGATCAGCATGGCTGCTGCTTGAATCGTCATGGACTGCTGCAGGTCGTCCGGCGCGTGGTGTTGCATGCCTTATTGCGGCGCTTTTGCTTCAGGTGCTGGATACACCTTGAACCACTTCACCGCGCCGCCGCGCGTGTGCAAGACTTCGAAACGTAATTTGTTGATTTCAAAGTGCTCGCCACGGCGCGGGACATGGCCCATGGCATGCGCAATAAAGCCACCGATCGTGTCAAAGTGTGTGTCATCCGACTCTTCTGCGGCCGTCACTTCAAGCTGTGTGCCAAACGCTTCCCCCACCCGCTCTAGCGAGGCATCACCGCTGACACGGTAGGTGCGATCAGCCAAAGCAAAGATGTCGCCGACATCCTCTTGACTGTCAAACTCATCTTCAATGTCGCCCACAATTTGTTCTAGGACGTCTTCAATCGTGATGAGCCCTGCGATGCGACCAAACTCATCAACCACCAGCGCCATATGATTGCGTGTGTTGCGAAACTCACGCAGCAAATCATTCAAGCCTTTGCTTTCAGGAATGAACACAGGTGGGCGCAACAGGGTTCGAATATTCAGCGAGGGTGCACGTTGCAACTTGAGTAAATCTTTGGCTAGCAAGATACCGACCAAATTGTCTCGCTCGCCCTCATACACAGGGAATCTTGAATGGCCTGTGTCAATGACTTGATGAAGACTCTCTTCAATCGGGGCATCTAAATTGATCAGGTCCATGCGCGGCGCAGCCACCATGACTTGCCCTGCTGTGAGGTCGGCCATTCGCAGAACACCCTCTAGCATGAGACGGCTTTCTGCACCAATGACTTGGTTATCTTCCGCGTCAGAAAGCGCATCTAGCAACTCTTCGCGTGAATCTGGGCCTGGGTGAATGAACTCAATCAAGCGTTGCCAATAGCTGCGCTTGTCTTGTTTTTCTGTCTCTCGGGATTGCGGGGGTATCACAGTGTTGCAGCGTAGGCTGCGGGAGTCTGACAAGCCTCAAGCATAGCCCATGTAGATGGGCTATTTAGCTATTCTGCGGCTTGGTGGCGTGCATCGCGCACACCTTCACGGATTTCTTGCACTTTGGCGAGAAAGTCCCAGAAACGCTTTGCGTCTTCTTTGATGCTGTAGTTTGTCTTGGCGTACTGATCGGCAACGAACTCTGTCACCCGACTGTCTAAATCCCGCTTTGGCAAGCGTAAATAGGCCTCTGTTTCAGAGCCATCCCGCTCAATTTGAGCGCCGCCTTTGCGAGCAATACGAATCATGGGGGCGTTCTCGCTCAGGGCATGGATGTACATTTGGTAGACCTTTTCGTTGCGCGCGTGAATTACGGCGCGCTCGAACAAACGCGCGCCGTAGCCACGTCCGCGCGCATATGCGGCGACTGATACACCAAACTCTGCACTAGATTCGCGACCATCCTCTTTCATGAACGCCAGATGCGCCATGGCAATGATTTCGAGGTCCGCATTGAAAATGCCATAAATTTCATCGCGATCGAAATTCAGCTTATCCACATAGCGTTGAATGTGCTCGTCAGTTGCGGTATATCCAAATCGCAAGTAACGATCGTGTACGGACAGGGCCAGCAAATGCTTCAAAATATGAGGCAGGTGATCTGAGCTAAGCGGTGCAATCGGAATCAACACTCCCTCAGTATTTCGAAGTTGCTCTTGGGACAAACCTGCTAAGCGAAGCATTTGCCTTCCTCCCACTAGGGTAGTTTTTGCAAGAGTTTGTACGAGTGTCATGACTCAATTTTAAGGGTTTTCCCTCATCCTTGCGTTAGACTGACACGTTTTAGGGCGATCACTCTAAATTTAGAAGATTAAGACTCTGTAACTCGCAGCACATAAATGCGCGATGTATTTTTCTCTTAATGTCAGAATGAGGCTAAATGCAGCTTAACTGCGTATTTCTAGTTTCATCATGCAATCACTCCCTGTTGGCGTTTCCTTTTTCGAACGTGGATGGTTATCGTCAAATAACATACTCATCCAAGATGCCGAACAAGCCATACTTATTGACAGCGGCTACTGGACACACGCCAAGCAAACACAGGCACTTGTCGCATCAGTCTTGGGTCAACGACCTCTGACCACGCTGATCAACACGCATCTACACAGCGATCACTGCGGCGGTAACGCTCATCTACAGGCGATCTATCCTGGGCTACGCACATTGATTCCTCCTGGACATGCGACCTATGTTGATGATTGGGATGCGCGAACGCTGACCTATGAGCCAACAGGCCAGCATTGCCCGGCTTTTCAAAAGATGGGAACGCTCCATCACGGTGACAGCGTTGAGGTAGGCGAGATGAGTTGGCGTGTCTATGAAGCCCCTGGACACGATCCTCATGCCATTCTGATTTTCAATGAGGTTGATGGCATATTGATTTCCGCAGATGCACTTTGGCAGAACGGCTTTGGTGTCGTGTTTCCAGAGATCGAAGGGGATAGTGCGTTTGATGAAGTTGAATCTACACTCAACTTAATTGAAGAGTTGAAGCCTAAGCTGGTGCTACCAGGTCACGGGGGTGCGTTCGCAGATGTATTTGATGCGCTCGCTCGCGCGAGAAGTCGTCTCAAACAGTTTCGCCAGTCACCAGAGAAGCATGCAAGCTACGCGGCAAAGGTGCTGCTGAAATTTAAATTGCTCGAGTTGCAGAAAATTAAACGCTCAGAATTTCTGCTTTGGGGCGATTCAGCCCAATATCTAAAGTTGCTCTCGACTAAATATGCAAAAGGGCAAAGCTTTGACGCTTGGTTTATTGACTTATGCAAGAGTCTAGAAAAGAGTAATGCTTGCAAGATGGACGATGAATACATCATCAACATCAATTAATCGGAGCACAAAAAAACAAAAACCCCCACTCGATTGAGCGGGGGTTTCTGAGGCTGTAACAGCCTGACGATGTCCTACTTTCACACGGGAACCCGCACTATCATCGGCGCTAAGTCGTTTCACGGTCCTGTTCGGGATGGGAAGGAGTGGTACCAACTTGCTATGGTCATCAGGCATAACTTGTTGTCACCTTGA
>JACCDZ010323987.1_pt1 | contig 10249 bp, 7 predicted proteins | sample 7449551 | NCBI WGS metagenome assembly JACCDZ01 (sample SAMN15323452, study PRJNA562643) | freshwater metagenome | isolation source: river surface water | place: USA:Blue River Watershed | collected 2017-08-18
CGCCGGTCTTGACCATGCCGCCGGGTTTGCGGCCTGCTTTTTCATCATTCGGGTCGATCAGCTCGCCGTCTTGCCATTCTTCCTTTTCCATCAGGATGGGCAGGCTGATGTGGTCAGAATACTTGCCGACGATTTCCTTGAGCTTCCAGGTGTTGGCGTACTCCAGCGCCTCTTCGCGCAGGTGCAGGATCACGCTGGTGCCGCGCTCGGCGCGGGTGATGGTTTCCACCTCGAAGTCGCCCGTGCCGCCGCTGATCCAGCGCACGGCGTCTTCGGGTTTGGCGCCCGCACGGCGGGTTTCGACGGTGATTTTGTCGGCCACGATGAAACCTGAATAAAAGCCTACACCGAACTGACCAATCAGCTGCGCGTCCGACTTCTGGTCGCCGCTGAGTTTGCTCATGAAGTCCTTGGTGCCGCTCTTGGCGATCGTGCCCAGGTGGTCAATCGCTTCTTGCGCCGTCATGCCGATGCCGTTGTCGGTGATGGTCAGCGTCTTGGCGGTTTTGTCAAACGACAGGCGCACCTGCAATTCGGGTGCGTCTTCGTACAGCGCAGTGTTGTTGAGCGCTTCAAAGCGCAGCTTGTCGCAGGCATCCGAGGCGTTGGAGATCAGCTCGCGCAGAAAGATTTCTTTGTTGGAGTACAGCGAATGCGTGACCAGGTGCAGCAGTTGCGCGACTTCGGCCTGAAAGGCATGGGTTTGTTTACTCATATTGATTCAAAAAAGTGAAAGCAAGGATAGAAAAACCAAAACGCCATATAGCTGGGGGCGATGGTTTCGAATTCAAGATCTGAAGTTCATTGCAGTCATCAGGTGATAAATGATGAACTGTGCGGGGGAAGGCAGAGTTCAGTCCTTTACACCTTGCTGAGGGCTGTAATTAAAGCTTCCAACGTAGGCACCTTGCTGCGAGTGGACTCCAGGACCGGCAGCGGGAAATATTTCTCGTAATACCGCGTGTCAGTAGGATCACCTGGGGCAAGCCTTTTCAGTTCACTTTTGCAGGCGCTGGTCACGGCTGGCGCTTGTTTTCCAAGAATAGACAGCAAAGTGGCTTCAATGGCTGGGGTGGAAAAAATGAGACTGACTTTTTGCTTTTTGAACCAGGTCGTTTGAGCTGGCAGCAATGCAATGTCAGTGTCCAGAACGGCGAAACGAACATCAAAGTCAGCTGTCTGGGCAACGGACTTGATTTTGTCAATCACCCCTTGTGGGCCATATCCATGTGCATTTTTGATGCTCACGGACAAAGGCAAACCCCGTTGGTAATAAAGACGTTTGAGGTGCCCTGCAAAAGCTTCCTCGGTTTCGCCTTCCACCACGATCAGCACGGTTTTATTCGATTTTCGCAAAGGGCGTTTGACCATGTGCGCGCCTCACAGAACCGGCACAGCGCCATATGTGCCAGCCATGTATTTGGCATAGAAGTTGTCGTCAGCACGCACACCCTCCATGTCGGATAGACGCCAAGCCTCGCTGCGGCAACGTTCGTTCTTTTCAACCAGCATGATCTGACCCTTCTTCAGCAAATTCAGGGTCTCCATTGAGTGGCATGTGAAGATCAGTTGTGCATTGTGCGGATTGGTCTTGGAGCTGACAAACAGGTTCAGTATTGGCTCTAACATGAGCGGATGCAGGTCGGCTTCCAGCTCATCAAACAACACCATGCCGCCTTCCAACAAGATGGGTAACAAGCCTGCTAGCAATACAAACGCAGCTTGCGTGCCGCTGGACTCGGCAAACATGGGCAGCTTCATTTCCCGGCCACCATCGTTGTGGATGCCGAAAGGCACCAACATTTTTTCTTCTTTGCCGTCCCGTACCGCATGTAGCGTCTCTATGCGCACATCGCTTAGGCCAAAGTCCCATTGCTTGAGCAAGATCGCCATGCGGGCTCTTTGCTGGTCGTTTTCGGCAAAAAATTGTGCAGCCAACAGCACATCAGGGGTGCCATTGAAAGCCTGACGGCCTACCGCATCCACATTGCTGTAGCGGCGACCCAGTACTTCGATGATCTCGCGGGCTGTGTCCACGCCATACTGCTCTGCCGTAGAAATTAGAGAAGCCAGAGGCTTGACCTTTTCTGCTTGTTTTTGGAGCAGGCCGAAACCACGCTGCACAATGGACTCGTTGCCCGTCTCAGCGTTCCATTGCCGACTGAACAGCTCGCTGAAAGTTCGGCTGGTTTTGAGCCGCAAAGACTCGGAGACCACGCGATCTTTGTTCAGCGCCAATGCGTACCGGTAAAGCTTGCCATGGGCTTCAAACTCCAGCTCGAAATGGCTGGTGTCGCTGGACGCAAAAGCGTGCGGCTTGACGGCCAGGCTTTGGCTGGGCTCCATGAAAAAGGACTTGGTCATGAACCAGCAAACAAAGTCGAGTGCCTTGATGACGCTGGTCTTGCCTGCACCGTTGGCACCCACCACAGCCAGCAGCTTGCTCAATTGGCGGTCCGTAGCGGCAGACGAAAAACTGCTGTCAGAGCCATTCGCCCGAGCATCCAGGACGAAAGACACCTCGGCTTCGTCGGCGAAGGAGAAGAAGTTGGAGAAGCGAAGAGAGTGGATCAACTTAATTGCTCGCGTGTTTTCAACAAAATTTCGTTGATTATTGCACGGCAAGAAATTTTATCTAGTGCTGGAAGTGCTTTGCGCCGCGAGAGGCTGGAGTGACTTCCAAAAGATGGCAGCAGATTGACGCCGTTCGTCGATCGCAAAAAGTTCATGATTCGGAGCGCACCCCAACACATGTGCAAGCAAATCCGGCAACGGTAGTTCCACACACTCTTGCAATTGAGGAAAGAGCACCAGCGAATAGCCCCGCTCAGGATCGATAAACACACTGCTCAATGTATCAGGGCACAGTTCAACAACAAATGGCAGCGCTTGATCTACGGTCACGGACATTGCATAAGCACCATTCATTCTGAGTACAAGAATAACAACCGCCCCGGGATAACCAGCCACTTTGGCAAAGTGTTGGAGTGCATATTGGGTAGGCGATCCATGCAACTTGGGTTGAGTTTGTGAGTTTGGCCAAAGACCAACGCGTGCCTCTGCAGCCTGCGTAGTTGCCAAGTAGGCCGGACCGAAAAGCGAAAAACCAATAGCCAAAGCCATTTTGCAGATGAATCGTTGATCGAACTTCAGATTCATCTGCAATTGCCCTTGGATCGACCGCGAATGAATAGCAGTGCGAATGGCTTGCAGATTTGCAAAATCAGTCGAGCTTGCATGCTCGAACCCAGGGTAAGCTTGACCCGGTGGCAAGCCAACAACCGTTGCCCCCAGAATCCGACGGGCTTTGGTCTTTTTGAAAAGTTCGTTCAGTGACTCCAATCCCATTTTCCATCGGATTGGGTCATCACTCACAGGAAAAAAGTAAACGGTCGATGGGTGTTTGCGTTTTCGTGGATCACCACCGGCATACCAATACATTGCCTCATCATTGGTGCGCACCCAAATGATGGACTCGCCTGAAGGGCCAAGCCAAGACTCAGCCACCTCATCCTGTGCAGCTTGCAGATTCGGTATGTTGACAATGCCAATGTAGATCAAAGGGAAAGAGTGATTTTTCCCTGGCCCGCAGTAGTACTTGCGTGCCGCTTCAGCCAATGTATTCGTTACGAACCAGGACTTGGCATAAGAGCCGTCTACATAGGAACCAAGATTGTTATTGCAGGCGCGGCAGACATTGCGAAGCCTGTAATGCGAAGGTGCATGCGCTCCTCCAAGAAATTGCGGCACAGCATGCTCATCTGTAGATTCAGATTCTGGTCTTTGCTGCGCGCAATACAGGCAAGTGAATGTCATCTCTGCTTGAGCCAACGTCATGGAAAAACTTCAGAATCAAGAAGTGGGTTTGACGCGTGTCCTTCGCTTCTTGACAACCTCGGCCGCTGGTTCTTCAACCGTCGGTGGCAACAATGTAGTCAGCTCGCGGTAACGCTCGAACAGGAAGGCCACTCGGTCGGCGTCGTCCTCGCGGCCCATGTAGTTGTAGGCATCGTCCACGGCCACGTCGAGTGCGTCGTGTGCATCGCGCAAGTTGGCGGGCATGGTGTCCGTGTTGTACAGCCAAGCCAGGCTTTTGTCCTTGTATTGACTGCGTGCATCAAGCACATCTTGGGCTGCGACTTCAACCGCCTGGCGAGCTTCGGAGTTCAGGGCCTTGGGCCAAGGGTAGTTGTTGTAAACGATGGTGTTGGAGTAACGGTAGTCGCTCTTGAGTCGACCGCAAACCGTGCGCATCCAGGCGTTGTGCATGGTCGAGCAGAGCATGCCGAACTCGTAGGGGGTTGCGTTGGGGAGCATGAACACCAAGTTGCTGGCAATGACATCAGCCTTGAGATACCCGATGGGAACAAATCGCCGATTTTCAGAGGACACACTGGGGATCAGAAGGTAGTTCGATGATGTCTGTCGAATCTCACCAAACAAATGTGGCACTTCTGCCAGTTTTTGGGTGGCTGCTTTGCTGCTGGCTTCGCGCATGGCACGCACGCCCTGCAAGCGACGGGCAATTTCCTCAGAGGCCAGTCGGTCTTCGGGCGTGCTGTTCACCAGCCACAGACAATAGCGGTCAAGTTTGTTGATGAATTCCTCAGCGCCAAGGAATTGCCGAATGTATTTCGCCGCCACCACATCGGTGGCTCGCAAGGTTTGCGCCTCGATGGGAGACAACAACAGGTGACCGCCATCGGTCGGTTGGCTGCCCTTGGTCATTTCTGTGACTGGACAAATCGGTTTGCGTTGCTTATCAATGAAGACCGCCGGACCGTCCACCAAGTAACCATTGATGCGTCGGGCCGTCATGGGCCGAGCATCGCCACCAATGTCGTCACCGTAGTCCCAAAGTTTGCAACGCGTGGGTTTTTGCAGGCCCATGCCCACGATTACGCAATGCACAGCGGCCACACCGGCACCCTCATTGCTCCACCGAAAGGTGCGGTGGGCAAAACGAATGTGCAGGCCTTGTGCCATGAGTGGCTGCCACAGCACCGCCACTTGTTCTCCCTGGGTGATCGAGTTGGTGGACACAAAAGCGGTTTGGATGGCTGGGTTTTTTTGCATCATGGCAAAGGCCTTGACGTACCAAGCGCTCACATAGTCCAGTACTCCGTAGCTGGTGTAGCCCTGAGCGGAAAACACGCGTTCCATGTCGGCTTTTTGTTCGACGCTTTGCTGGGTGTAGCCCAGAAACGGCGGGTTGCCCACAATGAAATGACAGTCGCTGGCAGCAATCACTTCATTCCAGTCATGGCGAAGTGCGTTGGCACACACAATGCGGGCCTTGCTGCGCAGAGGAATGCGTGGCCGGGCACCCAACTTCAGGTTCATTTGGTGGTCTGTTAGCCACATGGCCACCGTGGCGATTTCGACCGCTGTGGGGTCGATTTCGATGCCAAAGAATTGGTCCACATTGCATTCTGGTGCGCGGCGTGTCTTCTCTTCTTCGGCCAAGGCTTGCAGCACCAACTCTTCCAGATAGCGCAGTTCGCGGTAGGTAACCACCAGAAAGTTACCGCAGCCGCAGGCAGGGTCCAGTACGGTGATCTGGCGCAGTTTCATGTGCAGTGCGGTCAGTGCTTTTTTGTTGCCGCGCGCTTGTTGTAGTTCTTCATGCAGTCCATCCATGAACAGTGGGCGAATGCAGCGCAGGATGTTGCGCTCTGATGTGTAGTGAGCACCAAATTCGTGGCGCTTTTGGCTCTTGCCGCCGGCCTCTTCGTCTTCCCAGTGCATGATGTACTGGAAGAGGCTGCCAAAGATGTCGGGGCTGATTTCAGACCAGTCGGTCTGATTGCAGTTGAGCAAAGCCTTGCGTGTGCCTGCTCTGAAGTTGCCTGGTGCAATCGGGCGGCTGAACAAGTCGCCATTGATGTACGGGAAGGCATGAACGTCTTGCTCTTCCGGCGTGAGGTCTTCAAAGGTGGGCTCTTTCGTGCGGGCTTCATCGCTGGTGTTCAGGCGCAGGAACAGCTGGTTGAGTGCGGCCCCGAGGCCCCGGCCATCGCTTTGCGAATTGGCAATGAGCGTTTTGAAGGGTGTGCCTTCGCCAAAGATGCCGGTGTCCTCGGCAAACAGGCAAAACAAAATGCGGACAAGGAGCGTTTGCAGGTCCGCTTGTGGGTAGCGGTCAGCCTTGACAGCATCATGCAGCGCACCGAGCGTGGTGGCAGCTTTTTGGGTGATTTCTTCCTGCAATTGCTGGTAAACACGTTCGTAGCCCAGCAAAAAATCCAGTGCATTAACGTGCTGGCGAAAATGCGCCAGCTGAAAGCGCAATGGCTCCTGTCCCTCAGCGGCTTTCAAGTCGTAGAGGTGCAGATTCTGAAAATCGCTGACCAGGATGTAGCGTGGTTGTTCAGCCGGGTTCTTGAGCAGGGGCAGGTAGCCCTTGGCTTGTTGGTAGGCCTCTGCCAGGTCCTGACCTTCAGACTTCATTTCAACCAGCAACAGGCCCGGAAAGAAACCGTCGATTCGGTTGATGCCAGTGCCGCTGGCTTTTTGGATGCGGCGCTCGAAATCGACTGAGCGTAAGTAGTTGAGCCCATAGACCGCGCAGAGTTCACGAATGAAGTTTTGCGCTTCACCCATTTCATAACTGGCCTTGGCAAATTGTTTGCTGAAGGCTTCGGCACGGTTATTGAGTTCGTCTTGTAATGATTGCTCCCCGTCCGTAGATGGCAGTGAGTTTTTTTGTTTTGCTTTCATCCCTGGAGTTCCGTATTCATGTACGAAATTTTTAATTGATTTTGCTGGCTGGCAAGAGCGATGGCCCTGGGTGATAACACTTCAAAAACGAGGTGTTTGAGGTCAACGCGCTTGTGCGCCCACTTCCTTGTTCCAACGCTCCAGCAGGCGGCGGCGCTCAGCGGCTTTGCCGTATTTTTCAAAGTCGTATTTGATCAGGCGCACGTTGTCCACGGACGGAATGCGGGGATCAGGCTTGAAGGTCTTGTTGGCCGGGCTTTGCAGGCTGTCGGCTTTGCCGCCGATGCTCTGGCCCGCAGGGCTCATGAGCCAGTCGTAATAGCGTTTGGCATTGGCCGCGTTGCGGGCGCCTTTGACGAGGGCAATGCCGCCAATTTCGTAGCTGGTGCCTTCGCAGGGCGCAGTGCTCATCACTGGGTATTTTTGATGACGCCACATGTCAAAACCAAAGATGAAGCTGATGCCCACGGCCACTTCGCCCTTGGCCACATTGGGCGCTTGTGCGGTGCCGCTGCGCGTGTATTGCGTCACGTTTTTGTGCAGCGCTTTCATGTACTCAAACGCGGCGTCTTCGCCCATCATCTGAACCAGTCCCGCGAGGATGGTGTAGGCCGTGCCGCTGGAGGCGGGGTGAGAAATCTCGACTTCGCCTTTGTAGATGGGCTTGACCAGATCGGCCCAGCATTTGGGCTCGGGCAGCTTCTTTTTCTTGAGCAACTCGCTGTTCCAGCCAAAGCCAATGGCGCTGGTGTAAAAGCCACCCACCATGTTTTGCGTCATGGCGTATTGGCGCACGCTCCAGCCGTGCAGGTCGTTCAGGTAGTCGGGCCGGTAGGGCGTAAGCAGCCCGATTTCGGCAGCCTGCAAAAACGGGTCACCCGTGCCGCCCCACCAGATGTCGGTCTTGGGGTTGGCGGCTTCGGCACGGATTTGCGCCAAGGCTTCGCCGGTGGCTTTGCGCGTCTGGTTGACGGTGATGCCGGTGGCCTTGGTGAATTCCTTGGCGGCCATTTCGCACCAGCTTTGGTCGGTGCTGCAAATGGCGTTGAGGCTGCCGGTTTGGGCCGATGCGGTGCTGATGGCCAAGGTCGCGGCAATCAGGCCGGCGGCGGTGAATTTCAAGTTCATGTGGCGTCTCCAGAATCTGTGGATGGCTTTCAGCTGGGGCAGTGCGTGCGCGGCACGAAGCCCGCCCTTCAGAATGACTCGTTGGGCCCCAGGTAGCGCCACGTTCCGGCGGGCATCTGGCCCAGTTGCACATTGCCCATGCGGATGCGTTTGAGGCCCACGACTTTGAGGCCGACTTGTTCGCACATGCGGCGGATCTGGCGCTTTTTGCCCTCGGTCAAGACAAAGCGCAGCTGCTCGGGGTTTTGCCACTCCACTTTGGCGGGCTTGAGCGGCTTGCCGTCCAGGCTCAGGCCGTGGCGCAGGCGCTCCAGTTGTGCTTTGGGGAAGACGGCCTGCACATTGCTGGTGACGCGGTCGTTCTCGTCGATGCTGCTCAGCTGCGTGGCTTTGCCGCCGTAGGTGGCGGATGCGGCCGAAGCGGCTGCGGTGTTCTCATGACCGGTGTAGGCCACGCGCACCAAATATTCTTTTTCCATCTCCGAGTCTTCACCGATCAGCTGGCGCGCCACGCGGCCGTCTTGCGTCAGCACCAAGAGGCCGGTGGAGTCGATGTCCAGTCGCCCTGCAGGCGCCAGGTTGCGCAGGTGGGGCGGGGTGAAGCGCATTTTGGAGGGGTCACCCATCCAGTGGCTGCGCGGGTTGATCAGCGTGATGGCGGGCTGGTGCCCGTCTTCGGCCTGCCCGCTCACATAGCCCATGGGTTTGTGCAGCAGGATGGTGACCTGGCGCTCTTGTTGCAATTCGGCCGCCTTGTCCACCGTGATGCGGTCCGACAGCGTGACTTGCTGGCCCATGCTGGCCACTTCGCCGTTGACCTTGACCCAGCCTTGCTCGATCCAGGCATCGGCCTCGCGGCGCGAACACATGCGCAACTCGGCCATGCGCTTGTTCAGGCGCGAGGTGCCGCTGGGGGTGGCGGTTTCGCCCTTGCCTTCGGGGCGCGGGGCACGTTTGAAAACCGGGGACTGGGTCATGGGTTCAGTGGCGCAAAAAAGAAGTTGACCGATTGTCCGCTCTTTTTGTCAGTGAAATTGCGTCGTGCGCAGGCCCTGCAAGTCCAGGATGCGCAAGCCACCGTACTCCACGCGGATCAACTGACGCGCTTCCAGCACGCGCAGGGCTTCGTTCACGCGCTGGCGCGACAGACCCACCAGGTAGGCCAGCTCTTGCTGGGTGATGCGCAGCACCTCGCCCACACCCGAAAACAGCACCGGGTTGAACAAGGTGGCCAGGTGCCGCGCCAGCCGCAGTTCGGGGTTGTTCATGCGGTCCAGTTCGCGGGCGGCGATGAACTGGCCCAGACGCTCGTTGAGCTGGTTCATGATGAAGCGGTTGAAGCCCAGTGAGTGGTCGATCAGCCAGTGAAAGGTGTCCAGGGGCAGGCCCGCCACCACACTGGGGCGCAGGGCCTGGATGTTGTAGCGGTAAACCTCGCGCTTGAGGGCCGTGCCCTCGCCAAACCAGCCACCGGGCGGCACACCGGTGAAGGTCATGGTCTGGCCGCTTTCGTTGTCGGTGCTCATTTTGAGCAAGCCCGAGATGACGCCAAACCAGTAGGTCACCGGACGCCCGACGCGGCAAACATGGTCACCGACTTGCGGGTCGCTGACCACCAACTGGGGCACGATTTGCGCGCGCTCTTCGGCCCGCAGCAAACTCAGCCACGGGATTTGCTGCAGCTCTGAGTCTGTGGGGGCGCGGCGGCGCTGGTAAACACTGGGTTCTGTTTTCATCGCTGGGGCCGTTCGTCAGGAAGTGGTCAGTTGTGCTAGGGGTCTTCCCTGAATTGTCGTTGAAACGACAACTTGACGTCAAACTGGATCCTAGTATCCCTTATCGAATCCAGACGCATCCGAGTGGGTGTGCAGTTTCAGTTCACGTTTTGGAGACAGGTCAGGTCATGCAAACAACGTTTCCCCGATTGATGCTCAAGCATGCTGCAGAGCGCCCCGACGCGCCTGCGCTGCGCGAAAAGGAATACGGCATTTGGCAAACCACCCGCTGGTCCGACCTGGCCCGTTTGGTCGAGTCGGTGGCTTGCGGTTTGCACCAAGCCGGTTTGCAGCGCGGTGAGCACTTGATCGTGGTGGGCTCCAATCGCCCACGGCTTTACGCCACCATGCTCGCAGCGCAATCGCTGGGTGCCATTCCGGTGCCGCTGTATCAAGACGCCGTGGCCACCGAATGCGTTTTTCCCATCAACAACGCCGAAGTGCGGTTTGCGGTGGTGGAAGACCAGGAACAGGTCGACAAGATGCTGGAGATCCGCGAGCAGTGCCCGCAGCTCGCGCAGATCTATTTCGACGACCCGCGCGGCCTGCGCAAATACGACGAGCCCGGCCTGGCGTCCATCGACGAGCTCATGGCGGCCGGTGAAGTGTTTCATGGCCTGCACCCC
>JACCDZ011947107.1_pt1 | contig 10248 bp, 5 predicted proteins | sample 7449551 | NCBI WGS metagenome assembly JACCDZ01 (sample SAMN15323452, study PRJNA562643) | freshwater metagenome | isolation source: river surface water | place: USA:Blue River Watershed | collected 2017-08-18
ACCACTTAACCTCAGCACGGGATTTTATGACCGACATTATTTTAACAGCTGACGGCATTGAACAACGGCCACTGCGCTCGTTCACTGAAGAAGCATATTTAAATTACTCCATGTACGTCATTATGGATCGGGCCTTGCCGCATATCGGTGATGGGTTAAAACCGGTGCAGCGCCGTATTGTGTATGCAATGTCTGAACTTGGTTTGTCGCATCTGGCAAAATACAAGAAGTCAGCCCGTACCGTTGGTGACGTTTTAGGTAAATTCCACCCGCATGGTGATTTAGCCTGTTATGAAGCGATGGTGTTGATGGCGCAGCCATTCTCTTATCGTTATCCGCTGGTTGATGGCCAAGGCAACTGGGGCGCGCCGGATGATCCGAAATCGTTCGCTGCGATGCGTTATACCGAAGCCAAACTCTCTCGGTTTAGCGAGGTGTTATTGACCGAGTTAGGTCAGGGCACTGTCGATTGGGTCCCGAATTTCGATGGTACTTTGGAAGAGCCCAAAGTGCTGCCTGCTCGTCTGCCGCATATTTTGTTAAATGGTGTTACCGGTATCGCGGTAGGGATGGCAACCGACATTCCACCACATAATGTGCGCGAAATCGCCGATGCTGCGTGCCATGTTCTGGATAATCCAAGTGCCTCCGTCACCGATTTATTGCAGTACGTGAAGGGGCCGGACTATCCAACAGATGCCGAAATTATTACGCCAGCCCATGAACTTGCCGCTATCTATGAAAATGGTCGGGGTAGCGTGCGGATGCGGGCGCTTTATGTGCAAGAAGATGGCGACATCGTCATTACTGCACTACCGCATCAGACCTCTGGGGCGAAAGTTCTTGAACAAATTGCTGCACAGATGAATGCGAAAAAGCTGCCGATGGTTTCAGATCTTCGCGATGAGTCGGATCATGAAAGCCCATGCCGTATCGTAATTGTGCCGCGCTCCAATCGCATCGACGTTGAACAATTGATGCAGCATTTATTTGCCACCACAGATTTAGAAAAATCGTATCGGGTGAATCTGAACATCCTTGGCCTTGACCAAAAGCCTCGGGTGAAGAACTTGCTGGAAATCCTCAGCGAATGGCTGGTGTTTCGCCGCGACACCGTGCGACGTCGTTTGCAATATCGTTTAGATAAAGTATTGGATCGTATTCACGTGTTGGAAGGTTTGTTAATTGCCTTTTTAAACATTGATGAAGTGATTCGGATCATCCGTGAAAACGATGAGCCAAAACCGGTACTGATTGCTCATTTTGGCATCACTGAGCGTCAAGCTGAAGCTGTCCTAGAACTCAAGCTGCGCCACTTGGCCAAACTTGAAGAAATGAAGATCCGCGGTGAATTAGATGAACTCTCGAAAGAGCGTGACCATCTGCAAAGCATTTTGGGTTCTGAATCAAAACTCACCAAATTAATTCGTGATGAGTTGCAGGCTGATGCGTTGAAATATGGTGACGATCGTCGAAGCCCAATAGTATCTCGTGGCGAAGCAAAAGCCCTATCGGAGAAAGAGTTACTGCCAAGTGAAGCCGTCACTGTCGTCTTATCGGAAAAAGGCTGGGTACGTTGTGCTAAAGGCCACGATGTAGATGGCAACTCCCTGCAATACAAAGCAGGGGATGGTTTTAAATCGTCGGCAATTGGTAAAAGCAATCAATATGCGGCCTTTATCGATAGTAGCGGGCGAAGCTTTGCTGCTGAAGCCCATGATTTACCGTCAGCTCGTGGGCAAGGTGAACCTTTAACTGGCCGTTTCCAGATGGTTGCAGGGGAAAGCTTTGAGCATGTATTAATGGCCGATGATAGCCAGCAATTGTTGCTTGCCAGTGATGCTGGTTATGGTTTTGTCGCAAGCTTTGCGGATTTGGTCAGTCGAAACAAAGCCGGTAAAGCGCTATTAAGCCTGCCAACAGCCTCGAAAGTCCTGACGCCATTGGCAATCAAGTCGCCAGAAACCGACCAAGTGGTAGCCATTTCCAACGAAGGCCGGATGTTGGTGTTCCCTATTGCTGAATTGCCAAAATTGAGCAAAGGCAAGGGTAACAAAATCATCAGTATCCCGTCCGCTCGGGCGGCAAGTCGCGAAGAGTTTGTGAAAATCCTCGCGGTAGTGCCTGCAGAAAGCGGGATTACCTTAGTAGCTGGTAAGCGTAAAATGACCATTAAGGCCTCAGATCTGACACATTATGTCGGCGAACGCGGTCGTCGTGGTAACAAACTGCCACGTGGCTTGCAGCGGATCGACGAGTTATTAGTCGGCGAAGTTGCTGGCGAAACCGAGTAAAGTCGTTTAATTGGCGGTAAGTTAGTCGAACTTACCGCCAACTTCTTGCATTTAACTCACAGATCAAACCAGCCATTTCATTGAATACCGTTATACTGGGCCGTGTCATTTCGCCGAGGAATTCATGTGTTAGCAGTTATTCGTTTGTTTTTATTAACCTTATTTATCGTAGTCGCTTCAACTATCGGCATTGTTATTTGCTTAGTGCGACCATTTCATCGAGATAACGTCGGGTTATTTTCGAACTGGTATAGCCGCGCATCACGGATTTTTGGTGTGCAATTGGAGTTCCGGCAAAAGCCATCTTCTGCTGCCGCAATGCCGTGTGTATTTCTGGCGAACCATCAGAACAATTATGATTTGTTTACCATCAGTGGCGCCTTGATCCCTGGTACTGTCACCATTGGTAAAAAAAGCCTGAAATGGATCCCATTTTTTGGTCAGTTGTACTGGCTTGCCGGCAACATTTTAATTGACCGCAACAATAAATCACGGGCAGTTGGCGCCATGCAAGGTGCGGTCGACCGTATCAATAAAGACAAGGTTTCGGTCTGGGTATTTCCTGAAGGGACCCGGAGTTATGGCCGCGGGTTATTGCCGTTTAAAACTGGTGCATTCCACATCGCGCAGCAGGCGGGCGTGCCACTTGTGGCGATTTGTATGAGTTCGACCCAAGGGAAGATTAAGCTAAACCGTTGGAATAATGGCAAAATCATTATCGAATTTTTAGAACCAGTCTATCCTGAAGAGCTCGGTGTGCCTGTACGAGAGTTGGCCGAGCATATGCGTCAAATGATGTCGGATAAAATTGCCGAGCTTGATACTGAGCTAGCCAACGATTACACTTCGCAATCAACCACAGTAACAGGATGATTATCATGGAAAATTGGAATGAATTTACCGAAGAAACGGTCAATGCCTTACTCGAGGACGGCAGTGATCCGGATGCGGAATATACGATTGAACACCATTTTTACCATGTAGATTTTGCCCGTTTGGAAAAAGTCGCGGTTGAGGTGTTTAAATTAGGTTTTGAAGTTACCGATGCCGAAGAAGTTGAATTCGAAGACGGTGGCAGTGCTTGGGTGTTTGATGCTATTCGCGAACAATCGCTGGATGCAGAGTCAATCACCGCTGATGCTATCAAACTGGAAGCGTTAGCCAAACAATTCGGCGTTGAGTATGACGGCTGGGGCACCTATTTCGAAGGTGACGAAGAATTCGACGAAGACGACGAAGAGTAAGTCTCTATTTCTATTTATGCCAAAAGGAGCCAAGCGCTCCTTTTTTCTTGCGTAAATTTCTAGAATTACCGCCCTAAAGACTGCAGCAACGTGCCGTTGCGCTAAAAACTAAAGAATTAGTTGATCATAAAATAAACTTTAGTTAGTGTCCTACTAATTCTTTAGTAGATGGAGCCTTCAGCGATGGCCAGACAAAAATCCACGGAGCTTACCAGTGCGGAACAAAAGATCATGCAACTGCTGTGGCTGCATGGTGAGATGACAGTGCGCGATATTGCCGCATTGCTCAGTAGTGAACAAGCGGTGGCTTACACCACAGTGCAAACACTTTGTCGGATATTGCACGACAAAGGCCATGTCAGCTGTGAGAAACATGGCAAGGCTTTTGTTTATAAGGCTTTAACGGTACAACAAGAAGCAAGAAGCCAAGCATTAACTGCCTTGCTTAAAAAGTTTTTTGGCGGCTCGCCGGCGTTATTAGCACAGCATTTAATTACTGAAGAATCGCTTTCTGTTGAATTAGCTAAGCAGCTGCAAGATAAAATCGATACTGTTGCAGCAGATGCGTCAACAAATGTCGATGATGTACCACGGACTGACCGTGGTTATACCCAAACAACTTGAAGATGCTTTTTTTGCGGGAAATAAAAGTGCTTGCGGCAAGGCAGAGTTTTGAAGCTTTGGTTATTCCAAAGCGACAAGCACTAACGCGATTTCAGGCGCTTTTAGCCCCGTTGTTGCACTTGGCTGAAATGGCTTTTTCACAACAGCGCAAAACGAGTATCTTCCGGTTGCTTGGGTATATATACAAGCGGATTGCCAATTCAATGTCATTTTCATGGCTCAGCAGTTGGTCTATTTGCACGCCTTGGCTCATTTGCACTTGTTGGAGAGCGAGCTGGTATGTTTGAAGTTAGCTGGTTTGCCTTTTATCTAATTATCCATCTGATGATTTCGGCGTTTATTTTGCCTTGCCTGTATTTCATTGGGGAACGATTGCCACAACCTCAGTGGCTGCTGCGGTTGTGGAGTTTCGCGGCAGTCATAGTGTTTGTGCTACCGATTTTGTTATTGCAACCTTGGGCACTTGATCGACAAGTACTGCCTTGGTTTCATGGCAGTATCAAATATCTAAACAGTACTCCGCAGCTCTCTTCAATTCAGCTAACTTCAAACCAGCTCAGTTTAAATCAGTTCACTGAGCACGAGGCAGAGAGCGATGTATATGTTCAAGCCAACCCCGCAGCCAAACTAAATTCTGCTCCCTCACAATTTGCAAACCCACCAAGCAACGACGAACTACATCGTGTGCGCCAATATAGTTGGCCGGTGATTTCGCAAGTGATCTATTTGTTCTCTCCTGCGATGTGGCTTTGGTTATTGCTGCCGCTTGGCACAGCTTGGCAGTTGCTGCGGCTGCTTGGCAGTTACCTGGTGTCGCGACGGATTTACCAGCAGGCGTTGCCGCTAGCTGAGTGTGCAACACCATCGTTAATGACGACGTTGACGCAAGTGAGTTCATTGGCAATCAAAGTTCATCCAAATGTCCCAAGCGCGATGTTACTCGGACTGCGTAAGCCGGTTATTGTGTTACCACAAGGTTATCTCAGCCAATGCTCAGCGTCAGAACTGATGTTGATAGTGAAGCATGAACATGTTCATTACCAAAACCAAGATTTGTATGCTTTCAGCCTTCAGCAACTGGTGGGCTGCTTGTGCTGGTGGAGTCCAGCTTGGCGAGTGATCGATAAGCAATTGGAGCGGTGGCGTGAGTTACGCTGCGATCTGCAGGTGAGTGTCAGCTTGGCTGAACCAAGTCGTTATGCGCAAACCTTGTTAGATTGTGCTAAACGCATGCATTTAGCCAAAGCACCAACCGCTTCACAGTTATTTGTGCAACGTTGGTTACAACCTTCGATGCTTGCTCTGCGAATTGACGCCGTGTTAAGCGGTCAGCCACCTCAGCATCCTTGGCGATTTCGCACGTTACTGTTGTTTATGCTTGGTTTCTGTTTGGGCATTGGTTGGCTGGCCCAGCGCTGGCAACTAGCGGATTTACCGGCAAAACATGCGCAAGTTCGATTAAGCCAATTGCAACCGCTTGCGAGTTTGTTGCAGGCGGTCGCGGCTAACGACCGCGCCGAGGTCATTCGTTTATTAGACCAAGGCGCGCCACTGAATCTAGCCATGCCAGGCGAGGGCAGTGCGCTGATGGTCGCCGTGAACCATGGCCTTTTCGAGCAAGTTGAATTACTGCTAGCTCGAGGAGCCGATGTTGAAGTGAGTAGCCGGGGTGATGGCAATGCGTTAATTATTGCCGCCAGTCGTGGCGATCTAGTGCTAGCTAAACGTTTGCTGGACGCTGGAGCTAACGTTAACGCGGCAGTACTTGCTGATGAAACCGCCTTAATTAATGCAAGTTATCGCAATGATTTTGCCATGGTGCAATTACTACTTAATCATGGCGCTGACATTAATTTACAGGTAGAAACACCCATATCAGATGGTCCAGAAATGCGTTCGCCGCTTAGTCGAGCAAGGACTTCTGAGATGCGGCAATATTTGATAGCCAAGGGGGCTCGATGATGATGCCTCCCTAGCCAATCTCTGCGCTAATTTATTCAGCGAAGTTACCAAGCAAAATTCCAAGCAAAAATATGGTTATTACCGTGTTTGGGCTGCTTTTACTCAAAATTTGTCGAACTTACGAAATGCACAAGGAGTCAACATGAAGCAAAAACTGGGAAAAATATTTAAGCGATCCGCCGTGATTATCATGGCAATAATGGTGCTGCTGGCGATACCCGTGATTTGGTATTTCAGTGTTGATTGGGTGACGTTGCCAGAAGATGCCCCTTCATCACAACAGTTGTACCGAGCTGAATTTCAAAGTTCAGCTGATGAGGCATTTCTTTCACTGAAAGAAGCACAGCTACTGCAGCAATTCCCTGGACTCACGGTGGCTATCGCCTACCAAGGCACATTATTGTGGTCGGGAGCAGTTGGTTATGCCGATGTTGAAGCAAGAACACCTGCCACTATCGATAGCCAATTTCGCATTGGTAGCACCTCTAAAGCGGTAACGGCAACAGCCATAGCAAGGGCTGTTGCAGCTGGCAAACTCGATTTAGACACGCCGATTTCAGAGTATCATCGCGCGTTACCAAACCCGAAATGGGCGGCGTTAACTTTGCGCCAACTGCTTTCGCACACTGCTGGTTTGCCGGGCTATGATGAAAATACCGATCTTTTCGGCGTTTGGCATACCTTAATTAAACAAAAGAATTTTCCCGATGTGGATGATAGCTTAGCGCTATTTGACCAAGCTGAGCTGCAATATCCTGCAGGGCAAAACTTCTTATATAGCTCTTTTGATGTCAACTTAGCGAGCAGTGTGCTACAGCATGCAACGCATCAGCCTTTTCTGAATTATCTAAAGGCTTCGGTGGCTGAACCGTTACAACTCAAGAGTCTGCAAGCCGCCGACCAGCCTTATGCTCAGCAAGTAAAGTTTTATCAGCAGCTTAGCAACAAGCAAGTGAAGCCACATTGGCCGGTAAATTTGTCGCAGAAATGGGCTGGTGGCGGTTTAGCCGCGACTTCCAAAGATTTAGCCATGTTGGGAATGGCTTGGTTAAACCCTAAATTTATTCCGCATAACATCCAACAACAGTTCTGGACTAGGCAGCTACTTAGCAATGGTGAAGTCAATCCGCAGAATTATGCTTTGGGCTGGCGCGTCAGTCGTCGTAACTTTTTTTACTGCGATGATAAGGCGTTACTGAGTAAAGAGCTCACATGGATCCATCATGGAGGTGTCTCTGATGGCGCGCAAAGTTGGTTGGTGGTTTATCCGGAATATCAGTTGGTGTTGGCGATGAATACCAATACTGTCAAAGAAAACTATTGCGACTTTGCAGGCCAGGCGGCCGCTATTGTGCGTCCTTTTATGCGGCAAATTGCACCTGAGTTATTTGTAAATTAGGGACTTAGCCAGCGAAGTGGCGATTTGCAGTAAATCAATATCTAAGTGAGTAATTTAGTGAGTCAGTGCAGTGGTATTGCTGGCAATAAAAAAGCGACCACTGATGAAGTGGTCGCTTTTTCAATTGCACATTACTTTGAATGTAACGCGGTAACCTCAGTCAATTACAACGCAGCAATTTGTGCTTGTTGTGCCAGTAACTTGCTGATTGCCGCTTCGGCGTCAGCCAGTTTTTCGCGCTCTTTGGCAAGCACGGCTTCTGGGGCTTTGGCGACAAAACCTTCATTCGCCAGTTTGCCAGCAACCCGAGCTGCTTCTTGCTGCATTTTCTCTAATTGCTTAGCAATGCGGCTTAATTCCGCTGCTTTGTCGATAAGACCTGCCATCGGGATCAGTAAGTCCATAGCCCCTAACAACTGCGCAGCACTCGCTGGTGCTGTATCGTCAGCGCCAAGCACCGTGATGCTTTCCAGTTTCGCCAAGTTCAGCAGCAGCGCGCGGTTTTGCTCTAAACGACGAGTATCTTCGCTAGTTAAGTTACTCAGCAATACTGGCAATGGCTTGGTAGGCGCGATGTCCATCTCACCACGAATATTACGAATCGCTAAAATGAAGCTCTTCACCCATTCGATATCCGCTTGAGCGGCTGGGTTAATAAGTGCCGCGTCGGCCGCTGGGTAAGCTTGATTCATAATGCTGATACCAGCAGTAAAATCTTTGCTTGCCAGTGGCGCAACACGCTGCCAAATCTCTTCAGTGATAAATGGCATAATTGGGTGCATCAAACGCAGCAGTGATTCTAACACTGTCACCAGCGTGCGACGGGTGCCGCGTTGCTGAGCTTCTGTACCTTTGAATAACACCGGTTTTGTCAGCTCTAAGTACCAGTCACAGAATTGGTTCCAAGTGAACTCGTACAAAGTATTGGCAGCCATATCAAAGCGGTAGCTATCCAAGTACTGACGGAATTGACTGACCGTTTCTTGGTATTGGCTTAAAATCCAATGATCCGCAAGCGACAACTCCAGTTCGCCGCCATTGAGGCCAGTGTCTTTGTCTTCGGTCATCATCGTCACATAACGGCTGGCATTCCACAGCTTGTTGACGAAGTTGCGATAACCTTCCAAACGTTTCATATCCCAGTTGATATCGCGACCGGTTGACGCTAATGCCGCCAGAGTAAAGCGCAATGCATCGGTACCCGTGGCTTCGATACCTTCTGGAAATTGTTTTTTGGTTTGGTTGCCAATTTTCTCTGCCAGTTGCGGCTGCATCATGTTGCTGGTGCGCTTTTCTAACAGATCTTCTAAGCTGATGCCGTCAATCATATCCAGTGGATCAATGACGTTACCTTTAGATTTTGACATTTTGTCGCCGTTTTCATCGCGGATAAGACCGGTGACGTAAACCGTTTTAAATGGCACTTGTGGCTTGCCGTTTTCATCTTTGATGAAATGCATGGTCATCATGATCATCCGGGCAACCCAGAAGAAAATGATGTCAAAACCAGTCACTAACACGTCGGTTGGGTGGAAGGTTTTTAAATCTTCTGTGTTATCTGGCCAGCCGAGCGTTGAGAAAGTCCAAAGTGCAGAGCTAAACCAGGTATCCAACACGTCGTTGTCTTGGCGCAGGCTTACTGAGTCCGCTAAACCATGCTTGGCGCGAACTTCGGCTTCATTACGGCCCACATAGACTTTACCATCGGCTGCATACCAAGCTGGAATGCGGTGACCCCACCACAGCTGACGGGAAATACACCAGTCTTGGATATCACGCATCCAGCTGTAGTACATGTTTTCGTATTGTTTTGGCACAAACTGGATGTCGCCGTTTTCGACGGCTTCAATTGCAGTTTTCGCCATCGGTGCCACACGCACATACCACTGGTCGGTGAGCATTGGTTCAATCACCACGCCAGAGCGGTCGCCGTATGGCAGGGTGTTGTTCAGCTCTTCAACTTTTTCCAATAAACCTTGAGCATCTAAGGCCGCGACAATGGCTTTACGCGCTGCGTAGCGGTCAAGGCCAGCAAATTCCGCAGGGATCGCTGCGGTCATTGCGGTGTTTTCTTCGCCGTTGGTGAAGAAACATTCGCCAGTTGCACGGATAGTCGCATCTGGGGTCATCACGTTGATCATTGGCAACTGGTGACGTTTACCCACTTCATAGTCGTTGAAGTCGTGCGCAGGAGTGATTTTCACACAGCCTGAACCTTTTTCTTTATCGGCATGCTCATCAGCGACGATTGGAATACGACGATTAACCAGTGGCAGCAGAATTTCTTTGCCGATTAATGATTGGTAACGCTCATCGTCTGGGTTTACTGCAACTGCAGTATCACCGAGCATGGTTTCTGGACGAGTGGTTGCCACGACAATGTAATTGTTGCCATCCAACGTGGTCACGCCATCAGCAAGCGGGTAACGCAGATGCCAGAAATGACCTTTTTGGTCTTTGCTTTCAACTTCTAAGTCAGAAATCGCCGTGTGTAATTTTGGATCCCAGTTGACCAAGCGTTTACCGCGGTAAATCAGATCATCTTCATACAAACGCACAAACACTTCTTGTACGGCGTTGGATAAACCAGCGTCCATCGTGAAGCGTTCTTTTTCCCAGTCGACTGAGTTGCCTAAACGGCGCATTTGCGAGGTGATGGTGCCACCAGATTCGGCTTTCCATTCCCAGACTTTTTCGATAAAGGCATCGCGACCCATCGCATGAC
>JACCDZ010383177.1_pt1 | contig 10244 bp, 8 predicted proteins | sample 7449551 | NCBI WGS metagenome assembly JACCDZ01 (sample SAMN15323452, study PRJNA562643) | freshwater metagenome | isolation source: river surface water | place: USA:Blue River Watershed | collected 2017-08-18
ACTGGATCAGATGCTCATAGCCGGGTTTATCAGTAACCATATCCCACCGAAGTTAAGTCTGGGGCCACAAATCTGCCACAGAATAAGGGAAAGCGTAAAGCACTGTGATCAAAAATATATCGGCTTGCCCGTTTGCGCAAGGGACAGAGCAAATCAAGCGCTGTCCCTTTGGCTTAGTTTTGCGTCAAATCAAACACTAAAGTGTAAACCTGGCGACAACTGAGCAGGCATTTCCAACCGAGTTAACTCAACTGAAGCGACCGGATATGCACAATAATCTGCCGCGTAATAGGCGCTCGCTCTGTGGTTACCACTACCACCGATGCCGCCAAATGGTGCAGCAGAACTCGCCCCAGTAATTGGCCGATTCCAATTGACGATGCCAGCCCGAATGCGCCGTAAAAACTTTTGGTATAACTCGGCATTGTCAGACAACAACCCGGCCGACAAACCAAAGTTTGTGTTATTCGCCGCCAGCAAGGCTTGGTCAAAATCATTAAAACGGAATACTTTTAACAACGGACCAAAATGTTCTTCATCCGGTAACGCACTGGCATTTGTGCAATCGAGAATGCCAGGCGACACCATACCGGTATCTGCAACTAACAACTGCATGGTTACCAGCGGTTGTGCGCCTAACTCAATCAACTGCTGCTGGACTGCTAACATGCCTTTTGCCACTTGGTTGGAAATCATCGATCCCATAAATGGCTGTTGTTCAGCATCATAAAGCCCAACTTTTAGCTGCGAAGTCACTGCAACTAAGCGCGCTAAAATGGCATCGCCTTCGCTATTGTCGGGTAAATATAAACGGCGAGCACAAGTACAACGCTGCCCGGAAGAAATAAATGCCGATTGAATGATGTCATGCACTGCGGCATCAATGTCACTCACTTCAGTGACTAATAACGGGTTATTGCCGCCCATCTCCAGCGCCAAAATTTTATCCGGACGACCAGCAAATTGTTGATGTAAGAAATGGCCGGTGCGCGAACTACCGGTGAAAAACAAGCCATCCAATTCAGGGTGAGCGGCAACCGCTTTACCCGTGGCGACTTCACCTTGGACTAAATTCAGCACACCTGCAGGCAGACCCGCAGCTTGCCAAAGTTTAACCGTCTCTTCGGCAACCATTGGCGTCATTTCACTCGGTTTAAACACCACGGTATTCCCGGCAAGTAACGCCGGAATGATGTGACCGTTTGGCAAATGACCTGGAAAGTTATAAGGACCAAACACCGCGACCACGCCGTGTGGACGGTGGCGAAGGATGCCAACGCCTTGTGGCATTGGACTTTCTTTCACCCCAGTACGCTCATGATAAGCGCGAATAGAAATATCAACCTTGCCGATCATCGCCGCAACTTCTGTGCGAGTTTCCCACAAAGGCTTGCCAGTCTCACGGGCGATGGTTAGCGCCATGGCTTCTTTATGCTGAGTCAGTTGTTGGCCAAAGGCTTGTACTATTGCAGCGCGCGCATCAAAAGACAGATCGGCCCAATACGCAAAAGCACGTCGTGCCGCCTGAAACGCGCTATCAACTTGCGTTTCAGTCGCGCTGTGACCTTGCCATATCACTTGGTTTTTTGCTGGGTCAAGCGAACGCACCGCAGAGCCTTCACCCGCATGCCAGTGGCCGTCGATAAAATGGATCTGTGCAGTCATGGTCATGCTCCTATTACATTCTGGCTAATCGTACCCAATCACCATCAGTCACTTGCAGTGCTTTAGCAAAATCGGGAGATAAATTTACTTCTTCTGCGGTCTCTGAAACATGTAAATGTGTCCAGCTGGCGCGGAAATTTTCACGATTGGTATTGCAGACCAAGTAGGGTTGGCCACCAGAAACATCAGCGATGCGCACTTGCAATCGGCGGCTATTACGCGCTGTACGAATGTGCTCTAGCTTGGCTTCAACAGTAGGACCGGCATCAAAAATATCGACATAACCGGTAGTTGAAAAGCCTTCCGATTGCAATAACGCCAAGGCTGGGCGAGTTTTCTCATGCACTTTACCAATGACGGCCTGCGCTTCTTTACTTAACAAGCTGACATAAATAGGGTATTTCGGCATCAACTCAGCGATAAAAACCTTTTGGCCGATCCCGGTTAAATAGTCCGCGGTTGGAAAGTCCACGGAAAAGAAATGTTCTTCCAGCCAACGCCAAAATGGTGAATCACCTTTGGCATCTGAGACACCGCGCATTTCAGCAATAACCAAATCTGAGAAACGTTCGCGAAACTCGGCCATAAATAAAAAGCGAAACCGCGACAGCATCCGGCCATTGTTTTTCTCGCGGCGATGCTCACGTAAAAACAAAGTGCAGAGCTCAGTAGCGCCAGTATAGTCATTGCAAAGCGTTAGAATATCGACTGTGTTGTAGACACCCAACGCACGCGACGTATGCACAACCTTACCTAGATGATAGTTATAAAACGCATCCTCTAAGCCTACGGCGGCTTCAATCGCACTGGTACCGCAAATAGCGCCAGTTTCGGTATCTTCTAAAACAAACAGGTAACCTTCGTCACCTGGCTTTTGCACCGATTTCTGGAACGAATGTTCCGATCGGTTTATTTTTCGCTGCAGCAATTCATCATTGACCGGTAACGAGGTAAACCCATGCCCGGACTCCACTGCCATTTCATATAAGGCAGGAAAATCGGCTGCGCGGATTGGGCGAATCACCATCATAATCGCTTACTCCTGGTTGTGCGGGGGCTTCAATCCCGCTGTTTTTTGCTTTAATTGACCAGACTTATTATTGTTTTTTGCAGTCAAGGCCATGCTTCGGCTTGTATCCCGATTCATTGAAGCTGCGGACGTCTTGCTACTTCAGCCGCCCCACTCACATAGTCCACTATGCACTTGGAGATACTTGTAGCTGCGACCTGCCGGCAACTTCAATGATTCTGTGGGTCTTACAAATCAGTCTCTCGCGACAACAAGATCGCTCAAAAACTCAGTTATTTGGCGGTAGCAATTGTTGCTACCGCTTTTTCAAACAATTGCATGCCAGCAAGGATATCGGCATCCGGGATTACCAAACTTGGCGCAAAGCGCACCACGTCATAACCTGCCATCAACACTAACAATCCTGCCTCAGCAGCAGCGACCATAAAGTCACGAGCCCGGCCTTTGTAAGTGTCATTTAATGCTGCGCCCAGCAACATGCCTTGGCCACGGATCGCACTAAACACTTGGTACTTTTCATTAATACGTTCAAGTTCCTGACGGAACAGCTGTTCTTTGTGACTAACGCCCGCTAAGACTTCGGGTTGATTAATCGTATCCAAGGCTGCTTCAGCGACAGCACAGGCCAGAGGATTACCACCATAGGTCGAACCATGGGTACCAACCTTTAAATGCGCAGCAATGGCTGTGGTGGTTAACATAGCACCAATTGGGAAACCACCACCTAAAGATTTGGCGCTGGTCAAAATATCCGGGACCACGTTGTAGTGCATGTACGCATACAACTTACCACTGCGGCCGACACCGGTTTGAACTTCGTCGAAAATCAACAGTGCATTATGGGCATCGCATAACTCGCGCACACCTTTAATAAACTCAGCAGTTGCAGGGATGATGCCGCCTTCCCCTTGGATAGGCTCCATAATCACCGCGCAGGTGTTATCAGAAATAAGCGCTTTGAGACTATCTAAATTATTGTATTCAGCATGAAAAACCGCGCCTGGTTTTGGCCCAAAACCATCTGAATAGGCCGCTTGCCCGCCAACGGTCACGGTAAAAAATGTCCGACCGTGGAAACTTTTACCGAAGGAAATGATGTCTTGTTTTTCTGGGCCGAACTTATCCAGCGCCCAACGCCGCGCTAGTTTTAACGCACCCTCGTTCGCTTCAGCACCTGAGTTTGCAAAATAGACTTTTTCCGCAAAAGTCGCGTCGACTAATTTTTTCGCCAAGCGTAATGCTGGCTCGTTAGTCATAACGTTGCTTAAATGCCAGAGCTTATGGGCTTGTTCAGTTAAGGCATTGACCAAGGCTGGATGGCAATGACCAAGACAGTTAACCGCAATACCACCCGCAAAATCGATGTATTCCCGATCTTGTTGATCCCACAACCGTGAGCCAAGTCCGCGAACCGGGATCACGGCAGATGGCGCATAATTGGGTACCATCACTTCATCAAATAATGCACGGGTGACCTGGAACGCTTCTGACATATTTATTCTCCTCAATTCACTGAATTTATCGCGTTGGCGATGCCGCGCAACGGCTTTGCCACGGTTGTTTTTTTGTGCAAGTCGTTCCGCATTATTACAGATAAAAAAATGAAAGTCTTGAGCGAAAATTGGGAAAACCCACGAAAATCAAGGGCTACAGATAGATTTGCAAATACAATGAATAACTAAGCAACTGCCATCTGTGGGGCATTAAATAGCCCAAAGCCGCAGGCTAATGGGCTTGTAGCGCATTTGGTGGGTTGGATCGGAACTGCATGAATATGGCAAAAAAATTGCATAAACTTCGATAGGAAACAGTGAAATTCCAAATATCACTCTAAATCGAGGCGATCTAACGGCGTATTTTGTAAAATATGCAGGTAATCAGGGCGTAATTGCACGGCCTGACGCCATGCCATATCCTCGGCATCATTGAGTAGTTTTTGGCTGCGTAATATCTTTGCTTGCACATAATATTCTGCCTGTGCAATCAATCGAGTTAAGTCTGTGGCCCCACTGTAACCGACGCCTTCAGCACGCTGATCCATGACCAAACGCAGTGGAATGCGTTTCAGCGGCCACTGCGCAACTAAATCGGCACTGATGATGCTTGCAAACTCTTGAAAACAACTAATCAAGAAGCTGCCATCAGCGTCGATGCCATCTAGAGCATCGGTTAACTGAGTATCCCGAGCATCTCGCGCTTTTAATAATTCCGCTTGTTTGATTTGGGCGTAAGTGCGCAAGTAATTCCGGGTAACAACGTAGTAGCCCAACGAATTAAACAAGCCAGCACAATAAGCCACAAACTGATTGTCACCGGTCTCTTCGGCTAGTCGCTGTGCGGCAACGGCAACCGAAACACTGTATTGCCACATATTGGTTTTAAACGACGTAAACGGGTCTGTGGCATGCGGCACACAGCGGCGCAGGGCTAACAAAGGCAGAATTTGTTTCAGACTTTCAATACCGAGCAAGCCTAACGCTGGTTTCATTTCTTTAATAAAATTACCCGATGGCGTTTTATTGCGGTATTTCGGTTGGTTGACCAGTTTTAATAAATCTTCTTTAAGCCAGTCGAGCTTATTAATAAGATTCTCTAATTGCGACAAAGTCACAGCTCTGGCACACAAAGCATCCAGCACTTCAGGAAACCCTTGCGCTAAATTAAACACCGTGTTGTTGACGGCATCAATGTTCCCCAAACGGATAAACAGTTCTTCCGCCACTTGGTCGAGTAAATGCGCTTTTGTGAATTCAACAAACTGCAGACGGGCAATTTGATCGGCTTCTCGGTGCTGCCGAGCTTGCTGTTCAATTTCTAATAAGGTTCGATCTTCTGGGCGACGCTGGACACTAGCACCGAGTTGTTGGGCGTTTTTATGCCGTTGTTTCATGCCATAGCGTTTATGCTGGGGATTTACCTCAAGCAGTACATCTAAAAAACGCTCTTGCAGTACACCAACAATCCCAGACATGAAACGAAAAACCCTTAAATTTGAATAGATACGCAGTTTGCGGGCAGATGACTATCGCTGTCAATCTACAGTCGCGTTAGTGACCGGAATTTGCAAGAAATTTGCCAGCAATTGGTGGCCTTGTTCGGTCAAAATGGCCTCCGGATGAAACTGCACACCATGAATTGCTAGGTGCCGATGGGCTATCCCCATAATTTCGTCAACGCCCCCCTCTGCAGATTCTGTCCATGCGGTGATCACAAATTCGGCGGGCAGACTGGTTTTTTCCACAACCAAAGAATGATAACGAGTCACGCTTAAGGGATCTTTTAATCCAGCAAACACAGATTGATTATGGTGCCTTATCAAAGAGTTTTTCCCATGCACGACTTGCCTTGCTCGGACTATATTGCCGCCAAAAGCTTGGACTATCGCTTGATGACCTAAACAAACCCCGAGAATGGGAATTTTACCAGCAAAATGGCGGATAGCTGATATCGAGACTCCAGCCTCATTCGGGCTGCAAGGACCGGGCGAAATCACTAAACGAGCGGGTTTTAGCGCAATGAGGTCATCAATACTTAGCTCATCATTGCGACGAACTATGGTTTCCTGGCCCAGCTCAGCAAAATACTGCACCAGATTCCAAGTAAAAGAATCGTAATTGTCGATCATTAACAGCATAAAAATCCGCAGCGCTTCGGCTGATTTACAAAAGAAACACACAAGGATTTTACCATAGCCCCCTGTTACAGGCATACTAGCGTTTTTTCCACGCCAGCGATGGTTTGGCGAAAAACAAAGCAAAATCCGGATTCAGCAAAGGTACAGCCAAATCGCAGCAAGCTGCGGACACGGGTTGTGCCCGCCATGGTAAGTTCATAGAGGAAATTATGCGTATTATTGCCGCCGTTTTGTTAGGGTTGAGCAGTCAGTTTGTGCAGGCGAAAGCCGCAGAAGTGGTGTTTTTGGCTGATTTTGAAGCCAACAACAATGTGATCAATTTTTTATCTGGGTGTGCAACAAGCACTATTGAAGATGCAAGCCTAGTGCGTTCTGGTGCCGGCGCCGCAATTTGTGGCCCAGGGTCCAGCACTATGGTCAGCAAACAAGCGATTGCCGAACAAGGATTGGTGGAGTTTTGGGTCAAACCAGAAAATGCACAGACCAGCTATCGCATCAATATCATGACCTCAGCAAGCCTGAAATTAGACAGTCCATGGCAGCAAATCGGCATGATTGAAACTCAAGCCGGTAACCCTGCATATTTGGCGTATCGAATTTCAATTGATGATCCAAGCCGTAAATTTTTACGCTTAGATATTGAAGCAACCAATGGACGGATCGCCATTGATGATATGTCAGTTGAACGGATCTTACTGGATACTGCGTTGTCGAAAAACGAGCAAAAAATTATCACCGGTATTTTAGACCAACTGAAATTAAACAAAAATTACCAAGTGCAAAGTGAATCATTTCGCACGCTCGGTAAAAACTATGCGCAGCAATTAGAGACTCAACGTCAATACCTCGAGTACGCCAATGGTATTTATTCAAGTATCACTTTTGTTTTGGCAAGCTCAGAGCGGAACAAAATGTCGAATCCGATGGCCTATTCGTCATTTCGTAACATTATTGCTGATACAAAACGTGTTGCATCTCCATTGCAACAAGCGAGACTTAATTCCATGGTGAAGCCATTTGGTGATTTGGCGACGGCGACGTTAACTGTGGTCAGTGGCGGGGTTTATACCGCTTTTGCTGAACCATTTAAGTCATTCCTGGCGGCGACCTTTGATAAATCAAATTATGAAAATGCCGACTTAAGCCGCAAAGACAAAGCGTTTGCGGAAGAGAATGGCTTAAAAGTCTATGAAAAAGCTGAAAAATTCTTAACGGAATTAGAAAAAGAATTGGTACACGTCAACGCTTTAGAAAGCGATTTGCAAGCGATGCTGAAAAATGTCGACGTGTTCCGTAAAGATTTAGACAAACACGTCCGCAGCTACATTCAACATGGCGGGTTGGCTCGTACTCAAGAAAATTTTGGCCGAGTGATGAGCAAAGACGAAGCGACACGCCAACAAGTAATGGAAGAGGTCGGCAATAACGTAACCCTGCGTGCCCAAGGTTTATTGAATTTAGAAAACAATACTGAGTTAGTGCAGTATGTGTTGAAAACCTCTGAACAGCTCGAAGCGATGCAAGAATATAAAGAGCGTTTTAACCAAATAACGGCGTCAGTCATTACCTACTATGACCGTTTCGAACGCTCGATTGCGCCTGATCAAAACCCCTTTACTGACCCTGCGGATAAAGCGAGTTGGGAACAGCACGCGCAAAAAGCACGGAGTTACATAAAACAATCAAAAGAAGCTTTCACCAAAGCTTACATGTAAAAAAAACCACCCCGGCTTTAGCCGGGGTGGTTTTTTCTGGTCCATCTGTAACGCACACAGTCTGTGCGTAAATCACTTAGGGTAAGACAAAGCCGACCGCTTCATTCACTTTTGCAAGCGTTACCGCAGCACGTTCACGCGCTTGGGCAGCACCTTGGCGCATCACTTGTTGCAACACGGCTTGGTCATGACGCAATTCGTGGAAACGTTTTTGCACAGGCTCTAATAACGCAATCACGGCATCAGCCACATCAGTTTTCAGATGGCCGTACATTTTGCCTTCGTATTCGGCCACTAAACTCTCAATACTACGGTTAGTCACCCCTGACAGGATACTAAGCAAGTTGGCCACACCTGGTTTATTCTCGATATCAAAATAGACGCGTGGTGGATCTTCGGAATCAGTCATGGCTTTTTTAAACTTTTTACTGATCATCTTTGGATCTTCAAGCAAACCGACGAAATTCCATGGGTTTTCATCAGATTTCGACATTTTCTTTGTTGGTTCTTGCAGACTCATTACCCGTGCAGCCACCGGCGGAATATAAGGCTCAGGCACAGTAAACACATCGCCATGCAACGCATTAAACCGCATGGCTACATCACGGGCTAATTCTAAGTGCTGCTTCTGGTCGTGGCCGACTGGCACTTGATTGGCTTGGTATAACAAAATATCTGCCGCCATCAATACTGGGTATGTAAACAACCCTGCATTGACGTTATGAGTATGACGTTCAGATTTGTCTTTAAACTGGGTCATGCGGCTTAATTCACCAAATTGGGTGTAACAATTTAATACCCAACCTAATTGGCTATGCTCCGGCACATGCGACTGCATGAATACTGAAGATCGCGCCGGATCAATACCGCAAGCAAGGTACAACGCCAATGAATCCAAAGAGGCGTTTCGCAATAACGCAGGTTCTTGTCGAACCGTGATGGCGTGCAAATCGACGATGCAATATAAACAGTCGTAGTCGTCTTGCATTTGGTCCCATTGCCGCAACGCGCCAAGATAGTTACCAATAGTCAGTTGACCCGATGGTTGAGCACCACTGAGTACAATAGGTTTTGCTTTCATAGTCATAAAAATCCTGTCTTGCGCAGGCAGTGATGCTGCCATTAAAAAAAATTGCGTGGATTATACCCTGCATACCACTGAATAACAGCCATTGCTGCAATTGGATAGAAATTGCAGCGGCTTGGTGCGGATATTGATTAACTCGCTCGGTAATGCACGGTGAATTTTAGCTAACGAGTAACCCGAGCTAATTCCGCACGCATCGCTTGAATCACGGTCGCGTAGTCAGGCTGACTGAAAATGGCAGATCCAGCTACAAACATGTCAGCGCCTGCGGCGGCAATGTCAGCGATATTGTCAGTTTTAACCCCGCCATCAACCTCTAAACGAATTGGTAATCCGCTGCGATCGATAATCTCACGAGCTTTCGCCAATTTGTCGAGTGTCGCTGGAATGAAACTCTGCCCACCAAAGCCCGGATTCACCGACATCAACAAAATTACGTCGACTTTATCCAACACATAATCCAAGTAACTTAGTGGCGTTGCCGGGTTAAACACCAAGCCAGACTGGCAACCGTGTTCGCGAATAAGCTGCAAAGAACGATCAACATGCTTACTGGCTTCCGGATGAAAGGTAATAATCGAAGCGCCAGCTTTAGCAAACTGTGGAATTATCGAGTCAACCGGTTCAACCATCAAATGCACGTCAATCGGCGCGGTAATGCCATATTTACGCAGTGCTTGGCAAACCATAGGGCCGACGGTTAGATTCGGTACATAATGGTTATCCATGACATCAAAGTGCACAACATCTGCACCCGCATTGAGAACTTTGCTGACATCTTCGCCTAAACGGGCAAAATCAGCAGACAAAATCGACGGAGCAAGCCAATAAGGTTGCATCGAGAAACTCCAACATTAAGCACACAATATGCCGTTAATGTAACTGATTGGCAGCAATTTCGCAGCAGCTTTCAGCCCAAATCATTGCCCAAAAAGCAAGCAGTTCTGCACCAACATTGCACATCTCGTGGATAACCGTGCAGGTCTTAATTTTTATGCTATTGTTTTTAAATGACTTTCAGCTCTGGCACAGATCTGGAATTAAGTTTGTCGATACTTTATTAAAAAGGGCAAATAACATGAAAAAAATCAAAGGTGATGTTCAAGGGAAGAA
>JACCDZ010154191.1_pt1 | contig 10241 bp, 11 predicted proteins | sample 7449551 | NCBI WGS metagenome assembly JACCDZ01 (sample SAMN15323452, study PRJNA562643) | freshwater metagenome | isolation source: river surface water | place: USA:Blue River Watershed | collected 2017-08-18
ATAACAGAAGTTTTTCGGTCATCGTGGTTTTACCCGCATCGGGGTGGGAAATGATGGCAAAGGTTCTACGAACCTTTACCTGCTTAGCTAATTCATCTTTAAACATGAGAAAAATCTACAATATGTACACAGTTATGTACACATTTCTAAATATGTACCAAAACTGAAAAAAGTGGGAATTCAAAATTGGCGTAATTGTAGCAGATTTGAAAAGGATTTTAATGATTGTTGATAGGTCTTGATTTATCGGGGGGATAAGCACTTCTAATCGCTTTTTAAGAAAATCGAATCTTTCCTTTTTGTATAAACATTTTTTATTATCTCAATTGTTTTTAAATTTCTTTAAAACTATTATTTTCAACAAGATAGTATACTTTTTCACACTTTTCTTGATCCTCATAACGACTACCTACAGCCATGACTAAACGGCTATCTTTTTGAAAGAAAATATCGTTTTGTGTAAAACCTTTTTCTTTACTATAACAATCAGCAAAGGTATGGGGAAATATAAAGCTGTGCCCTGTTTTCGCATTGTAGGCTAAAGCAAAGCTACATCCCCCGCCACAGCCTACCGTTTCCATCACATACTGCCCTGCAAAGTTGGGCTGTTGTTGTGACATTTGTTTGAATAAAGTTCGATATTTTCGACTTTCCGAAGTAAGTTTTAATGGATGATTTTTTCCTGTATATGTCCGTGCTGAATAATCATGAAAAGTTGGAGTTTTAGCGTAAATTGGAAAACTGAACACCAAAATTGAAAGGCTGATATAAAATTTTCTCATTATATTTTCTATCCCTATTGAAGCTTCTTAAACTTAAGATTATCACCACACTTGTCTATATAGGGTGTTTGCTGTCTTTTAAAAGCTTGTTTCGCAATCATTGAAATAGCTGCTTCAACATACTGAGCTAGTTCATTACTTTCAATAAAACCATTTTTATTTTGGTCTGCTATCCCAGAGAAGGCATCAAGCACTGCATAAGTGAATAGGCTATGCCCTCTAAATTCTTCATCAATTGCATAACGCCCAGCAGTTAATATCATGCCTGATTTACACGTTTTGATATTATGAGTGGTAAATAGGTCAGTCGTTTTCATAACATAATCACTCATGGGTGTATCAATTAAAATAAACTTGTATGCCGTAGGAATATTTGCGATCAAATTTTTTAGTTGCGAAACACTTACGCCTGTACTTTGTATTTGTTTTGCTGATAAGTCTTGTGTTTTTGAGGTGAGTAAATAATATTCTTCATCCACACGATCAGCCTCACCTGCAATAAACATAACAAATGTATCTGTTGGTTTTATCTTAGATTTCACATCATCAAAAGCCTGCTGGATAGAAGTATGTGTAGTTTGCTCGGGTCGATTTAAAAGCTGTATATTTCCCTCTGTATAAATTTCTCCAACTTGTGCTTTGAGCCTGTGATAGATAGCAATTGCATCATTTTTTGCGAATTTTGAAGAAAAATTAGCTTTGGGATATTCGCCAATACCGATCACAACTGCATAGAGTTTTGGTTTTTGGCTCATTGATGGTTTTGCATAGAGCAAGCCATTCACACAAAATAATGTAATGATAAACAAGATATTTCTAAATATAGGCTTCATATCTGATTTACACTTTGTTTATCTTGGTCTGACACACAATGTTTTTCTTGTGCTAAAACTAATCTACCATAATCCTGTTTCAAAGATTCAAGCTGATCAAAGTTTCTAATATACTCTGAACGTATATTTCCATAATTTGGGGGACGTTTTGCAGCACTCATTAAAATTTTATGTAGTTCCTTTATGGCTCTTTGCTTACTATCTATATCTTCTTTCATTTCCCCTAATTCGATCGCTAAAACATCACATGCCCTAGTAGGGTCAAATGCCAAAATATCGCCTTGTTTTATATCAGAATCGGCATAAACTAAATGGCTCATCACAAACAACAAGGTTGCCAATGAAAATTTTATAAATATATTCATAAATATACGACATTAAAACTATAAATTTTGATATTTATTTCTTTGGATCTTCTGCTGTAGTTATATCTTTTATTGGAGTGAGTGTTGTTGTATTTTCAGCTTTTGGAACAATGTTTACAGATGTATCAATGAGATGTTTTACTAACTCACTGATTTTCTCTGAAGATAATTGACCATTTACATATAATTGGCATAACCCAAACATTCCAATAGAAAGATAACTATTTCTTTCTGTATTAGTTTTTAGTTGAGAAATTTTATTGGTAATTTCAGTAGCAATTAATTCATTATTACCAGATGGTGTAACTCCTTTAACTAAATTTAATATATCATTTCCTATATCCATATTTCCCTCTTTTGCATGAAATACGTCTGCTCCCTGCACACAGCTTTTACCATCTTTATTTATAACCGCAGCATTATTTTTAGGACTCCATGCAAAAATCATCGCACTATTATTAGCATCTACTTTTATATCATTTTTACTCTTTAATTCATCTTTCTGCTTATCTTTCTCTTTATCTGAACTATTTCCCCTATTCCCACTTCCATACTCAAGTTTTACATAACTTATTTGAGGTTTAGATTCTCCATGTTTGATTTCAGACCAACTTGTACACCCCCGAAAAACCAACCACACTAAAAACTGTAGTTAAAACCATTAATTTTTTCATTTCATTCATCATAAAAATTTAAATTAATTTATATCCATGTTTTACCACTAAAACTTTTTGACAACATTTTCTAATTTCTCACACTTACCAATCCTTTTTAAATCTCCTGTTGAAGCAGTTTTATCTAGTTCTATCTCTCCCGTATTTCGATTAATACTGTATATAGTAAGTGAACGAAAATCACTCCCAATACTAGGTATAGCTACTCTACTCCACATTATATTATAACTCGATATTTCATCAACTTCATATTTTATTTCTAGAGAACCACGCATCTCATTTCTAGGTATAGTTTCTCCATCCACATAAATTCTAGAGCGATTATTATCATCAAACTCAATCTCAAATCCACTACTCGCACCATTATATTGGCAATATAACTTTGTAGGTGCAGCAAAAACATTTCCAACTATACCACTCAATACACATGCTAAAATAAATTTAGATATTTTCATAAAAATCTCCCAACCATCCTAATCTATTAAAAACTAAAACCCATTATTAGCCATCTTAGTACATGTACCTCTATGTGTAGATACATCTGTCTTTTCAAAATATGAATCATAAAATTTAAATGTATAAGTAATCCTACCTGTTTTACGATTAATTTCATAAAACCAACTTGAGATATTTGTGATACCACTACTACTACTTTCATATTCATCAAGCCAAGCTATAGTCGAAGCATTAAATTCTTTAAGTTCAACTTTTCCATTTTTATTACGACCCTTATTATAAGTATAAGGTAACATCTTTCCATCAATACTTACTGTACTGGAATTTTTATCATCAAACTCAATCTCTGGTTGCTTTTCAATTTCTGGGTCATCAAATTTACATATAATTCTAACTGGTTCAGCAAAAGCATTACCAACCATACTACCCAATACACATGCTAAAATCAATTTTGATATTTTCATCTTTTCTCTCCTAAAACGATATATTAAAGTTAAGCCATTTATTCCGTAATAAATGGCTTAAATAATTATTTAGTTTTTATATTCATAATCGACATAACAAACCCACTCACCATCCATTTTATTCCCTAAATAATCCTTTCTTTCCTTTGGTTCATCACAATAACAACTGCTTGTAACCGTTGCATTTGAGGGCAAATTTCTTTTTGCTTGGGCACATGCAGCAGCTTTCCCATCGCCCTCTCCAGAAGACACTTCTGCAAAAGCAGCTCCAACAATCATCAACGCACTCAAACCCAATAAAATTTGACGTTTCATTTTCTAGCTCCTTGTAAAATATACTTCAGTATATTCATTAAAAAATTTCTTAGACATTCCCAATACGAAATGTCACATTATGAGTATTTAAAATCCATTCAAACTAATTACATTCATAGTTAAAATCAGTCATAATAACTTTACGAAAACGAGTATCTTTTTTAGCTTTTATAATCGCTTGTTCTGTTTCATACTTTGCTTCATCTACAGACTTCAATCCATCAATTTGCTGGCTTCTAGAGTTAAAAGATATTTTATGCGCTACATTACCAGTTCCACCATATATAACTCGTGCTTTATAAGCTTGCTCCAAATATAATTCGAATTTTTTAGAAGCATCAAATTGAAACATAATTCCTTGTCTTGAGCAGTTATTAGGATAGTAAATAGGTTGGCTAAAATAAAATACTCCATCATCATCATGTTGCAACACAAAATAGTGCGAGTAATTATACTTTACAACTTGAGCCATACTCATGCATGAAAAAATACTTGTTATACAAAAGATTAACACTAGTAAAATTTGACGTCTCATTTTCAGTTCCTTGCATAAATAAGCTAATGTGTAATTCAATATGATCGTAAATCTGAGAGTCAAACAGTTGCTCTCAGACTTACAATTAGAGAGCATTTTATTTGCACGTAACAAAACTTTTCTCTTAGTCTTCATTCAAGAATGTTCTCGTCACAAAAGTACGATTGTTTGCACCTCTGCTCCAGAAATTAAAAAACGCAGCATCTTTTCCGCCATCTGGTCTATTTACTGAACCTCCAGCCCATGAAAATGAAACGGTATTTCCACTTTTAGGACGAATATCATCTGAGCCACGGCTACCGACACCAGCACTGATATAATCAAAAATATACCCTTTTGCAGTTGGACGTACGAAATTGACGGTAACTTGTGTTCCATTACTCAGCTGTTTAGGATCACTTGGCGATATACTACTTACCGAAGCGAACCAGTTATTTTTATTTCTTCCTGCCGTGCTATTCGATACAGGGATAGCCATTAAATTCATGGTGTAAGGCTTTAAAATATTTCGGCCTTGCTCATCAAGTAAAGTGGTGATGCCATCTTCTCCACGTGGAGTAAAGGTAAACTCACTATCTGGTTTGACTAATCCAAAATTAATACATGGTGATCCTTCAGCTTGTTGATTACATTCACTTAACAAACTTGTAACTTCTACGCTGCCATCATCTTTAGTAATTCCCCAACCTATATATCCACCTACAGGTCTTAAAGTAATAGAACGGTTCAAAGCTGGATGTGTCACCTCAATAGATTTAACTTCTGAAGGAGCATCACTAACCCCTATTTCTAATTGTCGAGTAAAAACTTCTTTAGGATTCCCATCTTTATCTGTGTAGATATGAAACTTTTTACTTGTCAGTGTTCTTGTATTAACAGATTCAAGTACTTGATCAATATAACGTTGATTTCCTTTGTTTTGCCAAAATGTACCTTCTTTAACGAAAACAAAATCTTCATAGCCATAAACAACATTATTATTTGCAATTTGGACTCGTACAGTAAGCTCATTATCATCATTTGCACTCAGTAGACGTGGTGCCTGCAATTTAAGTCCCTTATTTTCTGGGTTACTTAAAATATCATCAAAAAATTCATCCAAACTTTGTCCTGCCTGAAGGAATTGATCATCGGAAGCAAAATAACTTTTAATCTGTCCAGTCTGAGGCAAACTATTCTCAAAATGGGATGAGAATAGTGCTAATCGGGCGGAAATACTTTTTAGAGCAGTACCAACCTCTTTAATTTGGCGCAATGGTATAGGTAAAGGGGTGTTATCTGTTGGATTAGAAATATCATCGAATACTTTATTGTTATTAATAACATCCTTGATGACTGCTGTTTGTGTCTCTGAATCAATAATCACCTGAATTGCATCAAGTAATTCATCCATACCAGTATGATCAGCTACAAATTGAGCACGAGTAAAATCAATATCAATTGGTAAATTTATTTGCTCAAGTACTTCTTGTAAACGATTCGCAAGTACATTATTTGCTGCTGAAAGCTGTCCATCAATCCCTGATTGTCTAACATACTCTGTATATTCACAATTATCAGATTTAAAACCAGCCGCGTTCGCTACAATCAGGTCAGTGTAAGGTGTGATATTTATCGTTCCATTAATATCGCTATGTAATGCAATAGAACAAAAGGTCTGTAATACACCCGAGGCATATCCTTCTGCTTTAAGTATAAATGGAGCTTGCATACCATTTACATCTACAATGTATTCACCCCTTTCACTTATCTCAACAGTCTTAACTTCATTTTTAGCATCAATGATAGTAACTTGACCAATTAATGGTGCACCTGCTGCTACTGTGCCAGAAATATGATTTTGTGTTGGAGAAGGATCAGGATTGTTGGTTGTGTTTTTGGATTGAGTATCATTATCATTGCACCCCACCATTAGAAATGCACTTACCACAGCTGTGTAAAGAACAGAATTTTTCATACTATTTCCATTAGCTATTAATTTTAACTATTATGCTAATGAAGTCACATAAAATAGGCATGTCCTCATTTGAGGATACTTTTTATAATTTTCTGCTTTATGAGATAATTTCTTCTGACTAGGATGCGATGCTATAAGCAATTAAACAATGCATTAATTCTGCTTGTGATCTACATTGCATTTTGATAAAGATATTTTTCAAATAAGTACGTATTGAACTACGTGTTAGTCCCATTTGTTGTTCTATTTGTTTTAAATTTTTTCCATTCACAAACAAATAACATAGCTCTAATTCTCGTTTTGTTAACTTATATTTTTCCTTTATATCTTCATTTAGTAACTGATAGCGAGCTGATCTCTTATCTTTCGTTAATTTGCCTGCATTTTTCTCAAAACCAAGCATCACGAGCGGACGAATACCAAAAAATGACATTTCCTTTTCAGAAACCAACAGACTCGATGTGAATTTTAAATCCGAATTTGATATTGAAAATAGAGTATCTTTACAAGAGTTTAACTGTTGTTGGTTATAACGGAACATTTCTTCAATTTTATATAAATGATCTGATAATTTAACTTGATCATCTCTATGTAGAATTAATTTATTATCTTTAGATTGTATATGATGATTGTCTTTTAGCAGTTGATCAGCGGCCTCATTGTAATGGACTATTTGACCAGACAAATTCAACAAAATGATTGGTTGGCTAAGCTTATCGATTAAATTATATCCAACAATATTTTCTACAGAAAACTCAAATAACTCGCGTTTAACCAACATGATACGTTTCAAATGTGGTATGAGACGATCTAAGAATTCCAACTCTTGAGAATTTAATGGTTGACGTTGTTCAGATGTACTAATACTCCAAAAAACACATAACTTTTCGTCCCAAAGTAGTTCATGGGTAGCAACATATCTTAAATCAATCGGTAATAAGATTTTCTGATATAGATCAGACTTTTGAACTAATTCGTCTGTAACGTGCGTGTGACATTGGTACCATCCTTTTCGATTAGGATCTAAGAACCTGCCCCATCGAGGATCTGCTTCTATGGGATATCGTAAATAATCTAATTCCGCAGCTGCATAATGCTCTAATGGAAAAATGCCCACTCCATTACTATAAGATAGAACATTATAAGTGAAATCTATGGCTTGAATATGTACATACGATACATCTAAGATATCTAAAAGCCTCTTTGAAAAATTGAACCAGCCATGTTTCTCTAAAGTGATATTATAGATGAGGTCACAGAGTTCATTATAGTAATTATCAAGTAATTCCATTTCTTGTATATATCAATATCATCAATGACTTACATTATTTCTTTCTACTTTTAATTTCAAGCACAAAATGCGTTGATTTAGCCAGTCAGATTAAATTTAGAGACAACCTGTTTATTATTGAATTATATCAAGAAAAATATTAGATAACTTACTTTACGCTTTTTACTTCTCATTCATATCCAACTATTTAAGCAAAGATGTAATAACTTTTTTCAAGCTAAATCATGGTCTGAGACGATACTTTTGCTTCGGGCTTTTCGTCTTGTCTGGAATAGTACGTTCAATCAAATAAGCTTCGATTGCTGGGTTTAAGTAATTCTTTTGGAATGTTGCTCGATGGGTTAAACCCACCAATTGCATTAACTCAGCCAAACTATACTCTTCTTGCCCCATAACTGAAACAAAGCATTGAACATGATCGCCAGCTTGTACGGTAGCTTGATCGGTATCATGTACGGTGACTTGATCGGTTGCTGATGAATTCTAAAATGACATCAAAAATCATTTTTCAATCCAAGCCCTTAATAACGAGCAGACCAACCTGCTCCTTAACCTTATATCAGCTTGTCCAAGCATTCGATAACATTTCAGCCTGCTTCATAACTAACTCAATCGCCTCTGCCGCTTTGTCAGGTGGATACTTCCAACGCTGTAAAGTACGTCGTACCAAGATTTTAAGCTGAGCGCGTACACTATCTCGAACTTGCCAATCTACAGTTGTCGATTTACGCAATTTCTCAGTGATTTCACGTGCAATTTGCTTCAATGTATCATCACCTAATTCACGCACCGCACTTTCATTATTTGCTAAAGCATCATAGAAAGCGATTTCATCAGGGTTCAAACCTAGCGAAGCTTCACGTTCCATTTCGGCTTGAAACTCTTTCGCCATCTGGATCAACTCCTCAATCACCTGAGAGGTCTCAATCGCACGGTTATTATATTTTCTTAGGGTTTCCTGCAAACGATCTGAAAAACGTTTTTCCTGTACGAGATTATTCCGTGTTTTTGCCTTGATACCATCATTCAATAATTTTTCTAATAATTCGACCGCCAAGTTACGATATGGCATTTGTCGAACATCTTCTAAAAATTCATCTGACAGTAAACCAATATTTGGTTTATCTAAACCACATAGCGCAAATACATCTGCCACACCATCAGCAACAACAGCATTATCCAGAATTTGTTTAAGCGTACTATCCTTTTCTGCTTGTGATAATTTACGATCCACAGAAGTATGCTTACTAATGACTGCTTTAATGGCTGAATAAAACGCAATTTCCTTATGCAATGTTTTGGCTTCATCCAACGTACCACACAATGAAAAGGCTTTATTGACTGCAAGTACTAAATCCAAGAAGCGTTTTTTGCCATCTTTTAGACTCAGCACATAGTTGGCTGCTGGAATTATCAAGCGATGTGCTTGCGTTTCATAACCACTTAAGTCTAATCCAGTTTGGTCATTGGTCTTGGCAAACATCCCACGAATGGCATCCATTTTTTCAGCAAGCACAGCATAAGCTTCTTCCGCACGTAAAGTTGGTTCGCCTTTTCCTTTGGCATCTGTATAGGTTTTTAATGCCTGCTTTAACTCATTGGCAATCCCAATATAATCAACAACCAAACCACCTTGCTTGTCTTTAAAGACACGGTTCACACGAGCAATCGCCTGCATCAGGTTATGCCCTTTCATTGGTTTGTCGATATACATGGTATGGGTACAGGGTGCATCAAAACCTGTCAGCCACATATCCCGTACAATCACTAACTGCAAAGGGTCATTCACATCTTTAAAACGTTTCTCTAAGCTTTTCTTCACTTGCTTATTGTAAATATGAGGCTGTAGCAATGGCTTATCCGATGCTGAACCCGTCATCACAATTTTGATTTTTCCTTTTTTCGGGTCATCATCATGCCAATCTGGGCGCAGAGCAATAATTTCATTATACAAATGCACGCAGATTTCACGGCTCATGGTCACAATCATACCTTTGCCTGCCGTGGCTTCAGTACGGTCTTCAAAGTGCGTCACCAAATCCGCAGCAATCTGTTTCAGGCGTGGGGTCGCACCCACTAATTTTTCTAATCGACTCCATTCACCCTTGGTCTTTTCACGACTACCTACATCTTCCTCATCTTCTACCACCTCATCGACTTGATCAGATAGTTCCTCGATTTCGGCCTTATTAATGTCCAATTTTGCTAAGCGGGATTCATAATAGATTGGTACAGTTGCGCCGTCCTCTACTGCATCTTGAATATCGTAAATTGAAACATATTCTCCAAAGACTGCTCGGGTGTCTTTGTCTTCACTGGAAATTGGTGTACCTGTGAAACCAATGAATGCAGCATTTTTTAGGGCATCTCGCATATGCTTGGCATAGCCAAATTTATAAGTACCATCATTAGACAATTTGGCTTTGAGTCCATATTGGCTACGATGGGCTTCATCAGACATGACCACAATGTTATGCCGACTATTGAGTATCGGATGTTCCGCTTCACCCTCTAGCAAGGCAAACTTTTGTACGGTAGTAAAAATAATACCGCCCGACTCACGTTCAGC
>JACCDZ010968449.1_pt1 | contig 10241 bp, 5 predicted proteins | sample 7449551 | NCBI WGS metagenome assembly JACCDZ01 (sample SAMN15323452, study PRJNA562643) | freshwater metagenome | isolation source: river surface water | place: USA:Blue River Watershed | collected 2017-08-18
CGCATCATGACTTCCTGCTCCCCAAACTATATCCACATCGAGTTACCGAGTAGTACGAAATTGTATCGGCTTGATGTGCAAGATATCGTACCCAGAGCAGCAGGCTGACGATGATAACGGGTGAGAGGCTGGGCTTGATCGAATCTAATACCAGCATGTCTATGACTGGGTAAAGCCAGAGTGTGAAATATAGCAGCTTCTCACCACAATAGAAGCCCATAGTCAGCCCTCGCTGGCAGAGTAGTAATAAAGTAATGCTTAGCCATGCCAGTTCATAATCGTAAAGGTAGGGGCTGATGCAGAGCGTGGTCAAGGCTACGGCACTACCTTGCAGTGCGCGTTGCTGGGTGTGTCGCCAAATATCTATGCAGAGCAATAGGGCTGACAGCGCGATCAGGGCTTGCCCTACATAGCCCCATGTTGTACTGAGACCTAATAAGCGCCAGTGGGCATAGATACTGATCATTTTGTCCCAAGGCAGTTTGCCTAAAGCCAGATTGGTTTGTGCCTGAGCGATGGTATGCCACCAAGCTAGCCAAGCCTCCAAACCGAATGCCCAGAGGCTCAGCATTAAGAAGTAGCCGCTGAATAGGGTGAAACTGACCAAGGTCCGCCACTGCTTAGTGAGTACCAACAAAGGCAGCCACAGACAGAACAGGTGTGGCTTGAGCGCGAGCAGCGCGAGCCAGATGCCGGCCCGAACAGGACGCTGAGGCAGATCCGCCCACGCCAGCAGGAATAGGCCGGCGGTGAGTAGGCCATTCTGACCAAAGACAATGTTGACGGTGACACCGGTAAAGCCGAAAACAGCAAACAGCGTGCGCTTATCGGGCCAATTACGCCAGCAACCTAACCCATATATGCCGAGGCTTGCTGTCATGAAGGCAAGATAGGCCGCGGTATGGTTTAACCATGTCAATGGGGCGTTGAACAATAGTGCGGTGGGAGGGTAATACCAAGCAAACGCGCTGGCTCCTGGTACAAATTGCTGCTCTATGGCGTGCAGGCTGGCAAAGTTGTAGCTACTGACGGCCTGACCTTTCAGCGCCATCCAGCCAGCAGCATAGAAAGTGAGGAAGTCTCGGCCAGGTCGGGCATCGGTGGCACTGCTATCGAAAAATTGGTGATAGATGAACTGGCCTGAAAGCAGCGTCATAAGGATCAGCAGTATCCAGCTCAGGCGCATGAAGCGGCTTTCGGTAAGCCTAAATTTGAGCAGCCTCATGGCAGGCTCCGGTGTATCCAAAACCAATTGGCTTTGTCAGAGTTATCAGTCTGGTAGGTGCGCACAGCTTGCAACAACTGCGCGGCTGCCGGTTCGGAGTCGGCGTAGAGGCTGACGCGACGGTCGGATGGCCCAAGCAGCATGCCGGGCATGTTTAGTACAGCCACTAGACGGAGTGTGGCTGGTTTGTAGCTAAACCAGCTGTCGTAGATCATAGCGAAGTTGGTGTTATGCTCTCGCATCAACGCTTGAATCCAGTCGGGGCTATAGGGAGCTTCTCGACGGCGTTCGAAGGCACCGGGAGTGCCCAAACCGGCCAGATCCAGCACTGGCAGTGGGTTGCCACGCGCAACTAGGCCTAGGTCGTTAATGGCTACAGGCGCACGTAAATATTGCTGAGTCAGAACGGCCATCTGGCCTTGCTGATCGTGGATATTCTGTGCAGCCCAAGGTGTGCTCAGGCTGCTATAAACATTCAATGGCAAGAGTAGCAGCATGGTGAGCAGTACAATCAAGCCTCGTCGCCACTGTGTTATCCAATCCCGAATATGGGGAGTTGTGGCCGTTAGAAAGGCGACCCACGTGAGTGCAAGAACATAGATTTCATAGCGCCCACTCTGTACGCGCCCCAGCACCAAGTGTGCGCAAAAAACGCAGCCCGCCAGTGCCAACAAGGGGGTGACGTAGCGACTCTGCCGGTCACGCAGAAACCAGCCAAATGCGAGCATGAGCAGGTTGCAGTTGTATTCGCTGAGGATGTTGTGGCTGATGTTGTGCCAAAGGACATTGGTTATGGTATTGCCATAACCGTGACCGACTGTAGCAAGAACTGATTTTGCGGTGATGGATGCGGGCATCCAGCCCAGCCCCAGGCCATCGTGTAAAAACAGAGAGAAACCGCAGAGCACGGAGGTGATGCTGAGAGCGGTCAGACCGGCGAGCTTGCGTTGACCCTGGCTTGCGGCCCAGAGCAGCACCGGCAGCACCAGCGCTAGGCTCTCGTAGCGCAGCAGGCTGAGCGCAAACAGCGCAAGGTAAAAACGGCGTTGCTGTAGCTGCCTTTCGCTGAGTGCAAAGGCTACTCGCAGGGTCAGCCAGACTTGCGCGAGCTGCTCCATACCCGACATCACCAGCCAGTACAGGTTCAGGCTCAGTGTCATCGCAAGCGCAATCCATATCACGCTGGCGGACGGGAAGCGGCGGCTCAGCCAGGCCAGCAAGTCATTCAGCAGCAGCGCGAGGATTACCAGATTGGTGAGCAGCGGGATGAGGTCGAAAGCGGCCGGCCAGCTTGCCAAAGGTATTGCCCAGAGCGCTAGCCAGAGCGTCCACAGAAGGCTCGACGACGGGGATGCGTAGCTGCTCAGGTTCAGGCCGTAATGGCCGAAGCGGCCGAGCATGTCGGCCAGCTGCAGATGAATGTAGGGGTCGTCGAGGGTGTAGTAGAAGCTGCCGATGAGCTGCCAGGTTAGCGCCAGCAGCACGACCATCGGCAGCAGCAGAGTCATTAGCCATCTAGCGTGTGGGAGTGTGGCGGGAGTCGCTGCCTGCATGGTGTCCTGCCAGAGTGTCCAAAAGCGCGTGTACAAATTTCAATCGAGTTTCGTTCATATTCATCGTGTCGGTGAAGCGTAGCATGTCGCCGCCTTCGAGTTTGTAGCGTTTCGGTTCTTTCTGGATGAGCTGTATGAGTCGGCGCGGATCGACTGTGGTGTCGTGACTGAATTCCAGGCGACCGCCGGCCGGGCCAGCATCGATTTTCTTGATGCCTAGAGTCTGAGCCTTCAGCTTTAGCGCACTCACGGCGAACAGGTTCTTCACCGGCTCCGGCAGCAGGCCGAAGCGGTCGATCATTTCTACTTGCAGCTCGTCCAGCGCGTCGTCGCTGCTGGCATTGCTGATGCGCTTGTAGAGCATCAGGCGGTTGTGTACATCGGGCAGATAATCCTCGGGAATCAGCGCCGACAGGCGAAGATTGATGTCAGCGCCGAGCGTAAAGGGCTGGTCCATGTTCGGCGTCTTTCCGCTGCGGATGGCCTTCACGGCGCGATCAAGCATCTCCATGTAGAGCGTGAAGCCGACGCTCTGGATGTTGCCGCTCTGGTCTTCGCCGAGCAGCTCGCCAGCGCCGCGAATCTCCAGATCCTGCGAGGCCAGCGCGAAGCCGGCACCGAGGTCGTCGGCGGCAGCGATGGCGTCGAGACGTTTCTGGGCATCGCCGCTGAGGGCTTTGGGCGGCGGCGTGAGCAGGTAGGCGTAGGCCTGATGGTGCGAGCGCCCGACGCGGCCACGGAGCTGGTGCAGCTGGGCCAGGCCGAGCTTGTCGGCACGGTCCATGATGATGGTGTTGGCGCTGGGCACATCGATGCCGGTTTCGATGATGGTCGAGCACACCAGAATATTGTGCTGCTTGTGATAGAACTGCTGCATGACCTGCTCCAGCTCGCGTTCGCGCATCTGCCCGTGAGCGATGCCGACACGAGCTTCCGGCACCAGCGTCATCAGCTCCTGAGCGCACTTCTCGATGCTATCCACCTCGTTGTGCAGGTAGTAGACCTGCCCGCCGCGCAGCAGTTCGCGCAGGATGGCTTCCTTGATCACCGCCGGATGTGTTTCGCGCACAAAGGTCTTCACCGCCAGGCGACGCGCCGGCGGCGTGGCGATGATGGATAGGTCGCGCATGCCGGCGAAGGCCATGTTCAGCGTGCGCGGGATCGGTGTGGCGGTCAGCGTGAGCATGTCGACTTCAGCACGACGCTGCTTCAGCGCCTCCTTGTGGCGCACGCCGAAGCGGTGTTCTTCATCCACGATGATGAGCCCGAGCTGCTTGAACTGCAGCTCCTCGCTGAGCAGCTTGTGGGTGCCGATGAGGATGTCGATGCGGCCATCGGCGGCAGCCTCCAGCGCGGCTTTCTGCTCCTTGGCGGTCTTGAAGCGCGACAGCACTTCGATGCGGATGGGCCAGTCGGCGAAGCGGTCGCGGAAGTTCTCGTAATGCTGCTGGGCGAGCAGGGTGGTCGGTACCAGCACGGCAACCTGCTTGCCATCCTGTACGGCCACGAAAGCGGCGCGCATGGCGACCTCGGTCTTGCCGAAGCCGACATCGCCGCAGACTAGGCGGTCCATCGGCCGTGGCGAGCGCATGTCGGCGATGGTGGCGAGAATGGCGTTGGCCTGGTCGGCTGTTTCCTCGAACGGGAAGCCGGCGCTGAACAGGGCGTACTCGCCTTCATCGAACGGGAAGCCGTAGCCTTTGCGGGCGGCGCGGCGGGCGTAGAGGTTGAGCAGCTCGGCGGCGGTGTCGTGGACTTGCTCGGCGGCCTTGCGTCGGGCTTTCTGCCATTGCTCGGTCCCGAGGCGGTGCAGCGGCGCCATGGCATCGTCGGCACCGGCGAAGCGCGAGATCAGCTCTAGGCGCGCCACCGGCACATAGAGCCGGGCCTTGTCGGCGTATTCCAGCAGCAGAAATTCCTGGGTCTGGCCGTCCATGTCCAGCGTGGTCAGACCCTGGTAGCGGCCCACACCGTGGTCTATGTGAACCACCGGTGCGCCCGGCTGCAGCTCGCTGAGGCTGCGGATGGCGAGTTCGTCCTGGCCATCGGCCGAGGTCGCCTTGCGACGCCGGCGCTGCTGCACGCGCTGGCCGAAGAGCTGGGATTCGGCGATTAGCGCGAAGTTGTCGCCCAGCAGGCCTTGTTCCAGCGGCGCGATGGTGATGCATAGCGATGCCGGGCTAGCGAGAAAGGCCTGCCAGTCGTTGACCGCTACGGGTTTGAGATCCCAGCGCGACAGCAGGTCGCTCAGGCTCTCGCGACGGCCGGCGCTTTCGGCGCAGATCAGAATACGGCGCTGGGCTTTTTGCCCGCTGGTCTGCCCAGCCGCCTGCTCATCAATAAAGCTCGCCAGCGCCTGTATCGGCCGCTCGGCCTTAGCCTCGATGGGCAGCGCCGGGGCCAGCGCAAACGGTAAATTAATGACGCCGGCACGCTGCTCCACCGGCTCGGCTTGCAGCGTGATGCGCGGGAACTGGTTGACCTCGCCGAACCACTCGTTTTCGCGCAGGAACAGGCGCTCGGGCGCGAGCAGCGGGCGTGTGCTGTCGCCCCGGTATTGCTCGAAGCGGTCGTTGACCTCGCCGCGAAAAGTGGCGAGCTGCGCTGGCGCCAGTGCTTCCATCAGCATCAGGCTGTTCGCGGGCAGGTAATCGAAGAGTGTGCCGGTCTGCTCGAAGAACAGTGGCAGGTAGTACTCAATGCCGTTGCCGGCAATGCCGCTGACCACATCCTGATAGATCGAGCAGCGTTTCGGGTCGCCGCTGAAGCTGTCGGCCCACTGATCGCGGAAGCGCCGGATGCCGGCCTTGTCGAGCGGGAATTCGTGCGCCGGCATCAGCGTCAGCTCGGTAATGGCCTCGACCGTGCGCTGTGTTTCTACATCGAACAGGCGCAGGGTGTCGATCTCGTCATCGAACAGCTCGATGCGCACCGGATGTTCGGCACCCATCGGGTACAAGTCGACGAGGCTGCCGCGCACGGCAAATTCGCCATGTTCGTAGACCGTGTCCACGGTGCGATAGCCGGCGGCCTGCAGCTGCGCGCGCGTGGCTTCGAGCGTGAGCTTCTGACCGCGCTTCAGGCTCACGGCCTGACCAAGCAGCCAGTTTCGGGGCGGCAGCCGGTGCGCGCAGGTGCTGACCGGCACCACGAGAATGCCGCGCGTGGCCGTGGGCAGGCGCGAGAGCACCTGCAAGCGCGTGGAGATGATGTCTTGGTGCGGCGAGAACTGATCGTAGGGTAGGGTTTCCCAATCCGGGAAATGCCAGATCGGCAGCGATGCGTCATCACCGAGAAAGAAGCGCAGCTCCTCTTCCAGACGTGCCCCGGTCTGCGTGCTGGCGGTAATCATCACGGTCAGACCGTTGTGCTGCTGCACGGTTTGCGCCAGCGTCAGCGCCAGTGCCGAGCCATTGAGCTGGCCCCATTGTCGGCGGTCATCGACGCGTCTGGGCAGGTCAAGGGCGGGCAGGGTAGACAGAGCGTGTGGTGATGGCATCAGACGGGTTCCGGGCAAGCAACGACAAAAGAGCAATGACAAAAGGCCGCAACGGCGACCGACCCGGAGTGTAGCGCAAGCATCGGGTGCGACAATATGTCGCAGGGCGGTCACAGGGGGAGCTGCATACAATCAGCCCACGCTTTTTACCTCCTTGCCGGATAACAACAATGAATGTCGACTCGTTTGCCCTGAAGCCTTTGGCCTGTGCCATTTCTGCGTTTGCGCTGAGCCTGTCCGGCCCGGCCTGGGCCATGCACGAAACACTGGTGGAGGTTTTCGTGCCGCTGGAGCGGCAATCGGCGTTCTCTGTCACGCCCGCCGAGGCCGAAGCCGCGCTGGAAAAAACGCCTGGCGGCGTGACGGTGGTGGATGCCGAAACCTATCGCAACGGGCGCGCCGGCACCATGGAAGACACACTCAAGCTTGCCACCGGCGTCTATATTCAATCGCGCTTTGGCTCTGATGAGGCCCGCGTGTCGATTCGCGGCTCCGGCTTGCAGCGTACCTTTCACGGTCGTGGCCTGATGCTGCTGCAAGATGGTGTGCCGCTGAATCTGGCCGATGGCGGCTTCGACATGCAGGCCGTGGAGCCGCAGGCGACGCGCTACATTGAGGTCGAGCGTGGTGCCAATGCCCTGCGCTATGGCAGCAGCACGCTCGGTGGTGCCATCAATTATGTGTCGCAGACTGGTCGTACCGCGCCCGTGTTGGTGCTGCGTGCCGAGGCCGGCAGCTTCGATTACCAGCGCTATCAGGTCGCTGTGGCCGGGCAGCAAGGCAATGTGGATGGCTATGCCTCGTTCAGCCATGTGCAGCAGGATGGTTTTCGCGATCATGCCCGTCAGCGCAATGGCCGCTTCTTCGGCAATGTCGGCTTTCAGCTCACGCCACAAATCGAGTCCCGCTTTTATTTGACGGCGGTGGAAACCAACTCCGAGTTGCCCGGAAATCTCACCTATGCCCAGCTCAAAGCTGATCCGCGTCAGGCCACGGCCCGTTCCATCGCGCGTGATCAGCATCGTGACTTTGTGCTGTACCGAGTGGCCAATCGCACGGCCATCAGCCACGACTCCGGCAGCGTGACCGAGGTCACTACGTTCGCGGCCAAGAAGCAGCTGTTTCATCCGATCGAGTTTTTCCCGACCGGCCCTGGCATCATCGAGCAGGACAATCGCGACTGGGGCGTGGGCCTGCGTCATACCGTCAGCACGAAATGGGCTGGCACATCGCAGGAGCATGTGTCGGGGGTACAGTGGCGTCATGGTCTGGTGCTTGATGAGCGTTACGGCTATGCCAATAATGCCTTTGTGCCGGGCCAGGGTTTTGCCGTTGGCCAGCAACGCGGCGCGCTCGACAATCGCCAGAAGCAGCTCGCCGACAATATCGAGCTGTATGGCCAGAGCAGCTGGGTCTGGACGCCCCGGCTGACCACCGTGGTGGGTATGCAAAGTGCCCTGACCAAGCTCAAGCAAACGGTGCTCGTGGATAATGTCGGCAGCGTCAACAACGGCACCTTGCTGGCCACCGCCGGCTATCAGGAAAGCTACCAGCGCACTTCGCCCAAGGTCGGCTTCATCTACCGCCTGCGGGAAAATGCCGAGCTGTATGGCAATGTCAGTGGCAGCTTCGAGCCACCAAGTTTTGCCGAGACGCTGAGCAACAAGCCTCTGCGTGCCCAGCGCGCCATGACCACGGAGCTCGGCCTGCGCGGTAATCGTCATGTAGACGGTGCTGACCTGGGCTGGGACATCACCGCCTATCGTGCCAATGTCAGGAATGAGCTGCTGGAGGTGCAGGTGAATCCGGGTCAGTTCACCACCTCGAATGCCGGCCAGACCGTGCATCAGGGCGTGGAGATGGGCATCAGCGTGCTGGCGAATCGCTGGAAGGCGCAGATGAGCTATCTTTACAATGACTTCACGTTCGATCGCGATGCTACCTATGGCAACAACCGCATCGCCGGTGTGCCCAGTCAGGTGCTGGCTGCTGAGGCCGCGCTCAAGCTGCCGGCCGGTATCTGGTTCGGCCCTACGCTGCGTGCTGCGTCGCGTAGCTGGGTTGATCACAATAATACGCTGGCAGCACCAGGCTACACCGTGCTGGGCTTGAAGCTGAACCAATCACTGGCACACGGCATTGACTGGTTTGTCGAAGGTCGCAACCTCGGTGACAAGCGCTATGCGGCCACTACCGGCGTGATCGGGGATGCTTCTCTGCCTGCCGCCAATCTTGCCCAGTTCTCCCCTGGCGAAGGCCGCGCCGTCTATGTTGGCGTGAGCAAGGCATTCTGATCATGCGCCAACTCTTGCTGCGCTGGCACCGTCCGCTGGCCATTATCGCCGCCATCCCCGTGCTGGCGTGGACGCTCACCGGTCTGCTACATCCGGTGATGTCACGCTGGCAGCCTTCGGCAGTCGCCATGAAGCCACCGGCCGAAATGCTGGCGCCACCACCGGGCACGGCCTGGAGCGATTTGCCGGCACCGTCCAGGACCTTGCCAGCTGCGTTGCCTTTGCGTGAGCTGCGTGCGCTGACCTGGCAACAAAAGCCCTACTGGATGGTGCAAACCGCGGCAGGCGAGCGGCACTATTTCGAGGCTGAGTCCGGCCATCCGGCGGACATCGAGCAAGCCTTGGTGGTCGCATTGGCCCGGCACTATACCGGTGCCACGACGCGCATCCTCAGCATCCGCGAGGTGCGTGCGTTTGACGATGAATATGCCTTTGTCAGCCGCTATCTGCCCGTGTGGCGAGTGGCCTTTGATCAGCCCGATGGCCTGGTGGCGTTCATCGAGCCGCGCAGCCTGCTGCTGACCGGTCTCACGGATACCTGGAAGACTCGCTTCAGCTGGCTGTTCTCGAATTTGCACAGCTGGAAATGGTGGAGCCACGAGCCATCGCGCGATATCGCCATGGCTGTGTTCTTGTCGACGGCCTGGCTGCTGGTGCTGAGCGGACTGGTGCGCGTCGCGACCACGAGGCGTAGCCAGCAGGCCGGTCGTTTGCAGCGCTTGCATCGTCGTATTGGCTGGGTGGTGGTGGCAGCGGCGCTAGCGTGGTTGTCGAGCGGAATCTTTCATGTGCTGGCTATCGACAAGGGACGACCTGCATTTGCTACCTATCCGCTAACGCTGGCATTTACGCCGGCCGAGGTCTTGAAGGCAGCGCCTGAGTCGCTTGATACGCAAGCGCGTTTGCAAGTATTGGCAACACCATATGGCCCGCTCTGGCACTGGTATTTCCTGCAATCGCCAGCCTCGGCAGCGACCATGCCGGCTGAGCATGCCGAGCATCAACATAAGCGCGCCGCCCCGGAGGAGCCGATTATCCGCGAGGCTTATGTGTCGGCCGAAACGGGTGAGGTCATTGTGCCGTTGGAGTATGTGCGTGTGCTGGCAGCAGGTGCGGCCGCCGGCGCAAAGGCCTTGACCTGTGAGCCGATCACCAGATTCACCGATGAATACGGCTTTGCACAAAAGCGCTTGCCGGTCTGCAAGGTGAAATTTGCTGCTGCAGATCACCTGACGGTTTATATTGACCCGGTGGATGCAGCGGTGGCCGCTGTGGTGCGCGATCTGGATCGTGCAGAAGGCTTCAGCTTTGGCTATCTGCACAAGGCGCATTGGCTGGATCTGTTCGGCAAGGATGTGCGCGATGCCTTGATGGGGCTTTTTGCCCTGCTGATTTTTGTCATGACCTGTTTCGGTTTGAGCTTTCTGCGTCGAAAACGTTAAGCGGCGTCAGCACGCGTTACGTGATGTGATACGACTGCATGGTGCGCTAACGCAGGTGTAACGCTGCCAACAACTCATTACATTTCTGCACCATACATGCCGGCAAGGGCTCATCTAGTGTAAGGCTGGAAAGAGAACCGGCTGCCCATGATGAAACCTGATCTTGTTGAGACTGTACTGAATGCATCGACCGAGCTGGCTATTATTGCCATTTGCCCGGCAGGCATC
>JACCDZ010735337.1_pt1 | contig 10240 bp, 8 predicted proteins | sample 7449551 | NCBI WGS metagenome assembly JACCDZ01 (sample SAMN15323452, study PRJNA562643) | freshwater metagenome | isolation source: river surface water | place: USA:Blue River Watershed | collected 2017-08-18
GTTGAAACGTCTACAGTTCAACAGTTATTAAACGTGCAAGACTCATGTAAAGTCTTGTAAAGTTTTAAAAATGCCCCTTCTATATGCCTGGGTGGCGAAATCGGTAGACGCAGCGGATTCAAAATCCCGTGGTTTTCATCTAAACCCATTGATTTATAAGTGTTTATTTTTTTACAAACGCTGTTATAGCGTGTGATAGTTGTGATATAAAATCTTTAATGTTAGACTTAAATAATTAAATGCCTTGCTGGTGAAATCGGTAGACACAAGGGATTCAAAATCCCTCGCTTCACGGCGTCCCAGTTCGAGTCTGGGGCAAGGCACCAAATTCATTAAAAATGAAGCACTTAATAATAAGTGCTTTTTTTTGCCCTTCATTTAGCGAATCGCTCGTGTCATAGCTAATTTCTATTTACTTTTACGATAACGCTGCTAATGTCGTTAAATTTATTAGATAATTTTACAGACCATTATGAATAGCCTTCCGGCAACAATTAAAACACATCAAATTCGTTATAGTGCATTACTGTGGGCGCTCATAAAGCTTTTAGTATCGGGTGCAATTGTTTGGTATTTTGAGTATGGAATTTACGTTGTACTTGGGTATCTGCTGTATTCTTTAGAAAAAGCGGCAGGTTTTCAGTATTTAAATTCTCAAGAGACAAACTTCGCTTTAAATGAATTTAATCAAGCTTTAAACAATCAGGTTGTAAGCCAAAATTATAAAATTGAAGAGCTTGAATCAAAGATTTTCGAGCTAGAGCAGCTCATCGCTGATATGGAAACTGAGCCGGATAGTAGCTATGAATAATGGTTTTTATCAGATCTGTGTTGCTGCGAGTCAGAATAATTGGTGTTGGCGATTGAGTTGCACCACTTGTGGGCAAAGGCAATTTCGTATAGCTCTTTCGGCTCTCGACGATGACACTATTAAAGAAGTTTCGCTTTTTAATATTGAAAAAAATTGCATTTTTCCTGATTGGCTTGGATACCTGGGGCTTGTTCTTGATGATTACAATAGGCGTGGTAAAAATATAGAGGAAATATCCTGTCTATGGGCTTCCCAACTATCTCAAATGGTATCGAAAAACTCTGTGGTATATCAAAAGCTTATTGATATTTCGTCCGGACGAATGAAGTTAGAAATTAGTGATTTGGAGCTGGTCGAGTTAGGTTTTAGGCATTCTAGCGAATGGAATGGTAATTGACTTGTACCTATATCTACAGTACTTTTTAGATACTTAAATTTAAGGGAATAAATAAATGAAAGTTATATCGCTATTTTTAACCGTAATTGTTGCTGGATGTGCCAGTTCCGGACCAGCTGTTGTTTATAATTACTCCAGTGAAGTTGTCGAGGCTAATTTACCAAATGTTGGTGAATTAGTTACTCGAAATGTAGGAGACTCAATACTGGTTAGAGAAAAGTATACATCAGCTGTTGCTCTTCGGCTTAAAACTCCTGTCCCTTATGGCTTACATTTCTTCCCCGCTGGCAACTACAAAATGCTTGGTAGTAATGAGACGACAAGTTTTTTTGCGCCTTTATCCGATGATGAAAAGTCAATCAGCTTACAAGGCAATGCAAGACAATATGTCACAGCAATAGCTGTAAAAAAATCGAATGTAAATACAATTTGTCCAATCCATTTAGTTTCTGGTATGCAATGTATTGACGCGTTTGCTAGCATTGAAAAACAAAAATTTATTGATCAAAACTCTTATGAACAGACTCTGATCTATAATGGAAATTCTGGGTCAAAAATCAATATTGGCTACAGGGAGTTTTCTGAAGGTTTAGCAAGACCAGCTTTTAATAATAATGTTGAGTATGATTTAGAGAAGTCGAAAATTATATCGTATAAAGGTGCACAGATAGAGGTCGTTGAGGCAAATAATAATACTATCACTTTCAAGATACTAAAAAAATTTCCGACAGTGAATTAAAAACCGGAGGGGCTGGCTCAACGCCAGCCTTATCCCAATTAGAAATTTTCAAGTTCGCTTTTTATTCTCCTCATTTCTGCTATTAGATTATGCTTTTTAACAAGTTTAACGATCATATCCTTGGAGCTGAATGATAAATCAATTTTTTTAAAGTTTCCTGAAAAGCAGCTCTTGTATATATTTATCTTCGAACTTACTAAATCATATGGTACTTCATAGCCGAGACCAGAACAGCATATACAATCACTATCTCTACAGCTAAACCCACCAGCACTACAAGGCTGAGTCACGAAAGTATAACTTTTCTCAAAAACAAACCCTAAATGATATCTGTACAGGCCATTTGGGCTTTCTAGGGTGTGTTCCCTTAATATTGCGGTTTTTTCATTTAGCTTTATGTAATCATTATCTTTATTACTTAACTGAATAACATGAAACTGCTTTGGAAAACCTGCATAACACTCAATTGACCTATTACCAGTATGAACGCTGTTTTTTTGTGTTGCATAAAAAACCGCATTTCCTGAGTGGAGTAGTATCATATTTGACAAACTACTACTGACACAACTTGAAGACATCTGATTTGAACTAACATTTACATTTTTCATAGCGTTGCTCCTCTTAAGTTATTGCTACATATTATTTACCTTTGCTAATTAAGGAGGCGCAATTATAACAACAAAAGTTAACATTGTCAATCATAATTTATTTGTCAAGTCAATAATTATTTTTAAATTAATTCATTTTGTGATATTTTTTAATAAAAACAATGAGATACATTCATTGTTTTTATTAAACTTTTTTTTCAAAATTCGTGGAATTGAGGGATTTTATTAAGAATTTTGTATTTTAGTATTGATTAGTACTTTATTTTTTCTGCTGATTTATGTTTTTAAGGGGCTTTATCTTTGACCATTCGCCTTTTGCGACAACGTTCGGATTTAGTAAAAAGATCCCTTGCTCAAGATCTATCAATATCCCTGATTTTTTCAAATTTGTCAGTGAATTTGCAAAAGAGCCTGTGGTAATTCCTAACGCTTTAGCAATATTTTTTCTGTGAGAAGGGGTTAGAACTACCTTGTTCGTGTTGTATTCGACTAATTCGATTAACTTAATCAAGACGTCTATGCTGCCACGTTTCAATGAACAGATCGTTTTGATATTTTCCAGATAAAACTTTACGTAGGCTGGTTCTGTTTCTTTTGTGACTTTAAAGACTTTATTAACTTCGTGTCTAATTACTTGACCGTCCTGATCCATAATTGTTAATTCTGATTTTTGTGAAAGTTTTTGTGTTGTTGTTTTTTCCATATTTTTCTCCTGTTTTAAAATGGTTTATCACTGAAAACAGTTATGTCAATATGGAATAAAAAATATATTTTTATTCTTATTAATTGGTTTTCTACAGGCAACACTCTGTGTTGCTTAATTTTTCTGAATTATTTGTAATGCTTCGCATTACTTTGTTTTGGTGTTAATTTTGGTGAGGGCGGTGCTGTATTAAGACTGTTTGGAAGTTCAATATCCGAGTAGTCAATAGCTGAATTATTTTTGGTTTTTTTGTGCGTGTTCAACGAAACAAAAGCGGCAATTTTCTCTAGAACTTCGTTCAAACCTGAGCTTTGGGTTAACTGTTTCAGCTGGTCAAATATCTTCTCAAATACCGATATTTTCTCTTTTAACTCTATGTTTTCACGAGTCAAATGGTTGATTTGCTGATTTTTCTCTGCCAATACAATTTGCTGCTCTTTAAGCGCGTTAACAGCATCATAATAATGATCTTTTAGGGTGGTGACAGGTTCGCTTCTGTTTTGTTGCAAAGGTGTAAGAGTGTGATTGCTAAAGGCTGACCAGTATTTGTTTTGAGCTTTACTTAAAAAATCAGGCGTGATTGACTTTGTTTTGATCAATTTGTACGGAGCACTGTCGTAACGGCCACGCTTTGTTGTTTCTTCCCAAGGAACGACGAAAATATGTATATGTGGAGTAGTTTCGTGCAGATGAAGTGTGGCGTGTGCTATTCGGTCGGTTCCGAAGAGTTCATTTGCAAAAGCTACAGATTTATTAACAAACTCTTTCACTCGTGTCGGTGAAAAGCTGTAAGGCTGATCTATGGCAAAGAACTCTGGAGACAATGACAAAATTACTTCAATTGCAACGGCACTGTCACGCCTTGACTCCAGTTTCAGTCTATTTTTCAATTCCTTAATGTCTTGATAGACATTACCAGGATTTCCAATCAGAGTATGAAATGGCTTTTTGAAAACTTCTTTTCTTGAAGACCTGAACTGAGTTTTTTCATAGTCTGATAGTTGGTAACAATGTCTGCTTAAATTACCAAGTTCTTGTAGTGTTTGGATTTTTTTTAATTGGAATACTGTTTTCATTTTTTTTCTTGTTTTACATAATTACATCTTATCACTCCTATTTATTTGTCAAGATTACTTTAAAAATAAATTCCGAAGGACTCACGACTTTGCAAAGCAAAGTCATAGTGAGTATAACTTTGCTTTGCAAAGTTGAAGGCGCTGTTTTTAGATTATTGTTTCGGAGTTACATAAATTATTTGACAAGCGTAGCGCTGTCAATACCAGAAAAATGACATTTAAGAAATCTTTATTGTTGACCAAATTATAGTCTTAAAAATTTAAAAAATGTCAACTTTTCTATGTTTATGATTTTTCAATCATCGGGGCTATATATATTTTCACCACTAGGGGTTTCACCTTTATTGTAATAATCCTCTATCATTTTTATCGACGTTCCACAGTGCGTCGCTATGTCAATCGCAGCCATTCCTTCTTTCACTTTTCTTCTAATGAAGTTATGACGTAATGAGTATAAAGTGAAGTCTTCCATCCCTATTGCTTTAAATTCTTTTTTGTATCTATTTTTTAATTCTTTCAGAAAGCCGGTAAAATCGACTTGATTGTTATCTTCATCAGCGAATATAAAATAACTACCATTTTTCCCAATGCCAAACTTTTCCTTTTTGTAGTATTCAACATCAATTAAAATGTTCATTATTTTTTGAGTAATGGTAATGCGCCTTTTGAGTGTCTTTGATTTTTCAATCTTTATTACATTGAATTTTTCTATTTCAAACCACGTTGTTATGTTGTGCTGTCTCAGGTTTAATGCTTCACCATAACGAATACCTGTTTCGTATAAAAACCTGATAAATCTTATTAGTAAAAAGCCATAGTATCGTGTCTTTTTATTTTTCGATTTATCAGTTAAATCATAAATTAAGGACGTAAGATCTACTATTACTTCTTCTTCTTCGTATACTTTTCGTTCTGCATTTTTCTTTATGTTTGAGCTTGGCAATTCAATGTCGGTAGATATAAAGCCACTGTCCCTTGCTTTTTCAAAAAGTAATTTAAACGCCTTTCTATAATTGGCGTTCATTGTTGCGCTCATACTTTTATTGTATATAACTTTCAGATCTTCTTTTTTTAATCTTGCGATATCTATACTTCCTAGATGCGATTTTATTTTTTTTAAGTGTCTTATTGTTTCAATTAAATTTTTTTCATTTTCTTTCTCTTCAAGTTCTTTGATCGTCATATCACAAACTTGTTCAACAGTTGCCACTTTCTTTTTGTTTAAAAATAATTCACCTGATTTTGTCAGTTTTACAACAATCAATCTCTCTTCGAGTTTCCTTTTTGCTTCTTCTAAATCTTCTGTTTTGCTCGAAATTTGGCATCGCTTACCCGTTTCGTCGTAAAATTCCATATAAATTTTTTTGGAACCGCCTTGTAGATATAGCCTCGATTTACCGTTTGGGTGTTCGTAAAGTCTCATTTTCGGAACCTCAAAGTGTTATAGTCTTTGTGATAGCTTTAAAATATGAATATAACATTATGTTTTTCAAGGCTTAAATTTACAAGCAAACAATTCAAAATCCGCCGCCAGAAATGGCGTGTCGGTTCGAGTCCGACCCTAGGCACCAATACAAGCAATAAAATCAACAACTTATAACGCGTTTTTTATTTCTACTGTATCTTACCCATCAAAAATACCAGTGCCTAAATGACACTATGCATTCGAACACTGAACTGAGATAAATCTCAGTGTTATATCCCTTTATTTGAAATAATTGGTGTCGTTTTTTAGTTATGTGCTTTGCAATTTAAAGCATTATGTTATGTAAGATTTTATGAAGTTCTAAGAAATTTAAGTCATATGTTGTAATCAGACCGAAAAGTATTGGTCACGCTCTTTGTGTCGTAAATCGACAGTACCTACGTGTCCGAAATCAACAGCAAGTTGCGGACGATTATTTAAACTCATGCATTCGACCAATCCGGCTGTCATCTGTTCATCCTGTGTCAGATTTTGTGCATCGTCTGGGATGTGTTCTGAGATTTCTTCCGCATTTGCGAATAATGTTGCTTTTTCTTTATGCCGCGAACATGCGACATAAGTGTTTGCACGATCCATACTAGTGGAGTAGTAGACAAACGTTTCTCCCGAGACTGTTAGCCCCTGACTAGAGAAAACCGTTTGAGCATAGGCTGGTATTAAATAAGCTCGGTTGTGTTCGTCGCAGTGCTCAGACGGGCGAATATTGACTGTTCTACCATTGTCGAGACGTAACTTTATTTCGAGGTGCCCAAATGAATTCTTTTGGATTTTAAGGACTGTTCCTATGTGTCCGTTAGTGTAGTTTTGCTGGTAGTCGTTTTTTGTTAGTCTCAATCGTTCACCGACAGCCACTTTGAATACCATTGGCTTTTCACTAATAACTCCACGCAACTCAATTGACTCACCACCAATTTTGCCTATTGCACATAAGTGTTCTCGTGCAAGTTTGTTCAGTTCGTTTACTGTTTCCCAGCGATGCGCCATCATTAAATACGGTGCGGAAGGATTGTTGCAAACGTAGTTTTTCCAAGCATTCAACATCAAATCGAGCGTATGTTCGTGATGTTCACCAATTACTATCTGATTTCGCTTTTTATACTCGATGACAGCCTTATCTGCGCGCCCGTCTCTGAAATCTGCTACAGCAAGCCGGTCCCAGTGTTGGTTTTGTCGTAGAATTGTTTCAATTCGAGTAGTACCGATCAAAGGATGAGTTGCCAGGTATCTTAAAACACCACCATGGTTAATTGCATCAAGTTGCTTGTCTTCTCCAACCAGCAAAAGTTTGAATCCAATTTTGTCTGCGAATCTCATCAACTGAAGCATATCCATCAAGCCTACTTGACCTGCTTCATCAATTATTAAAACGCTGCCAGAGTTTATTGGTGGTGTTTTTGTATCAAGCAATGCTAACAAACGCGTGATTGTAAACGCTGATATACCCGCTTGTTCTTCTAAATTCATTGCAGCAGCGCGAGTATGACACGCACCAATAACAGTGATTTTCTGTTTTTCATAAATCTGTTTTACTGTTTTCATCGACAGCGATTTGCCAGCACCGGCTGAGCCTTGAACGATCGCTAGAGAGTTTGCTGCCGTTGCTTCAAGGACAGATATTATTTGTTCTTCAGTGAGTGGAAATTGATGTTTAGCACATTCGGCATGGACTAATTTTTCATCAATAGTACAAGCGAAAGATCTTTTTTTCAGGTTTATAGCCAGATTAACCAATTCAGTTTCTGCAGCAATAATATCCGTCGTGGAAAACAATTTAGAGCGGCCGATTCCATTTTGCAGTGTGATAAGGTTTGGATTATTAAGCGCATGCTGCGCGAGTAATTGCGCTTGATTTCCGCTATAACCTGTTTCCATGGCTAGCAATGCCGCTTCTTTATACAAATCTGTTTCATTAAAAACAGAAACCGAGCTCGTTAATCTTTGTAGAAGAGTTGCCGTGTTAAATTCAGCATATATATTCGTTGCTGCTGATGCTGTAACGAGCTTGAGAGCATTCTTGTCGTAGCCTAACTGTTGAAGTTCTTTTTGCCAGCGTAAAAATAAAGCAGGTCGATCAACTTTTCCTTTCTTCTGTCGAGAATATCTAGCAACCTTGTCGCCAATTTCAGATGCTCTCGAAACAGAACCATACTTTTCGAGCTGAGTTTTGATTTGAGCTGAACGTTTAGAAAAATGCTCACATATGGCATCTGAGACTCCAACAATCTCAAATGATTTTCCGTTTACTCCGAGCGTAGTCGTGTACCCGAGCTTTTGTAATTCTTTCGCTAGATGACATTGATAAATGGCTGTAGCAGCAGTTCGCCAAGCGTATAAGTTCCTTCCAATAATCGTACCCCAAGTGCCGTCGTTGCGCTCTGCGATGTTCATAATTAATGCATGAGTATGCAGCTGCGGATCTTGTTCACGACTTGTACTATGTTGATAAGTTGCAATCAGAAACCCAGGCAACTTTTCAAGTTCAGATCCGTTATGCCCTCTTCGGGTAAATGCTGCATGTTGCTCAAGAAACAAGAGAGCAGTTTTCACAGCTTGGTCGTGAGCGAATTGAATTTTTGACCGTTCATCAGGCTCTGCTCCTGCCCACGCGACAGAAACGCTTTTTGCAGGACTAAAAACGTTGTCATAAGCATAAACTCGTTTAGAGTTGTTAGAATTCTGGCATAAGGCAATTTTACCATCTGGGCTTAAGCCGCTCATGACGTTGCTGAGCGCAGCTCCCTCTACTGAACCAAAAAGACCCAATGCTCCAGCTCCGCAGCCAAGCCACTGTCCAGGAGGTTCACCTCCTTGCAGGTAGTAGTCCTCTTTTGCTAGTTCGTCGTAGTAACCAACATTTTTAACCTGAGCGATTGCCAACATATAAACATCACTCCTACTTCTTGAGAAATGGGTTTCGTCCTGGTTCGCTCGCAGCATCTAACTCGAGAATTGAATTTTTGACAGACGAAATGAATGGCTTGGCAATCGGACTCAACTGAGGATATGGCCACAGCAGCTTGTATACTGCGTTAGCACCCGCGATTAACAAATAACCATGGACTCCAATATCGTCAGGGGATTCGAGATGCGTGATTTCTTCAGGGGATACGACCGGAATAATCGATTCAGCCTTTGTAGACGATTTTTCTCCATTTATAGCTGTTGATGTTGATTTGATGAGTACACGTCGTTCACCAAGTGCTTTGCTTGCGACAGAGGCCGATGCTCCGGGTGCACCTATTCGAAGCACTACTACTGAAGCGAATAAACCAAGAAGCGTTTCTGCGTCTTTTTCGCTATAGATTGATTGAAGTTGTGAAATGCTCTGCACTCCGGCAATTGTCCTCGCTCCTTTGGAACGCCCGCGCGACAACCATTGTTCCATCGATGCATTTTTTGGGATCGCTGCGAGTTCATCTAGAACTAGCCAAATTTCTCGTGTAGAACTATCTGGCAAATTCAATACCCGGCTTGTGAGCATTGAAAAAAGTGCTGCAAACAATGCTTGGCTCATATCTCTGTATGCCGAGTCTGTTTGAACAATTAGTTTTTTCGGTGAGTCTGCGTCTAACCAAGAGCTAACTGAAAATGTCGCTGAATCTGGATTATCTGTTTCAGCAATATAACTTATCCAACTTAGTTGCGACGAAATGACCCCGAGTACACTCGTACTTGTACGATCGTCCGCTCCCGCAAAAAGTGCAGCTTCTGGGAAGTGCAATCTTAACTGCTTTTGGAGTCGAGAAGTATCGCGAAATAATAATTCATATAGTTCAGCCCAGCCCCAAGCTTGTCCACTTTTGAGTAAGCAAACCACAGCACCGCAGACTACTAGTCGTGCTGAATCAGACCAGAATGGTTCATTGGATGTTTGTGTTATTAGAGAGTTAGCGAATGTGCGTGCTGAACTAATATCAACAATGTCTTTTGAAAGTTCCCAACGGACACTGCGCGAATCACCAGGACTTAACAACAAAACTTGTTCGTTAAAGAAATACTCAGTGTACTCACGTTTTTCGTCATAGATTAAAGCAACTATTTGCCTCGTCATGATTTGCTTCAACCATGATTTTATGATCGTCGATTTCCCGCTGCCTTGCATGCCGAAAATAAACAAATTTCCAATCTCGTAAAGCCGATTGATTTTGATTTTCGGATGGATAAAAAGGCCAGAGGTTTTGACTCCGATTTTTAAATACTTACGAGCATGTCGCCATGCTCGATGGCTGTGCAGGATTTTAGGTCCTGATATATGGGTGTAACGATCCAAGTCACTTGGGAACGCTAAACTGATTAGAGCCAGAATCGTGGCTATAGCTGAAGCAACAACCATCGCTCGGAAGAGAGCTGTTTGCATGATTTCCATGTCTATTTCGAACCAATTGCCACCAACAGCACTCAGCAAAAATAAAATCCAAAC
>JACCDZ010414323.1_pt1 | contig 10238 bp, 8 predicted proteins | sample 7449551 | NCBI WGS metagenome assembly JACCDZ01 (sample SAMN15323452, study PRJNA562643) | freshwater metagenome | isolation source: river surface water | place: USA:Blue River Watershed | collected 2017-08-18
AAAACCTTCGCAGATGTTTCAGAGGAGGTGCTACCAGGCCTGTTCTAATTTCAAATGTCTATTTAGGCCACCGCCACTCATAAAGATTCGCGGCGCCACTTCCCCGGTGCCGCGTGTTATTAAAAGTGATCCGTCGAGGGGCGGTGACCTAAGTAGATAAGTGAGAAGGATTAAAAAACAAATAAGTAGGAAAAAGTAAGTCAGAAAAAGAGATTAGAAAAGAAAAGTTCGAGAAAGAGGGGGAGCAGTAAATGAGTGCAGAAATTACGCATATACCAGTTGCGTTAGAGCGCTGCCTTCAATTACTTACTCCGGCGCTAAGCAATAAATCCAAACCCTATTTGATTGATGCCACATTAGGACTTGGCGGGCATGCCCGTGCGTTTCTAGAGTTGTTTTCAAACTTGCATTTAATTGGAATAGATAGAGATACTCAAGCAATCAAAATTGCACAAGCAAATTTATCGGCATATCAAAATCGAGTAAGTATTTTTCATGGTACCTATGACCAGATTGAGCCGGCAATGGCTTTGGCTGGTGTTGCCAAGGTTGATGCAATCCTTTTTGATTTGGGTGTCTCTTCAATGCAGCTCGACCAGATTGAACGAGGCTTTTCTTACTCACAAGCGGCCCCACTTGATATGAGAATGGATCAAAGCAATTCTTTAACGGCTGAAAAAATCTTGAATACCTACTCACATGGTGAGTTAGCAAAAATAATAAGTATTTATGGCGAGGAGAAGTTTGCTAGCAAAATTGCAGAAAACATTATTAAAGCAAGACAAGCAGGTAATTTAAAGACCACCCAAGATTTAGCCCAGATAGTTAAAGACTCAATTCCGGCACCAGCCAGACGCACAGGTGGAAACCCCGCAAAAAGAACTTTCCAAGCATTACGGATTGAAGTAAATCAAGAGCTACAGGTTTTAGAGCGTGCTATTCCCGAAGCATTAGAAGCGATCGCCATCGGTGGTCGAATCGTTGTTATGAGCTATCAATCTCTTGAGGATCGAATAGTTAAGAAAATATTTGCAAGTGCTACTCAGTCAAGGACTCCACTTGGTCTACCAGTTGATCTTCCAAACTCTGCTGCAGCATTTAATTTGATTGGAAGCGGAAGCCAAGGTGCGGATGAGTCTGAGCAATTAGCAAATCCAAGATCTACATCTATGCGCCTTAGAGCAATTGAGCGGGTGAGTGCATAATGGCAATTTTTGAATTCGCACCAGCAATCCAGATCTCTCGAAAAATTGTAAGGGAGAAAACTAATCAAGCGGTATTGCGTTTAGTTCCAGAGGCCAAAACAGGTGAGGTTGCAGGTGATAAGACTTTCATTATTTTCTTGGCAACAATCTTCACAACTGGCTTATTGTCTTTATTAGTGATTAATACTGCTCTAGCCAAGGATGCTTTTCTTTTACAACAACTTAAGCAAGAAGCACAAGTACTAACTGATGAGCGAGAGGCAATTCTTCGTCAAGTGGCCGTAGTTTCTTCACCAGATCGCTTGGCTCAAAGAGCCAGTGAGCTTGGAATGGTTGCCTCGGTGAATCCTCGGTTCTTAGATATGTCAGCCGGTGCTAAATGAATCAACAACTAATAGTTCAAGACCGGATTCGGAAAATCGTCGCAATTGCTGTTGTTATTTTCCTTTTATTCGGATTAAGGTTGATTGAAATTCAAGCAATTAGAGCAAGTGGTTATGTTAAAAAAGCTGAGGTTGAATTAAGTAAATCAGCAACATTATTGGCACCCAGGGGCACTATTTACGATATCAATGGCGTGGAATTGGCGCGCAGTATTTCTGCGATGAACATCGCAGTTGATCAGACAGTGGTTAATGATCCAGCCGCCGCCGCCAAGGTTGTTGCCCCAATATTGAAAATGACACCAAGTCAATTGCAGCCAAGTTTAACGGGTGAGCGCAGATATGTTTTGATTGCTAAGGATATTACTCCTGAAACTTGGCGCCAGGTTAACCAAGCGATTAAAGATTACAACACACAAATTCTGAAAACCAAAGATGGAATAAGCAAAAGAATTGGCGGATTCGTTCCAGAACGAAGCTTCATTAGAGATTATCCGAGCGGTAAATTAACATCCTCATTAATTGGAATCACAAATGATCAAGGCATTGGTGCATCAGGGATTGAAAGTAGCTTAAATTCATTGTTGGCCGGAACCAATGGTAAATATATTTATGCGAATGGAAGAGGAAACATTATTCCAGGATCAGAGCAAGTAAGTGTTGAGGCAAAGTCTGGTACCAGTGTCCGATTAACGATAGATAGAGATGTCCAATGGGTAGCACAAAATGCAATCAGCCAGGCTGTTGCCTCATCTCGAGCAGAATCTGGAACGGTAATAGTGATGGATCCAAAAACAGGTGCGATCTTGGCCCAGGCAAGTGCGCCGACCTTTGATCCAAATATTTCGAGCACAATCACATTAAATAAGTTAAGAAATCCTGCAGTACAGGAAGTTTACGAGCCTGGCTCTACTGGCAAGGTAATAACAGTTGCGGCAGCGTTACAAGAGGGCTTAGTTACTCCGCAATCTGTTTTCACGATTCCATACAAAATGAAGGTAGCTGATGAGTACTTCCATGATCACGAAAAACATCCAACACAGAGATTGACAACTACGGGCCTTCTTGCAGTTTCTAGCAATACTGGATCAATTCAAATTGGGCAAAAACTTGGAAAAGATAATTTATACAACTATTTACGCAAGTTTGGAATTGGCCAAAGCACAAACTCTAAACTTCCCGGGGAATCTGCGGGAATTTTGCATCCAGTTAAACAATGGTCTGGCACTTCACTGCCAACGATAGCCTTTGGTCAGGGGTATTCATTAACGGCAATGCAAGCAACATCAGTTTTTGCGACTATTGCAAATGATGGAGTCAGAGTCGCACCATCAATCTTGGCAGGCGTAGTTGATGAAAGTGGGAAATACACTCCTGCCAAAGCGAATGAATCAGTTAGAGTCTTAAGTTCACAGACAGCTTCGGATATGCGCGCAATGATGGAAAGCGTTGTTTCTAGCAACGGAACAGCTCCCACTGCGGCGATTTCCGGATATCGAATTGCTGGGAAAACTGGAACAGCAAATAGATTCAGCACAGCTTGTAAATGTTATAGCGGGTATACCGCATCCTTTATTGGGTTTGCACCTGCCGATCAACCAAAGTATGTAATCAGCGTGACAATTCAGGATCCAAAGGGAATGCATTGGGGTGGCGTCCTTGCTGGACCAGTATTTAAAAAGGTGATGAGTTTTGTTCTACAAAGTGAGAGAGTTCAGCCTACAACTGCACCGGTTACAACTTTTAAACTAACTGAGGCAGCTTTGAAAGATATAAAGAAGAGTAGCAAAAAGGCAGGGGCATAAATCATGCAGATTAAGCCACGGTCTATTAAGCCAAAACTACTTTCAGATTTTGCCCCTGCAATCTTTGATGAATCGGTCTCAATTACTGGAGTTTGCATAAATGCTCAAAGAGTGGAACCCGGTGATTTATTTATTGCCTGTCCTGGCCAAAACTTTCATGGTAAAGATTTCATTTCAGAAGCTATCGCCAATGGAGCAGTTGCTGTTTTAAGTGATGTAAAAATTGATTGTTCTATTCCAAGTTTTACCCACAACCAACCAAGAGCTTTGGTTGGAGAATTATCCGCGTGGGTGTATGAAAAACCCTTTGAAAAATTAAGTGCAATTGGAGTAACAGGTACTAATGGTAAAACCACTACCGCAAATTTAGTTTCTCAAATTTTTAATTTAAACTCTTCAAAATGTGGCCTAATCGGGACTCTAGGAATTGAAGTTAATGACCAGATTGTTAAGGGTTCTCGGACTACTCCAGAGGCTGATGAGTTGCAAGCTATTGCTCAGGCAATGGTGGAGCAGGGGTGTTTACATTTATCGATGGAGGTTAGTAGTCACGCTATAGTTCAAAATCGAATTAAGGGTGCAAGTTTTAGGGTAGTGGCATTCTCAAACTTAACTCAAGATCATTTGGACTATCACAAAACTATGCAGGCATATTTTGAAGCAAAGGCCGCACTTTTCACTTCAGAGTATGCTCAAAAAGCGGTTATTAATATCGACGATGCTTATGGTGAAAAACTTTCAAAGCAAACTAAATTACCAGTTATTTCCGTATCTAGAAAAAAGCAATCGGCGGATTGGTATTTTGAGAAAGCAGAGCTAAGAAACAATTCATATGATGTTGAAATTAAGGGCATAGGTGGTGAAGTTGTAAAGGGAGTTTTCCCATTAATTGGTGATTACAACTTAGATAATTTAATTCTAGCGGTCGCGATTACACATCAGCTGGGCATTAGTGGTAATCAAATTTCCAATACCTTGAATAGATTGAAAAGCGTGCCTGGACGTTTAGAGGCAGTTAACGTTGGCCAATCATTTATTGGATTGGTGGATTACGCCCATACTCCTGATGCGGTACAAAATGTAATCGCTACTGCTCGAAAGCTAACCTCTGGACAGGTTATTGGGGTATTAGGTTGTGGTGGAGATCGTGATAACAGCAAACGTCCATTAATGGGCCAAGCGCTTTTCCAAGGTTGTGATGTATCGATTTTCACAAGTGATAACCCAAGAAGTGAGTCTGCCGATTCAATCCTTAAAGAAATGATTTCTGGCCTTAATTTAGGTCAAAAGGGAGAAGTACGGATCGATCGAAGGGAAGCTATTTCACTAGCAGTCAATAAAGCAAATCCGGGGGATGTGGTTTTGATTATGGGTAAAGGCCATGAAAGCGGGCAAGAGATAAATGGGGTAATAACACCTTTTGATGATCGCCTAGAACTTACCCAAGCGATATTGGAGAAGGGTAAAAAATGATCAAAATATCTGCTCAAGATTTTGCATCAGTTGTGTCAGGTTCACTTCACGATATTTCGCCCGCTCAAATAATTGACCAAGATCCAGTAATCAATTCAAAACTTGCATCAGGTAAAAACTTTTTTGTAGCCTTTAAAGGAGAAAAGTTCGACGGGCATGATTTTGTATCAGAAGCTTTAAACTCAGGCGCAGTATTTTCCTTAGTTTCAAAATCAGTTTCAGGTCCACATGTATTAGTTTCTGATGTAGGTCAGGCATTAATTGATCTTGCTCGGTTTACCAGAACTCAATTACCGAACATGAAGGTTATCGGTATTACTGGCTCGCAGGGAAAAACAACAACTAAAGAATTTCTCTACTCAGTATTACAAAACGAAGGCAAAACAGTGGCAACTGCCGGTAACTTCAATACTGAAATTGGCGTTCCACTAACTTTGCTCAGATCCACAGAAGAAACTAAATTTTGTATTCTCGAAATGGGTGCACGACATGTTGGAGACATCGCGAAGTTGACAGAGTTGGCTAATCCAAATGTAGGAGTGGTTCTAGTAGTTGGAACCGCGCACCTAGGTGAATTTGGGTCGGTAGAAGCTATTGCAAAGACAAAATCTGAATTGATTAGAACCCTTACACCGAAAATGACAGCAGTTCTGGGAACCTATGACCAGTTCACACCCAAGATGGCAGATTCGCTAGATTTAAATACTGTCTTCTTTGGTGAAGGACAAATTGTTCGGGCAGCTGATGTTGAACTACATGGAGGATTTGCCCATTTTGATTTAGTCACTCCAACAGGTCGAAATTCAGTTTCGTTGCAGGTAATGGGTGAGCATCAAATTCCAAACGCTTTAGCCGCTGCAGCTGCAGCATTCTCTTTGGGAGTCAAGAATGAAAGTATTGCAATTGGTTTAACAACAGCAATGCTTTCAAGTAAATGGCGGATGCAGATTGAAACTGTGAATGGAGTACAAATTATTCATGATTATTACAATGCCAATCCAGAAAGTATGAAAGCGGCTCTTAAAACTTTAGTAATGCTTAGCCAGGAAAGTGGAGGATCTAGTTGGGCAATTCTTGGAAAAATGCATGAGCTTGGAAGTATGGAAAGTGCAGGTCATTTTGAAGTGGCCCAGTTTGCAGGCCAACTTGGGGTTGACCACCTAGTTTCTGTTGCACCTGCCGTTTATCAGGAGAGCAATATTAAAAGTTCTGATGAAAATATGCTGATTCATAACTGCTCTTCTGCTGCTGCTGTTTTAGAGTTAGTCAATAACATTTCGACTGGGGATGTCATTTTGCTAAAGGCCTCTAGATCAGAAAAGTTTGAGGATTTAGCAGAGTTAATTAAGAATGCCTTAGAGGGAGATCAAGTATGAGAGGTATTTTGCTCTCTGGAGCGATCTCAGCAGTGGTGGCCTTTTTTGCAACACCTGCTCTAATCAGAATTTTAGCTCGCAAAGGTTACGGACAAATAATTAGGGATGATGGTCCAACTACCCACCAAATAAAACGCGGTACTCCAACTATGGGAGGGCTAGCTTTAATTTTCGCAACATTGGTTGGTTATTTTTCAAGCCACCTGTTAACAGGAGTTACTCCAACCACCTCAGCATTATTGGTATTGGCCTTGATTTTAGGATTAGGTTTTGTTGGATTTATAGATGATTGGCTGAAGGTATCCAAACAAAAATCCATGGGCCTAAATGCTAAGCAAAAACTTCTTGGTCAGGCGATCGTAGCGGGTGCATTTGCGTACGCAGGATTACAATTTCCAGATAAGAATGGATTGACTCCAATTTCTTTAAACCTATCAACGGTTAGAGATACTTCAATTAAATTAGGTTTGTTATTAGTAATAATCTGGGTGATTTTGATGGTACTTGGAACAAGTAATGGAGTGAACCTAACAGATGGTTTGGATGGGTTGGCAACCGGTGCTGCCGTAATGGTGTTTACCTCATTCATACTTATCGGAGTGTGGGAGTTTGGACAAAGCTGCGAACTAACTGCTGGACTTAAGTGTTATCAAGTTAGGGATCCTTTGGACTTAGCAGTTTTGGCAGCTGCACTTGCTGGCGCTTGTGGAGGATTTCTTTGGTGGAATGCTTCTCCTGCAAAGATATTTATGGGTGATGTTGGTTCATTAGCTCTTGGAGGAGCGTTAGCAGGTTTAGCAATAACATTGCGAACTCAGCTGCTTCTGGTTGTACTTGGATTTATCTTTGTTTTGATTACTTCTTCTGTCATTATCCAAGTGGCCTATTTCAAAATTTCTAGTGGCAAAAGAATCTTCAAAATGGCCCCTTTGCAACACCATTTTGAGTTGATCGGTTGGGGTGAAGTTACAATTGTTATTAGGTTTTGGATTATTGCAAGCCTTGGCGTAGCAGCAGGCCTTGGACTGTTTTACGCTCAGTGGGTTGCTTCTTAACATGAATTTTGTTGAGAGTTTATCAGGTAAGAAATGTTTAGTAATTGGAGCAGGGGTAACTGGTAAGGCTGTTGCTAGTGCTTTGAGTGGATTTCAAGCAACTGCGATTTTGTTCGACGAAAATCCTAAATCTCATGAAGAAGTAGTTAGTAAAATTCCGGATGGCATTGATCTAGCTATTGTCTCCCCTGGATGGCGCATGGATCACCCGGTCTTTGAAAAACTTAAGAAATCAGGCGTTGAGATACTAAGTGAAATAGATTTTGCTTGGATGATAAAGCAAGTTGTTGCACCAAAACAAAAATGGGTTGGATTAACTGGAACTAATGGAAAAACTACAACAATTAAAATGGTGGAGACTATTTTTAAAAGTGCCAATATTAATGGCGCAGCTTGTGGAAATGTCGGTCAAACGGTTATCGAGTCTGTCTTGAATCAAAAGCAATTTGATTTCTTGGCACTAGAACTTTCTTCATTTCAAATTCAATGGAGCCAGTATCCTGAGTATGAATCTGTAGCACTATTGAACATTGCTGAAGATCATATTGATTGGCATGGAAGTTTTGATAATTATGCAAAAGCTAAATTGAAATTGATTAATCAAAGTAAAAAAGCGATTGCCAATAAATCAGATAAGGAACTAGCCACCAGAATAAAAGACCAATCTGTTATATGGTTTTCGCTAGATACTCCAAAGCCAGGGGAATTAGGCTTGGTGGAAAACCTTTTAATTGATAGGGCCTTTTCTCCAACCCCCGCTGAGGCTAATGAGATTTCAGAAATAGTTGATATAACTCCGACCGTTCCACACAATGTGTTAAATGCTCTTGCCGCCGCCGCACTTTGTTTGTCCATTGGAATTACTTATGAATCTATCAAGGCGGGACTTCAGAATTTTTCAACCGATCACCATCGAATGGAAGTTGTTTTAAACAAGGATGAAATAACCTGGGTTGATGATTCAAAGGCTACTAATCCTCATGCAGCGATTGCCTCTCTTCAATCCTATTTCAACGTTATTTGGATTGCTGGTGGATTAGCTAAAGGTGCCAGCATGGATGAATTAGTAATAAGAACCGCTGAGCGAATTAAGAGTGTGATTTTGATTGGACAAGATCGAGAGATTATTGCCCAGGCTTTTACAAAACATGCTCCGACAATTGAATTAATCAGAGTTGATCAAATTAGTGATGCCAAGCAATTAATGGTGGAGGTTGTTGATAAAGCAAAAAGTATTGCAACAGCAGGTGATACCGTTTTACTCGCCCCAGCTTGCGCTTCAATGGACCAATTTGATTCATATGTCCAACGAGGCCAACTATTCAGTCAAGCAGTAAAGGCTCAGGCATAAAAATGAGTAACAGTTCAACACTAAATCGCTATTCAAGAATCTTGAGCAGACCTGAAATTCCATATTACTTAATTATTTGGAGCACTATATTCTTAGGAGCGCTCGGGTTAGTAATGGTACTTTCTTCTTCCACTGTTACATCACTTGAGGAGAATGGAAATGCTTACACGATTTTCGTTAGACAATTTTTCTTCCTTGGTCTAGGAGCATTTAGTTTTTACTGGGCTTCAAGAGTAAGTGGAAGAATTTGGCCTAAAATTGCCCGATATTCTCTGAGTATTTCAATCGTTATTTTACTGTTGCCTTTTGTTCCATTCTTGGGCAAAAACGTTAAAGGTAATCGTAATTGGATTGAAATTGGTGGCTTCACTTTGCAGCCCTCTGAATTTGCCAAATTCTTGTTAATCTTATGGTGCGCTTTTCAACTTAGAAAAATCAGTGAAACCAGTGGCAAGTACACCCATTTTGGGTTGATACTTCCAGGATTATTTGTAGTCATAACTTTGATTTTGTTTGAACGTGATCTTGGAACCGCACTTTTAGTATTTATCATTGCCTCAGGGATATTGTTTCTGTCAGGAGCCTCTCTAAAACCCTTTATAGCTTTGGCAGCAGCAGCAACTATGGTCGGTGCGGCATTAATCCTAACCAATTCTTATCGAATGAATCGATTTGGTGCCTTGTTTGATCCTTTCGATGAGCGTTATTACAAATTTGCAGGTTGGCAGCCAGCGCACAGCATCATGGGACTAGCAAGTGGTGGCTTATGGGGCAGTGGACTTGGTGCAAGCAAACAAAAATGGGCAAATCTTGCAGAAGCTCATACAGATTTTATTTTTTCAGTTATTGGTGAAGAACTTGGGTTACTCGGAACGTTGTTAGTATTAGTTCTTTATGCAGCACTAATTTATTCAATTCTTAGGGTTGCTCTTAAAACAAAAGATGATTTTTCTAGGTATGTGACTGCAGGAATTGCTTGTTGGTTAATTGCTCAAGTCACAATTAATATTGGCTCAGTTACCTCACTTATCCCAGTTATCGGAGTCACGCTGCCATTGATTTCTTATGGCGGCTCATCTCTTTTAGCCAATTTACTGGCTATTGGTTATGTTTTGGGAGTTGCTCGTCGCACACCTGAGATTTCAGAGGGCATAAAGGCTAATCGGGTGAGAAAATTATCCCAATGAAAACCAAGATTCTTTTTGCAGGCGGTGGTACAGCAGGACATGTCGAGCCAGCCTTGGCGGTAGCCACATGGCTTCAAGCCTATCGACCTGATTTGCAAATAACTTTTGTCGGCACAAAAAATGGCCTAGAGAATCAACTAGTTCCAAGAGCTGGTTTTGATTTATTGCACATTCCAAAAGTTTTAATGCCAAGGCAGGTTACCCCTGGAATTTTGCTATGGCCGTTTAAAATACTGATTGCGACTATTGATGCTATAAAGATTTGTCGTAAATATAAATTAGTGATTGGTTTTGGAGGCTATGCCTGTCCGCCAATCTATATAGCTGCAGCTTTACTTCGTAAACCAATCTTTATTCATGAAGCAAATGCTATTCCAGGTTGGGCAAATCGACTTGGGGCACC
>JACCDZ010498080.1_pt1 | contig 10234 bp, 10 predicted proteins | sample 7449551 | NCBI WGS metagenome assembly JACCDZ01 (sample SAMN15323452, study PRJNA562643) | freshwater metagenome | isolation source: river surface water | place: USA:Blue River Watershed | collected 2017-08-18
ATTGATGCCCCGAAGCAATTCCTCAGTGCCCATTAATTCCAAATCATTGTGTCGAGAAGTACTTTCGGTATTCATTTTTGACAAATTTACATTTCTTCACTAAATCTTCTGCGTAAATTTGTGGTCCATAGTCCGTGGTCCATAGTCCGTGGTCCATGGTCCGTAGTCCGTGGTCCATAGTCCATAGTCCGTAGTCCGTAGTCCGTAGTCCAACGACCCTGTACCAATTACCAATTACCAAAGACAAAAAATGTCCTTACAAAAAGAAATAAAATCAAAATGGCTCCAAATAGTGGAGTTTATTGAAAAGAACTTCGAAAAGAAACCCGATTTAAATGCGGTGTTATTTTTGATTGGCATAAGAGAACTCGGGCAGATAAACGAGAAGCCCTTCACGAAAGAAGAGAAAACTCATCTCATGCATATTGCCAACTGCAGGGTACTCAGTTTTTCTGGGTATTATAAACTCATTGGTCAGGATCAAAACGGTTGGCCAGTTTGGGAAAAAGATCAGCCCATTCCAAATTTAACCTTGTTGGAACAAGAAAATTTGCTCAGACAACACATCATAGAGTACTTTGAACAAGAAGAGATTATCGTATTTGACGAATAATTCTAGATATCAAGCGCAATTGTGGTGAAAATTTACGAATTATTGCTATATTTGCAAGACTTTTCCAAAGTTAAAAGTTAGGAAGGGGGCAGGCGAAAAGCAGTCCCCTTTTTTATTGGATATGAAAAAGTTAGGAGAAAAATTAAAAGCACTCGTTGATCAAGAAGCTATAGCTTTTGATCTTTTTGTAGTTCATTACACGGTAAGTCCTACCGGTTTGTTCCGCTTTTATGTTGACTCTCAAGAACCCTTGTCAATGAAATCGTTGGCCGATTTCACCAGGCATGTTTCCAACTTGATAGATGAAAACGATTTTGGAGACCACCCCTTTACCTTCGAAATTTCATCGCCTGGAGCGGATGCTCCTCTAAAGGACTTTAGACAATTTCACAAACACGTGGGCCGATCTTTCGAAATTCATACTCAGGAAAATTCCTACACAGGAAAACTTGAGGCAATTGATGGTGATGTCCTCAAAATATTGAAGGAATACAAAGAAAAAGGAAAGAAAAAAATAGAAATTCAACCTGTTGATGTTCCCTTTTCTGACATAAAAGAAGCAAAAATTATCATAAGTTTTAAATAGTATGAAAGCAAAGTCCAAAGAGCTAGGTATAAACCTGGTGGAAAGTTTCTCAGAATTCAAAGAATTCAAGAACATCGACCGCGCCACCATGATGCGCGTGCTTGAAGATGTATTTAGAAACATCCTTAAAAAGAAGTACGGTCAAGAAGCTAATTTTGACATCATTATCAACACCGAAACCGGTGATATTGAAATGTACCACCTACGACTGATTGTGGAAGAAGGGGAAGTGGAAGATGAAAACCTTCATATTTCTCTGACTGAAGCTCAACAATTAGAGGCCGATTACCAAGTTGGGGAAGATTGTATTCAACAAATTGGCTTGGAAGACTTCGGACGTAGAAACGTGTTGAATGCCCGTCAAGCTTTGATGTCTAGAATCATTGAACTCGAAAAAGACGAATTGTTCCGCAAATACGGTGATCGCCGTGGTGAAATCATCACTGGTGAAGTTTATAATGTTTGGAAACGTGAAATCATGGTTCTTGATGATGAAGGAAACGAATTAACCCTCCCTAAAGATCAAATGATTCCGCGCGACATTTACAAGAAGGGCGATGCCATTCGTGCAGTCATCAAAGATGTTGAAATGGATAAAGGCAGTCCAAAAATCATACTTTCTCGTACCTCACCTGAGTTCTTGGAGCGATTGTTTGAGTTGGAAGTTCCTGAAATTTTAGACGGTTTAATAACCATCAAGAAAATAGTTCGTGAACCAGGTGAAAGAGCTAAAGTAGCTGTTGAAAGCTACGATGACCGAATTGATCCAGTGGGCGCTTGCGTAGGTGTTAAAGGTGCTCGTATTCATGGTATTGTGAGAGAGTTACGCAATGAAAATATTGACGTAATTAATTTTACAACCAACGAGACCCTCTTCATACAACGTGCTCTCCAACCTGCTGCTATCAGCAAAATGGACATCCAAGACGGTACTGCCAATGTATACCTTGAAAGTGATCAAGTTTCTTTGGCTATTGGTCGCGGAGGACATAACATCAAGTTAGCTTCGAAGCTTACAGGATACCAAATTGAAGTTTATCGTGTCAATGCTGACTCTGAAGACGACGTAGATTTGGATGAATTCTTAGACGAAATTGATACTTGGATTATTGAAGAATTCAAGAAGATTGGCTTAGATTCAGCAAAAGATGTATTGAGAACTTCCGTTCAAGATCTTCTCCAACGCACTGACCTTGAAGAAGAAACCATTCTTCAAGTACAGAAAATTCTCCGCGAAGAATTCGACGAAGAATAAGACATTTTATAAAAACGGCCTTCCTTGGGAGCCGATCGGGGAAATTCCATTTGTAGTTTCCCCGATAAATCCTTGGGAGTTATAAAGGATACCATTAAATTTGAATGAAATTATGGCGGAATACCGTTTAGCAAAAGTTGCCAAAGAAATCAATCGCAGTGCCACTGCTATAGCCGATTTTTTAAATTCGAAAGGCTTTAGTGTTGATGCTCGTCCTACAACCAAAATAACCGAGGATATGTATCAAGCTTGTCTGAAAGAGTTTTCAGCAGACAGAGCTGCAAAAGAAGAAGCTGACAAACTAAAAGCGAATCAACCCGCTCGCCCAATACCTACTCGCGAAAAGGCAGAAACGGTAGATACAACCTCCGCACCTGAAACTATTTCAGTTTCAGCTCCAGAACCTGTTGTAGAAGTTCCTGTTGAAACAACTAAAGTTGTTGAAACTGGTGCAGTTGAAAATACACCTGAAACTTCAGAAATTCCTGTAAAAGAGATTACTGAAGAACAACATGTTTCAAGAATTAAGGTCGTTGGAAAAATTGACCTTACTCCCAAAACAAAGAAAAAAGTTGAAGAGGTTAAAGTAGAAACACCAGCTCCGATTGAAGTTGTAACTCCAATCGAACCAATTGCAGCCATCGAGCCAAAGGCAACTGAGGTAATAGAAGAAATATCTGTTCCAGAAAAAATAGAAATCAAGGAAGAGGCAGTCGTTGTAGAAGAAGTGAAAGCACCCCTTGTTGATGAACCTGCTTCTGATGAACCTGAAAGACACGAAACCAGAAGAGAAGTCCTTTCTGGACCTAAAGTTTTAGGAAAAATTCAACTTCCAGTTGAGAAAAGCGGAAACTCATCCCTTGCACAAGAAGCCCGAAAGGACATGCAAGAGATCCGCAAAAAACGAAAACGCAAAGAAAAAGGTGTTGAAGTTAAAGTGGCCGTTCAAGAAACGGTTCAACGTGAAAATCAACACAATAAAACTCATAAACCCGTTACTGCACCTAAACCTGAAGTTACTACCTCACAAGTAAATACCAATGTGCGTTCTACCTTCAACAGAATGGGCAGTAAGAAAAACGGTCGCGATAGAAAAAGAACAGACAACAAAGAAGAACGTAACCGCCGTTTCGAAGCAGAAAGACGCAGAAAAGATGAGGAAAGCAAAGTTCTTAAAGTAACAGAATTCTTGACAGCCAACGAACTGGCAACCATGATGAGCGTTCCTGTTACTCAAGTAATTTCTAAATGTTTCGCTTTGGGTATGATGGTTTCCATCAATCAACGTCTTGACGCTGAAACTATTCAATTGGTTGCAGATGACTTCAACTTTGAAGTTCAATTTGTAGATGCTGAATCTCAGGTTGAAGCAGTTGACGAAGAAATCGATAACCCAGCTGATTTAAAGCCAAGAGCACCTATTGTTACTGTTATGGGACACGTTGACCACGGTAAAACATCGTTGCTCGATTATATTCGTCAAGAAAACGTAATTGCTGGTGAAGCAGGTGGTATAACCCAACACATAGGCGCTTACGAAGTAACATTGAAAGATGGTAAGAAAATCACTTTCCTCGACACTCCGGGTCACGAAGCATTTACAGCAATGCGTGCTCGTGGTGCGAAGGTTACCGATATGGCCATTATTGTTATTGCAGCAGACGACAGTGTCATGCCGCAAACAAGAGAGGCTATTGCTCACGCTCAAGCAGCAGGAGTTCCTATGATTTTCGCTTTCAATAAAATTGATAAAGATGGTGCCAACGCAGATAAAATTCGCGAACAATTGGCATCCATGAATATATTGGTTGAGGATTGGGGTGGTAAATTCCAAGCTCAAGAAATCAGTGCTAAAAAAGGCCTAAATATTGATGTCCTTTTAGAAAAAGTACTTTTGGAAGCTGAAATGATGCAACTAACAGCTAATCCTGATAGAAGAGCTAAAGGTACCGTCATTGAAGCAACTCAAGAAAAAGGAAGGGGTATCGTTTGTACACTATTGATTCAAACTGGTACACTTAGAGTGGGTGATCATATGGTTGCTGGATCTCAATATGCTAAAGTTCGTGCATTATTTAATGAACGTGGACAACGCATTGAGGAAGCACCGCCATCAACTCCTGTAAAAATATTAGGATTCTCAGATGCTCCAACGTCTGGAGATATTTTCGCTATAATGGCAAACGAAGACGAAGCCAAAACTCTTGCAAACAAGAGACAACAATTGGTGCGTGAGCAGGGTATTAGAACGAAACGACACATTACTCTTGACGAAATTGGTCGCCGTTTAGCAATCGGTAATTTCAAAGAATTGAAAGTGATTGTGAAAGCAGACGTTGATGGTTCTTCTGAAGCATTAACAGACGCCTTAATGAAATTAACAAGCGACGAAATTGCCGTAAATGTGATTCACAGCGGTGTGGGACAGATTACTGAAAGCGATGTTTTATTGGCTTCAGCTTCTGACGCAATCATTGTTGGTTTCCAAGTAAGGCCTTCAGCTAAAGCTCGATTGATTGCTGAAAACGAACAAATTGATATCCGTACATACAGCATCATATATCAAGCCATCGAAGAAATTAAATCCGCGATGGAAGGTATGTTGTCTCCTGAAATCGTTGAAAAAGTTATTGGTCACGTGGAAATTCGCGAAGTATTCAAAATCACGAAAGTGGGTACCATCGCAGGTTCTTATGTTACTGACGGTAAAGTCGAGCGCGGAAGTAAGATACGCGTCATTAGAAACGGTGTAGTGAAACATGAAGGCATATTAGCCTCTTTGAAACGTTTTAAAGACGACGTTAAAGAAGTAACCAAAGGATACGAATGTGGACTGCAAATTTCAAACTTCAACGATATTGAAGAAGGCGACTACCTAGAGGTATTCGTTGAAGAAGAAGTAAAACGTAAATTGTAATTTCGTCTGAAAAAAAATAATTTTTAACGACACTGCAACGAAAATTCCATATAAATCGTCTAGTTTGGTATAAAACTTGCACATCGAAAATAAAAAACAACAGAATATGAAAAAGGCATTATCATTCTTGGCTGTAGCTCTCACAATAGTGACCTCAGCTTTCGCTCAAAAAACAGCTGTTCAACCTGAACCCGCTATTAAATGGGAACACAAATCTCACGATTTTGGAAACATTAAAATGGGTCCTCCAGCTGATATCGTTTTCAAATTCACCAATACTTCAAACGCTCCTGTTGTAATTAAAAATGCTCAGGCTTCATGCGGATGCACTACTCCATCTTGGACAAAAACTCCCATCATGCCAGGTGAATCTGGCGAAGTAAAGGCTAGTTATGGCACAGATGGCCGTCCTGGGTATTTCCAAAAATCGGTTAAAGTAGAATTTGACAACGGTAATACCACCGATCTTACCATCAGTGGAACTGTAACAACAGAACCTGAGTCAAAGAAAAGTGACATCAAATAAGAATCCCATGAAAAAGTTCCTTTTATCATTGGCAAGCCTTTTCTTCGTTGTTGGAGCGTTTGCTCAAACACAAGATGAATTAGCTGAAAAAACCAGTAATGCGAATCTAGTATTTGAAACCTCTAGCCACAGCTTTGGGAATATCATTGAAGGACAAATTGCAACATACGAATTCAAATTCACAAACACCGGTACTGAACCTCTAGAACTTACTAATGTGCGTGCTAGTTGCGGATGTACAACTCCAAAATGGCCTCGTGAATTGATTCAACCTGGACAAACTTCTGTTGTTAGAGCAGAATATAATTCCAGCGGAAGACCCGGCACGTTCAACAAGAACATTTTTGTAACCAGCAATGCAGGTCAAGCGACCTTAACCATTTCTGGAAATGTGATTAAAGAACCTGAAAAGCCCATTTCTCCAATCATTATAAAGTAATATAAAGGGCTGCCATAAAGCAGCCTTTTTTTATTAAAATAATTCCTGTCTATTTTCGTTTAACTCACTATGAATCAAAGAACTTTAAACATCGTTGCCGTAGGGTTGATTTCCCTTGCTATCATTATCTCCTCAGCCATTCTTTCTGATGGATATAAATACAAATTTACATCCCAAGAAACCATCGCAACTACAGGCCTTGCCGAAAAAGAATTCCGTTCAGATTTAGCCAATTGGAGTGTTTCCTTCAAAAGGAAGGCAATGTCTAGAACTGAAGGTTTTGCACAGCTAAAAAAAGACGCGCAACGCGTTAAGGAATACTTGATTTCTAAAGGATTTAAATCTGACGAACTCATTTTTTCATCCATAGAGGCTGACAAATCCTATTTAGAAAAAAGAGAAGAAAACAAATACGGCAATTACAGCTATACTCAAATTTTTGATGGTTACAACCTAAGTCAGTCCATTGACATTGAAACTCCAAACATTGAACTAGTAGAACAAACATCAAGAGAAATCACAGAGCTCATCAATGAAGAAATTGAAATTAACTCTTCTACCCCTTCTTACTTTTACTCAAAACTCGAAGACTTAAAAATCTCTTTGATTGCAGATGCCACATCAAATGCCACAAACAGGGCTAAGAATATCGCTGAAAAAAGCAATAGTAGTCTCGGTGCATTAAGACAAGCAAGCATGGGTGTTTTTCAAATTACAGGTAAAAACTCGTCGGAAGAATTCTCATGGGGCGGTGTTTACAATACAACTGATATAAATAAAAAAGCGAGTATCACTGTGAAACTCCAATTTGGAATTAAATAATCATGCGAATTCCAAAACATAGCTCATTTCTGTTCTTTATACTGCTGATAAATCAATTATCCGCACAACTTACTTCTGATTCAGAAGGACCGTTGCAAGTGGTTGGAGCAAATAAATTATCGGCAAAATTAAACTCCGGCGATATTTTCGAAGCCGTATTTCACATCAGAAATAACTCCACCGAAACGCAATATATTGCCCAAGTAGCACCAGATTGCGTATGCACTCAATTTGCCTTCCCAGAAAAGGGAATCGAAGCAGGCGCAACTGACAGCATAATTCTTTTTTTACAATCAAAAAATGTTCCTCCGGGTCCCTTTTTTAAACGTGCATTTGTAGATTATACTGAAGGTTCATTTGAACTTCAACTAGAAGGCGACATCACAGTTATTCGTCCAAAATACAAACAAGGAGAAAAACCTGTAATCTATCAACCCACCCAAATCAGAAAAGTCAATCAATGAAATATTCGTATTTGATCATAGCTTTGGTGATAATATCTGCTTGCAACACCCAATTATCTTATTCAAATAAAGAGACTGCCTCATCAACGAGCAACACCACAATCACAACTACAACTAATACCACCATTATTCAAAATGGGAACCCAACTCCCAATCCTCTTACAAATCTCCAAAACTCAATTTCAGCTTCTGATTCCATCATTTGGAATGAACTCATTCATGACTTCCAAGATGTTCCTTCAGGGCCACCGGCAAGAACAAAATTTTATTTTGTCAACAAATCAATGAAGCCCATCACCATTACCGCGCTTCACCCTGGTTGTAGTTGCACTGCTACTGATTTCACAAAAACCCCAGTTTCACCAAAAGACACCGGTTGGGTTACAGCAGACTATAAAACATCCAACACCTTTGGCCGGTTCCGTAAGCACATTGATGTCTATTTTGATAAAAATCCCAACGGCTATCACCTCATTTTGACAGGTAACGTTGATGCGATGATGAAATAGTCTGTAGTCCGTGGTCTGTGGTCCGTAGTCCGTAGTCTGTAATCTTTAATCTGCGGATCCTGTCCCCCGACACCCGATCCCCGAAACCCGATCCCCGAAACCCGACACCCGACTATCGACTATGGACTATCGACTATCGACTACCAACTACCCCCTACCAACTACCGACTACCAACTACCCTATACCCCCCGTATGATAAAACAACGTGGTATCAGAGTTTAATCGGCCCGATTCAAAGCCTTCTAACATAGCATAAAGCGCCTTTCCGGTGTAGATAGAGTCAAAGTGTATTCCGGTTTCGGCTTTGGCGGAAGCTACAAAATCACGCAATTCTGGAGTGGATTTAGCATACCCACCGAAAATGTAATGGGTGTTGATTTCAATATTATAACGGTCTGCAAAAAATTTAGAATCATATTCCTCATCCCACTTTTTTCTCTCTTCGTAAAACTCATCACCGTATTGCTCCCTTTCAAGGCGCTCTTTTTCTAGATTTTCCTGTTCAAAGTACATATTACCCTTGGGATCATAGGGATCGTCGCCGCGCATGATTTTTTGAATGTTACGCTTCTGCTCCAAATCGTTTTTTAAAACAGCTATGGCCTCAATTCGGGTGTCTTTCAAACCTCCTTCACGAGCAAATTTGAATAAACCCGCCGCTGTAGTGCCAGTGGCAGATGCATGAATTACTGTTTCCGGAATGAAATCACCCCATCCTTTAACGGCATAATAAAATCCTTCCATACCAAAAAAACCGCGTCCGCCTTCGGGAATGACCATGGGATAAAAATCTTCGGTCACAAAGTTCTCGTAAATATATTTGTATTTCAGCTTGTAATCAGCTCTGCTAATGAAATGCAATTCCATGCCGTATTCACGACACATTTGTAAATGTTTGCTGTCACTATTGGGTTCACCTCTCACAATACCCACAACACGCCTGCGTGGATCAGAATAAAATGCTGCTACCGCCACCAAATGGTTGCTGTAAGCACCGCCAACAGTCAAAATACCGTTATGTCTAATCCAACCACTTTTTTGATCATAACCCCAAAGTTTCCGAAGTTTATTCCCTGTAACAATCGGGTCAATCAAGTCGTCTCTTTGGATTCTAAACCGATATTTTATCCCCCGAAAAGAAACCTCCGCCCACTCCCATGATCCTGAATAAAATTGCTTCGAATTTCTGAGATTAAACATAATACAAAAATACTATATTCGCAGAGCATTCGGGGTGCCTCTATGGAGCGCTGAGATTATACCCGTTAACCTGCTCAGGATAATGCCTGCGAAGGGAAATGACCACAGTCATCTGTGACATCTCGAGTGCTAAAAATACCGAGATATGAAAAAAAATCAATTTTTATCTGCTGTTTTAGGGTGTTTCTCCGCATTCTGCGCACAAAAATCACATGCCCAAACATTTGACAGTTCCCAGTTCGAAACCATTGAAAATGTGATTCTCAAAGTCAATTTTAAACTGTACAATATTTCGTTGGGAGCAACTGATTTAATACAACCTCAAACACTGCAAAAGAAAAACCTTGGACAAGATATACCCATGATTTTGCAACACCAAACAGGTGTCATTTCAACCAGCGATGCGGGTAACGGCATTGGTTATACCGGAATCAGGGTGCGGGGAAGTGACGCCACACGAACGCAGGTCAACATCAACGGAGTACCCATCAACGACGCAGAAAGTCAAGGTACTTTTTGGGTTAATATGCCCGATTTGGTGAGTTCCAGCAGAAGTATTTCCATACAGCGCGGAGTGGGGAGTTCGGTGTTCGGCGCCGGCGCATTTGGAGGAGGTGTTTACATTCAAACCGATGCCCCAACCCATGAGCAACGTACAAGCCTTGACCTCAGTTATGGCAGTTTCAACACCCGTAAAATAACCGCTAAATGGAATTCCAACAACATAGCCCTCAACCAAAATCGCCGACTCAATATTAATGCTCGAGTATCTAACATTGCCTCTGACGGATTCATTGACCGAGCGAGCACTTCGATGTCAGGATATCTGTTTTCAGCCCAAATTAATCATAAAAACATCAATCGTTGGTCTTATAAATTATTGGCTTTCGGGGGAAAAGAAA
>JACCDZ011026825.1_pt1 | contig 10234 bp, 9 predicted proteins | sample 7449551 | NCBI WGS metagenome assembly JACCDZ01 (sample SAMN15323452, study PRJNA562643) | freshwater metagenome | isolation source: river surface water | place: USA:Blue River Watershed | collected 2017-08-18
AACGCCAGCGGCGCAAAGTAATTGCACTGGGTCTCAATGACCAGACCGATGGTGCCGCCGCCGTGTATGTCCAGCACGCCTTTCTCAATCAAGGTCGCATTCACGGCGGTGTCGAACCAGCTGTAGTACACGACGTTGTTCACATGACCGTAGACATCGTTATCCATCCAGCGGGTGGTGATGACGCGAAACGCCTTGTAGGCTTCGCGGCTTTCGGGCTGAGGTTTGGCAGGCGTGTTCATCGCTTGAGATTGTGCCAGCGTTGCCAATAGCCCAAGGCCACTGCCCAGGTCTGCATTTGCACCTGCACGGTGGTCTCGATGTCGTGCCCGTAGCCGCCGCCCATGCACAGCACCACCGGCAAGCGCCGCTGCCAGGCCCAGTCCATGACCACCCGGTCGCGGACCTGCATGCCGTCTGCGGTGAGCTTCAGGCGGCCCAGCCGATCGCCTTCGTGCGGATCGGCCCCGGCCAGGTAAATCACCAGGTGCGGGTCAAACCGGTCCTGCAGGGTCTGCAAAGCCTGGTGCAGCGCCTCCAGATACGGCTCATCGGTGCAGCCATCGGGCAAGCCCACATCCAGGTCACTGGGTTCTTTGCGAAATGGGAAGTTCTTTTCGCCATGCAAAGACAAGGTGAACACGCTGGGGTCACGGGCAAAAATGGCTGCTGTGCCGTTGCCCTGGTGCACGTCCAGATCGATCACGGCCACCTTCATCTGCTGACGGTGCTGTCGCCAGGCTTCGGCTTGCATCAGGCGGGCCGTCACCGCAATGTCATTGAACACACAAAAACCACCGCCCTTGTCGGCATAAGCGTGGTGGGTGCCTCCGGCCAGATTGCCCGCTACGCCAGTGTGCAAGGCGTCCCGGGCGGCGGCCACACTGGCCCCCACCGAGCGGCGTGCCCGCTCGGCCATGGCGGGGCTCCATGGAAAACCGATCTCGCGTTGAACAGCAGCGTCCAGGCTGCCCGTGGCCACCCCTTGGATGTAGGCGGGGGTATGCACCAGCGCCAACTCGCCATCGCTGGCAGCAGGCGCTTCGCGCATGACCACCCCGGGCAACTCTTGCATGAGCCGGTCCCGCAGTCGGCTGTACTTGCGCATGGGAAAGCGGTGACCTTCGGGCAAGGGCAAAACAAAGTGATCGGCGTAATAAGCGTGCATGAAGGCGGGCGGTAGGCGTCCAGTAGGTCTAACCGTAAACCTTGATTCTAGAAAACGCTCTCTAAACTGCCCCGCGAAGCGTCTAAACCCCTTGCAACAAATGCGAGAAGCCCTAAAATTCGAACCATGCTGCACTGCAACAATGTTGTACGGCCCCGGCCAGTTTCGGCGCAGTCTTTTTGAAACTTTTTTGGAGATTCTCATGATGACCGCTGAACAAATCGTCGCCTCGCACAAAGCCAATGTCGAAACCCTGTTTGGCTTGACCGCCAAAGCCTTTGAAGGCGTGGAGAAATTGGTCGAGTTGAACCTGACCGCTGCCAAAGCCGCTTTGGACGAGTCCGCCAACAACACCCAAGCAGCTCTGAGCGTGAAAGACGCCCAGGAACTGCTGGCCATGCAAGCCAATCTGTTCCAGCCTTTGGCTGAAAAGACCGCTGCTTACAGCCGCCACCTGTACGATATCGCTTCTGGCACCGGCGGCGAATTCACCAAGGCTTTCGAAGCCCAAGCCGCCGCTGCCCAAAAGCAGTTCGCGTCTTTGGTGGACAACGCAGCTTCCAACGCCCCCGCAGGTTCGGAGCAAGCTGTGGCCATGATGAAGGGTGCTGTGCAAGCGGCCAACAACGCTTTTGAATCCGTTCAAAAAGCCGTCAAGCAAGCGACCGATCTGGCCGAATCCAATTTGGCCGCCGTCTCGGCTGCCGCCCCTAAAGCTGGCAAGAAGAAGTGATTTTTCACAGGTGGCGGGTTTTGCAAGGACCGGCCACCTGCATTTGCAAGTTGTCTCCTCGGATCCTTTTGAATTTCATTTGGGAAACAGGGATCCCTTCAAGGGCTGATCGCAAGATCGGCCCTTTTTTTATGGCTCGGCGAATGTACCCATGTCGGCGCCAAAGCGCCGACCTACCGATCAATGTCCTGCTTCAAAGGCTGCGAGACGCTCCTTCAAGCGAGGCAACTGAGTCAGCATGGCCACCCGGCCCGCTTCAATCGAGCGGCGGCGAGCACTGAAGTCGGCGCTTTTGACGCCCGACAGCGCTGGACGGATCACGATGTCCGCCTCCTTGAGCGCCAGGGTGTTGATGCTCTTGCCCATGATGGTGAAGGTTTGCAACAGGATCTGGAAGGTGTCGCCCGCCGGATTACCTTCAGGATCGCTGGAAATATCCACGGCGATCACAAAATTGGCCCCCATCTCGCGCGCTTGACGAACGGGCACCGGAGCCACCAAACCACCGTCCACATACTCTCGATCGCCAATGCGCACTGGCTGGAACACGGCCGGTACAGCACTCGAAGCGCGCACAGCTGAGCCCGTATTGCCGCGGCGGAAGGTGATGGCTTCGCCACTGCGCAAATCGGTCGCCACAATGCCCAGAGGGATCTTCATCTGCTCCAGATTTCGTCCTCCCACCTGGGTATTGACGTATTTGGCCAGCGCTTCGCCTCGCAAGGCACCCCGGTTGAGCAAGGGCACCATCCAGTCGGTGATTTCGGCCTCTTCCATGGTTTCAGCGGCTTTGCGCAACTCGGGCACGCTTTTACCGCTGGCATACAAAGCCGCCACCAGGGAACCCGCCGATGTGCCCGCCACGTGGCTGGGCTTCAAACCGGCTTCTTCCAGCACCTGGATCACGCCCACGTGCGCAAAGCCGCGCGCGGCACCGCCCCCCAAAGCCAGGCCCAAATGAACGGGCCTGCGCATGGGCGGCGCTTCCACCGTTGTCGGCTGCTGGCCGCTCACCGTTGCTTGTGACGTTTCGGTATTCACAGCGACGGGATTCACGCTGGCGCAACCCGTCAACACCAACGCCAAGAACCATCCACCCGCCAACCCAATCCGACGCATACAGACCTTGTTGTTCTTCATCTTTCCCCTGTTTTTAAAAAGTTATTGATAATGATTCGCATTTGATATAAGATCAGCACATCGAAACAAATTCCGAGAGCACCACCATGCGCCTCCTGTCTGCTTCCATTGCATTGCCTTTGCTGATGGCCTCGTCCATGGCCTTTGCGCAGGACAAAGTCGTGAACATCTATTCAGCCCGTCATTACCCGACCGATGAGGCGCTGTACAGCGATTTCACCAAAGCCACGGGCATCAAGATCAACCGCGTCGATGCCGACGATGCCGGTATTCTCGCTCGCCTGAAGGCCGAAGGTGCCGCCTCGCCTGCGGACGTGATTTTGCTGGTAGATGCCGCCCGCCTGTGGCGCGCCGAGGTGGATGGCCTTTTCCTGCCGGTGCAATCCAAAACACTGCAAGCGGCGATTCCCGCCAATTTGCACGCCAAGCCTGCTGAAAACGGCGGCATCGCCTGGTTTGGCTTGTCGACACGTGCACGCGTCGTGGTCTATGACAAGCTCAAGTTCAGCAAGTCCGATGTGGACAGCTATGAAAAACTGGCCGATCCCAAACTCAAAGGCGCTTTGTGCATCCGTTCCGGCTCGCACCCCTACAACCTGAGCCTGTTCGGTGCCATGACCGAGCATCTGGGTGCCGAAAAAACCGAAGCCTGGCTCAAAGGCTTGGTGGACAACATGGCGCGCAGCCCCAAAGGCGGTGACACCGACCAGATCAAGGGCGTGGCCGCTGGCGAATGCGGCGTGGCTGTGACCAACACTTACTACCGGGCCCGCCTGATGCGCTCGACCAACCCGGCTGACAAAGCCGTGACCGAGAAAATCGGCGTGGTCTTCCCCAACCAATCGAGCTGGGGCACCCACGTCAACGTCGCCGGTGGTGCCGTGGCGCGTTACGCCAAGAACCCTGAAAACGCCATCAAGTTCCTCGAATACCTGGCCAGCCCCAGCGCGCAAAACCACTTTGCCAACGGCAACAACGAGTGGCCCGTGGCCAAAGGCGTGAGCTTTGACAACCCGGCACTCAAGTCTATGACGGGCGGCAGCTTCAAGAGCGAGCTGATCCCGATCAGCGCCGTGGGCATGAACCAGATCAAGGTCCAGCAAATGCTCGACCGCGTCGGCTTCAAATGACACAGACTGAGCGGTTCCGCCAGATGTAGGTCGGCACCTTCAGGCCAGATACAGACCGCGGCCAAGCAGCAAGTATTTGCAGCGCCGCGCCCCCCATAAACAGCCAGCCATTCACACCGGGCATCGCCCCGGGTGGTGATAGCCAGCCATTGAACTTGTCGGCAAACCCGTTTTGCCATTCCCCGCCGCTCTCAATGCCTCGCATCACCATGACTCAAAGATACGATCACGTCCAAAACACCCCGCCACAGGCCAAACTGCTGCCACTGGCAGCCCTGATGCTGGCGGGTTCATTGACCAGCCCGCAGCCCGCCGCAGCGCAAGAAAGCCTCACGGAAGGCACCCTCAAAACCGTGACCGTGCGCGACAAACAGGAATCGCCCACCCAGGCCAAAGAGAGCCTGCTGGTCAAGAAAAGCGGCATTGCCAAAGGCGATCAGGCTTTGAAGGACATTCCCCAGACCGTGACCGTCATGACCGAAAAACTCATGAACGACCGCAATCTGGACGACTTGCGCGAGGTGCTCAAGACCACCTCAGGCGTGACCTTTTTAGCGGGCGAAACCGGTGAAGAAGATGTGCGCATGCGCGGCTTTTCATTGCAGCAAGCCGGTGACATTTACGTCGATGGCCTGCGCGATGCGCCCCTGATCGAGCGCGACACCTTCAACCTGGACCGTGTCGAAGTGCTCAAGGGCTCGGCCTCCATGCTGTTTGGAAAAGGCTCCACCGGTGGCGTGGTCAACCAGGTCAACAAGCAACCCTTTTTGATGGATCAAAACGAAGTCAACGTCACGGTGGGCAGCGGCAATTCGCGCCGCCTGACGGGCGACTTCAACAAGCAGACCGGCGAAGATTCGGCGCTGCGCATCAACGCCATGGTCCACAAAGCCGACAACTGGGGCGCGGCGGTGGACAAGAAAGGCGCTGCGGCCAGCTACCGCTGGGGCATTGGCGAACGCGATGAATTCACCGCCAGCATCTACCACCTGGAAACCGATGGCCGCCCCTTGTACAGCCACCCCTGGATGGTGAGCAACGGCACGTCCACCAACGCGGGACCACGAGACAGCGGTGCCAACACCAGCGGCACACTGGTGCCGGTTCTGGATGTCAGGAACTTCTACGGCATGGCCAGCGACCACCTGCGCACCGAAACCACCTACGGCACCTTGGCGCACAAGCACCGCTTTGACCAGGACAGCGAACTCAAAACCACCGTGCGCATGGGCAGCTACAGCCGCGACTTGCTGGGCACGCAAGTGGGCTTCAAAAGCTTGACGCAACTCGCCGATTTGAACGACAGCACCGTGCTCAAACGCAGCCCCAAGGCACGATTTGGCGACAGCGATGTGTTGCAAGCTCAAAGCGACTACACCCGCAAATTTCAGGCGCTGGGGTTTCAGCACAGCCTGATCGCGGGCCTTGATTTCAACCATGAAAACGCCCGCCGCAACAACAGCGCCACGGCAGGCCTGCCCACGCCCTACGCGGACACCCTCGTGGGCACGCCCAGCAACGGCATGGGCATCACCGACAGCCGCGTATTGGCCCCCACCATGTCGTTCAAATCGCAGAACCTGGGCACCTATGTGCAAGACACGGTGCAATGGACCCACGAGATCAAACTGCAAGGCGGATTGCGCGTCGAGCACTTCTCAGCGGCCTACACCGATGCACAAGGCTACAGCGTCGATCTGAACAAAACACTGGCCAGTCCGCGCATTGGCGCACTCTGGCAGCCCAACGCCAGCAGCACCTACTACACCTCGTGGGGCACGTCTTACAACACCTCGGGCGACACTTACCTGTATGGCGTAGGAACCCAGTTGAGTCCAACTGTGATCCAAAACAGCAACACCGTACCCAACCCCAATCTGACCACCCTGAACACACCTCCTGAAAAAAGCCGTAACTTTGAAGTCGGTGGCAAGTGGGAGCTGTTTGAGGGGAAGTCTTTGCTCGGCTTGGCGTTCTTCCACTCCGAGAAATACAACGAACGCAACACCGATGTGGACTCGGCAGCCAACCAATACCTGCTGTCCGGTAAACGCCACGCGACAGGCCTGGAGTTCAACTTCGCGGGTCGCCTCTCTTCGGCCTGGGAGATGTTCTACAACCACACTTGGATTCCCAACGCCCGCATCGACGTGAGCAGCGCGACAGGGAACATGAAGCAAGGCGATCGCCCCGGGCTCACGCCCGAACACAGCGCCAGCCTGTGGAGCACCTACCGCTTGGCCCCCATGTGGCGTGTGGGCGCGGGTCTGAACTACCGTGGCAAGCAAACCTCCTTGATCAACTCGACCCTCACCACCCAAGCTTTCACCACTGTGGATGCCATGGTCGAGCACACCGTGTCTGACAACACCGTACTGAAGTTGAACGTCTCGAACCTGAGCAACAAGCTCTACATCGACCAGGTCTATTCATCCTTCTACATCCCCGGCGCGCCACGCCGCGTGGAACTGAGTCTCAAGACCCTCTTCTGAGGAAAGCCCATGCTGTTGCCCCTAAAAAACCTGTTGACCCCGCAAGAACTCCACACCGCCCAGGCCTTGCTGGGCGAGGATGCGGCGTGGATCGACGGGCGCAGCAGCGCGGGCGCACAAGCCCTGACGCAAAAGAACAACCAGCAACTGTTGCAAAGCAGCGCTGCCGCGAGCAGCCTGCAGGCACTCATCCTGAGTGCCTTGCAGCGTGACCCTTTGTTCTTTTCGGCGGCCCTGCCGCGCAAGATCTACAACCCGCTGTTCAACCGCTATGGCGGCGACAGCAACTTTTATGGCCCACACATCGATGGGGCCGTGATGCGCTCAGGCACCACGCAGGACTGGGTGCGCACGGACGTGTCGTGCACTGTATTTCTGTCGGACCCGGCCGACTATGACGGCGGTGAACTGCTGGTGCAAGACGCTTATGGCAGCCGTGGCATCAAGCTCGCTGCAGGCGATGCGGTGCTCTACCCCGGCACCAGCGTGCACCAGGTGACGCCGGTCACACGTGGTGCGCGCCTGGCCAGCTTCTTCTGGATAGAAAGCATGGTGCGCAGCGACGAGCAGCGGCGCATCCTGTTTGACCTCGACATGAACCTGCTCAAGCTGCGCGCGCAACTGGGCGAGACCGCAGAGACCACCGCCCTGACCGGGGTGTACCACAACCTTTTGCGCCAATGGGCCAACACCTGAGTCCTTCCGACATGAGCACGCCCATCGTCAACCTGCACGACTACGAACTGGCCGCACAAGCGGCCATGTCAGCGTCTGCCTGGGCTTATTTCAGTGGCGGTGCGGCCGACGAGATCACCCTGCGCCGCAACGTGCAGGCCTGGCAAAGCCTGGGCCTGGCTCCCCGTGTGCTGCAAGACCTGCGCGGCGGGCACACCCGTTGCGAACTGCTGGGCAAGACATGGCTCATGCCCTTGCTGGTGGCGCCCATGGCCACCCAGCGCTGGGCGCATGCCGATGGCGAATCGGGTACGGCGCTGGCTGCGGCCGCGCAAGGCTGCGGCATGGTCTTGTCACACCAGACCAGCACCGACTTGTGCGATGTGGCGGCCTTGGTCGTCGCTGAAAAAGACCGAGGGCCTTTGTGGTTCCAGCTTTATTGGATGAACGACCGAGGTGCCCTGCACGCTCTGCTGGGTCAAGTCAAAGCGGCCGGCTACGAAGCCTTGGTGCTGACAGTAGACGCCCCGGTGCATGGCGTGCGCGACCGCGAGCGCCGTCATGGCATGGCCTTGCCCGAGGGCGTACACACGCCGCACTGGCCCATGCCATCGACAAGCTCACACAACGACAGCCTGTGCGCCGGTCTGGCCAGCCAAGCCCCGAATTGGGCCGATGTGCAATGGCTGATTGAACACAGTCCACTGCCTGTGCTGCTCAAAGGCATCACCCACCCCGATGACGCTGGCCAAGCCATGCGCATCGGCGCTGCCGGTGTGATCGTGAGCAACCACGGCGGCCGTGTGCTGGACACCCTGCCCGCCACCGCCGAGCTGCTGCCAGCCGTGGCCGATGTGGTCCGGCCTGATGGCGGAGCCGTGCTGGTGGACGGCGGCATCCGCCGAGGCACCGACCTGTTCAAGGCCCTGGCTCTGGGGGCCGATGCGGCCTTGATCGGCCGCCCTGCGCTTTACGGTCTGGCCCATGCAGGCGCACGGGGCGTGGCCCATGTGTTGCGCCTGATGCGTGATGAATTTGAAATGACCCTGGCTTTGTGTGGCTGCCGCACGCCGCAAGCCATCCACCGAGGTCACCTGCAAACGCTCCAAGCCCTTTGAACCCCATGCACCTTGAACCCGAACACCGTGCCCTGCACTTTTTGAAACGCCGAACCGCACAGGTGAGCGCCGGGGTGCTGCTCGCCCATGCAGGTTTGATCTGGCTGATCGCCACGGGCCTGCTCACCACCGCGGTGCCTGGCGGCGAGACCGAACACCTGATCATGGCCAACGTCATCACCGATGCGCCCGCAACCCCCACACCGCTGACGCCACAAACGCAGCCCAAAATACTGCCCCAGCCACGCACGCCAACGCCTCTTACGCAGACACCCAAGGTCACGCCCACGCCGGTTGTGAGCACTGCTGCGCCCACAGCGGCTGCGCCCATCATGCCTGCGCCATCTACAGCCCCTGCTGCTGCAACACCCGCTGGCAACCAGCGCCCCAGCACAAGCACTGCCGCACCAGCTGCCGTGGTCTTGCCTTCCAGCGATGCGGACTACCTGAACAACCCCGCTCCGGTGTACCCCGGCATGAGCCGCCGCATGGGTGAGCAAGGCACGGTGCTGCTGCGGGTCTTCATCAACACCGAAGGGCGCGCCGAAAAAGCCGAAATCCGCAGCTCCAGCGGCTACAGCCGACTGGACGACGCGGCAATGGCCACAGCCCTGCGTTGGCGCTATGTGCCCGGCAAACGTGCCGGCGTGCCCGAAGCCATGTGGTTCAACGTCCCCATCCGTTTTGTGCTGGACTGATCCAGCGCACCCTACCCATTCACAGGAGTTTTTTTCATGCCCACTTCTTTTGGCCTGTCGCACATCTGGGCGCAAGGCGACATCGTCACCCGCTTGATCCTCATCGCCCTGGTGGGCATGTCGTTGCTCAGCTGGATCGTCATCGTACTCAAGGCGCTGGATGTCTGGAAGCACAAACAAAGCGCCTTGGGCAGCGAGCAGTTTTGGCACACCACCAGCCTGACCGAAGGTCTGGCCGTGCTGAACCAGCGCCCGCACAACCTGTTTCACACCCTCGCCCAAGTGGGCCAGGAGGCCACCGAACACCACCAGGCCGCGCAAAAGCAGCTGCATGACCGTCTTGACATCAGCGACTGGGTCACCCGCAGCCTGCGCAACTGCATTGACGACAACACCAGCCGCCTGCAAAACGGCCTGGCAGTTCTGGCGTCCATCGGCTCCACTGCACCCTTTGTGGGGCTGTTTGGCACCGTTTGGGGCATCTACCACGCGCTGGTCGCCATTGGTGCCACCGGCAATGCCAGCATCGACGCCGTGGCCGGGCCGATTGGCGAAACCTTGATCATGACCGCACTGGGCCTGGCCGTGGCGATTCCCGCCGTGCTGGGCTACAACGCTCTGGTGCGCGGCAACAAATTCATCATCGCCCGCATGAACCGCTTCGCACACGACCTGCACGCTTATTACGTGACCGGCACGCGCGTGGCCCACCAGCACGGAGCTCAACATGGCCTTTGAAGCGCGGGAAGACGCCGACGAAGTGATGAACGAGATCAACATGACGCCGCTGGTGGACGTGATGCTGGTGCTCTTGATCATCTTCCTCATCACCATTCCAGTGGTGCAGCACGCGGTCAAAGTCGAATTGCCACACGCGAGCAGCACCCGCGACAAAACGCCGCCCGACAACCTGCAACTGGCAGTCGATGCACAGGGCCAGTTCTATTTGGGCAAGCAAGCGATTGCGGCCGATGCACTGGAAGACGCCCTGCATGAACATGCCACCAAGGACCCACAACCCCAGCTGTACATCCGTGGCGACAAAAAAGTGCCTTATGAACATGTGGCCAACGCCATGAC
>JACCDZ012013691.1_pt1 | contig 10232 bp, 9 predicted proteins | sample 7449551 | NCBI WGS metagenome assembly JACCDZ01 (sample SAMN15323452, study PRJNA562643) | freshwater metagenome | isolation source: river surface water | place: USA:Blue River Watershed | collected 2017-08-18
AAACAATTGGCGTCGTGGCCGAGCGGCTAGGCTGGGCTCTGCAAAAGCTCCTACTCCGGTTCGAATCCGGACGATGCCTCTGAATTAACCTCTCTTTTTGAGAGGTTTTTTTATGATTAATTTTTAGAAAAAATTAAGTAAAGTTATAGTTCGAATCCGGACGATGCCTCAAAAGAGACACATTGCTGTATCTCTTTTTTTTGTTTTATTGCGAGGTACGAAGCAATCTGAAAATTAATTAAATTATATGCTCCTACTCCGGTTATCCTGAAGTATTAATAGAAATTTTAAGGAAAATTTTGAATTAATAATTTATCTATCTTCTATCTTCTCCCAAGCATTTTTAACCATTTCTTTTTCTTTTGGAAACCAACCTTGAGCCATTAAAGCAACTCCAAATACGATTAAAACAATACTAATTCCTTTTTTAATTTTTAGAATATTAGTGGGTGTTAATTTTGATTTTAGTTGTTTAGCTAAAACCATTTTTATGCAATCAATCAGTAAATAAGAAACAATAACGGAAGTGAAAAAAGTCATCATTCTGGAAGTTTGCATGTCTAATTTTGGCCCTACCGAAATAATAATAGCCAACCAAAAACCCAACACTCCAATATTAATAATATTCAAGAAAAACCCTTTAATAAAAAGGCTTCCGTAATTTTTTTTAATGATTTCATCATCAATAGTTTCGTATTGAATTTTAGCTTGTTTTTTTAATTTTACAAATGAAATTATACCATAAGCTACCATTAGAATTCCTCCAAAAATAAACAAAGCAGGTTTGTCTTTTAAACTTGCAATCAAACGATAACTTCCTAAATAAGCTATTCCAATAAAGAAAATATCACCCAAAACAACTCCTAAATCAAAAGCTAAAGCCGCTCTAAATCCTTTAGTAATACTGGTTTCAATTAAAATAAAAAATACTGGACCTATCATAAAACTGAGGAAAATTCCCCATGGTAATCCAGTTAAAATATCGTTTATCATTAGAATAAGATTTGGGTTTAAACTAGTTTTTGATTATTTTAATACGGCCTCCAGCAAAGGTTTTTTTATTGACTTGTGTTGGGTTTCCGTAAATCATAATTTCACCTCCAGCCCTAGCTTTTGCATCTACTAATTGGGTTGCAAAAACTGCGGCTTCTCCACCAGCATTAATACTAATACTTGTTTGTTCGGTAGTTAAATCTTTTCCTTCATAAATAGCTCCTGCTGAAACAACTACATCTTGATTTTTCGCTTTTCCTGCAGTTTTTACTATTCCGCCACTTGTTATTTTTACAGTTGCTTTAGCAACATCTAAACTAATGTCAATTTTAGCTCCTTCTTTTGCAATAATATCGAAATTAGTAGATTGAATTGAAGCTTCATTTGAAATTTGCGATCCTTCATTGGCTTCAACAGCATCTAAATCAGTATAATAAACTTTAGCTTTTACTTGATTTCCTTTAAGGAGTTTTGTTAATGGCATTCTAAGTTTTAATTCGCCATTATTATTTACTACCTCTATTTCTTCTGAATTAGTTCCTGAAAGCTCTACTCTATTTTCTTCTGAAGCGATTAATTCCACTGTAATCTGATCAAAAGCGGTTACTTTATGAAAATCACCAACTTTCTTCTCTGTTTGAGCATAAGTTAATGAACTGATTAATAATACACTAAATAGTAATTTTTTCATAATAATTGTAATATAATAAACTTATTCGTTTCTTCTAATAAAGTGAAAATCCAATTGTTTTTTTACCAAATCGGCATTTTTTACTTTTACATAAATCTCATCTCCTAGCTGTAATAAACCATGAGAAGTGGCACCAACTAAAGCATATTGTTTTTCGTCAAAAGTATAATAATCCTCTTTAATATCTCTAATTCGGACCATTCCTTCGCATTTATTTTCGATAATTTCGACGTAAATACCCCATTCAGTTACTCCAGAAATCACCCCTAAAAACTCTTGATCTTGGTGATTTTGCATGTATTTTACCTGCATGTATTTGATAGAATCACGTTCAGCATTAGTAGCTAAACCTTCCATAGTAGACGAATGTAAACATTTAGCTTCATAGGTTTCTTCATCTGCTGATTTTCCTCCGTCTAAATAAAATTGCAACAAACGGTGTACCATCACATCTGGATATCTACGAATTGGCGAAGTAAAATGCGAATAATAATCAAATGCTAAGCCATAATGACCAATATTATCCGTTGAATATTTTGCTTTACTCATACTACGAATAGCTAGCGTATCAATTAGATTTTGCTCTTTGCTACCAACAACTTCAGTAAGTAAATTATTTAAGGATTTAGATATATCACCTTTGTTTCTAAAGTCGATTTTATAACCAAACTTAGCAATAACGGTTTGCATCGCAATCAATTTATCTTCATTAGGTTCATCGTGAATACGATAAATAAAGGTTTTCTTTTGTTTACCAATGAATTCAGCTACTTTTCTATTCGCTAAAAGCATGAATTCTTCAATCAAATGATTCGCATCTTTTGATATTTTAAAATACACACCTGCAGGTTCTCCTTCTTGATCTAGGTTGAATTTTACTTCTACTTTATCAAAAGAAATAGCGCCTTCGTTCATTCTATTTCTACGTAATATTTTAGCTAATTCTTGTAGTTTTAAAGTAGCATTTACAATCTCTGGCGAAACTTGATAAGAAGCTCCGGTAATTGAAATTTCTTGCGGAATTGTATCATCTTTCGTTTCAATAATATATTGCGCTTCTTCGTAAGCAAAACGTTGGTCAGAGAAAATTACTGTTCTACCAAACCATTGGTTGACTACCTGAGCTTTTTCATTGATTTCAAATACCGCTGAGAAAGTATATTTTTCTTCTTGCGGTCGTAACGAACAAGCAAAATTAGACAATACTTCAGGTAACATAGGTACAACTCGATCCACTAAATACACCGAAGTAGCTCTTTGATACGCTTCATCATCTAAAATAGTACCTTCTTCTAAATAAAAAGAAACATCGGCAATATGAATTCCAATTTCATAATTTCCGTTTTCTAATTGTTTGAAAGACAAGGCATCATCAAAATCTTTTGCATCTTTTGGATCAATAGTAAAAGTCAACGTATCGCGCATATCACGACGATTCGCTATTTCAGATTCTTGAATACTAGTGTCTATTTTTTGTGCATAGGTCTCCACTTCAATAGGAAATTCAGAAGGTAAACCGTATTCAGCTAAAATGGCATGAATTTCAGTATTATGTTCTCCAGGTTTTCCAAGTACTTTAATCACTTTTCCAAAAGGACTATCCGCTCTTTTAGGCCAATCTTCGATATGCACCAAAACAACATCACCTTGCTCTGCCTCTCCTATTTTGTCTTTTGGAATAAAAATATCAGTGTACATTTTTGGATTCGCAGTAGATACAAAAGAAAAATTCTTTTGAATATCAATAACTCCAACAAAATCAGTTTTATTTCGTTCAATTACTTCAATCACTTCACCTTCTGGACGACGCCCTTTTCGGCGATTGTACACATACACTTTTACAGTATCTTTATCTAAAGCGCGATTTAAATTATTGGTTGGAATAAAAACATCTTCTTCTAAATCCGGACAAACAAAATAAGCGGTTTTACGACCCGTCATATCAATTTTACCTTCGTAATATTCTTGACTAACTGCTTTAATTAAATATTTACCAGGTTCAGATTCTATAATTGTTTTTTGAGCAGAAAGAATTTTTAAATCTTTTATAATTTGATTTCTACTTTGAGTATCGTCTAAATCTAATTTAGTGGCTATTTGCTTGTAATTAAATACTTTATTAGCACTTTGAGATAATATTTTTACAATTTTTTCAGAGTAAGTCTTCTCTTTTTTGAGCGGTTTTCTTAAACGCTTTCCCATATTTCTTTTCTTAAAAGTCTAAAATTACAAATAAGAAATTAGAATACCTTTTTAAAGATTCAGATTTATTAAAAATATAACTTTTACCACATCTTCATTTTTCTAAAAAAAATTGTTTTTAAAATCTTCAAAGTTGTCAACATCTATTTAAAACAACAAAAAGAAAAAGAAATTTAAATTAATTTTTTTATGGTTATTATAGCGTGTTAATAGTTACTATAATTTTTTTAAAAAAGGATTTGAAATGAAGTTAGAACTAGTTATTTTTAGTTATTAACACCTTTTTTTATAGTTAAAGAATTAAAAACAAAGACTTTCTCGATTTTAATTAACAGTTGTTTATAACCTAAAATTTATTCTTTTTGTAGATAAGTAAATTTTCAAAATCTGTTAATAAACTTCATTTTTCTATTCATAACTTTTCTAAAAATTCAACAAACTAAATTAGGATTTTTAAACTGCGTTTTGGATTACATTTTTTTCTTTTACCACCATAAAAAACTTCTAATTTTCTATCTTGAGTTATTAACACAGTATGTTAATTTAATGTTACCTGAAAATCAACCAATTGCATTTTGCTATTAACAATTCATTTTTTTAACACTTTTGTTATAAAAAACGAATTGATATTCAATTATTTATAATCTTTTAAAAACCTATTTTTTTAGTAAACAGCTCTTAATCTGATTTTTACTATTTATTCAAAACAGCTATTTCTATTGGTTAATAAAGAAGCAAAGAAACGAATGTAATAATGAATCCTAACTCGAAATCTTTCCTTATTTTTGAACACGAACTTAACACACTACTAACAATGAATATTTCTATTGGAAACGACCACGCAGGTCCAGAATATAAAAAAGCAATTGTGGCTATGCTTGAAGCAAAAGGGCATCAAATCACTAATTACGGAACCGATTCTTATGAGGCGGTGGATTATCCCGATTTGGCACATCCTGTTGCTAAAGATGTTGAAGAAGGAAAGGCTGATTTTGGTATTGTAATTTGCGGAAGCGGTAATGGAATTGCCATGACGGTGAATAAACATCAAAAAGTGCGTGCCGCTTTGTGTTGGATGAAAGAAATTGCAGCCTTAGCGCGTTTGCATAATGATGCGAATGTGATTAGTATTCCAGCTCGTTATACTTCTGTTCCACAAGCGGTAGAAATGGTTGAAACCTTTTTAAACACTGAATTTGAAGGGGGAAGACACCAAAACCGCGTGAATAAAATCGCTTGTCAATAAATACAAATCGCGTCAGCAAAACAGAGTGTTAGCAATACTAAAAGCTGAAATAATACAATACTCCAAAACTTCCAAAGGAAACTTCTTTTGGAAGTTTTGTGTTTAAATACCCACATCCCGAAACCAGTTCCTGTACTTCCTCCAATTAAAGCCAAAAGCAACAAACTGTTTTCGGCAATTCTTCTTTTTTTATTTCGAGCCAAATACTTGTCATAACCTACTAAAATGAAGCTTATAACAGTAGTCGCTAAAAAATAAAAATATAAAAGCTGCATGAGAGTAGATATCTGAGGTAAAGATATTATTTTCGTGTCACAATATATTTATTACCCATGACCAACATTCAATTCATCGCAAAATCGGTAGCAACTGCCGCAGTTAATATTCAAAAAACAGTTCAGTTATTAAACGAAGATTGTACCATTCCGTTTATTTCTCGATACCGAAAAGACCAAACGGGTAATCTAGATGAGGTGGTGATTGAGCAAATTGCAAAATTGAATAAACAATACGATGAAATTGTAAAACGCAAAGAAAGCATTCTAAAAACAATAGAAGAGCAAGGGCAACTTTTGCCTGATTTGGCAAAAAAAATCCAAGACTGTTTTGATTTGCAAGAATTGGAAGATTTGTATTTGCCATTCAAAAAGAAGAAAAAAACCAAGGCCGATGTGGCGCGCGAAAATGGTTTGGAGCCATTAGCAAAAATCATTATGGCGCAAAACAATGACAACATTGATTTTATTTCGACTCAATACATCAATGAAAATGTAATCAACGAAGAAGCCGCTTTGCAAGGCGCACGAGATATTATCGCCGAATGGATTAACGAGAATATTCACGTTCGTCAACAGTTGCGCCGTTTATTTCAAAGAAAAGCAACCATTACTACCAAGGTGGTAAAAACCAAAAAAGACGACGAAGCGGCTCAAAAATTTTCGCAGTATTTTGATTGGTCCGAGTCATTAAGTAAAACACCGCCCCATCGATTAATGGCGATGTTGCGTGCCGAAAACGAAGGTTTTGTAAAACTAAAAATCGAAGTAGATATTGATGAGGCTTATGATATCATTGATGAACTGATATTGAAACGTCAAAACGATACTACGCCGCATATTCAATTAGCCATTGAAGACAGTTACAAACGATTGTTAAATCCAGCGATTTCGAATGAAACTTTGCAAGAGGCTAAAGCCAAAGCAGACGCCAATTCGATTCAGGTTTTTGCGACGAATTTAGGACAACTTTTATTGGCTCCACCTTTGGGAGAAAAGCGCATTTTAGCGATTGATCCTGGTTTTAGAAGTGGTTGTAAAATAGTCTGTTTGGATGAAAAAGGCGATTTGCTATACAATGAAACGATTTATCCACATGCGCCTCAAAATGAAGAGGCTATGGCAATGAAAAAAATCCGTTCGATGGTCAATTCCTATAAAATTGATGCGATTTCTATTGGAAATGGAACGGCTTCGCGTGAAACAGAATTCTTTATTAAAAAAATTGCTTTTGATAAGCCGGTGCAGGTTTTTGTGGTTTCGGAGGCGGGTGCTTCGGTCTATTCGGCATCGAAAATTGCCCGCGAAGAATTCCCTAATTATGATGTTACCGTTCGAGGATCAGTTTCTATCGGGCGACGATTGAGCGACCCTTTGGCGGAGTTGGTAAAAATTGACCCAAAAGCCATTGGCGTAGGCCAATACCAACACGATGTAGATCAAAACAAATTGAAAGAAGAGTTAGATGCCACGGTGATTCGTTGTGTGAACTCTGTGGGAATTAACATCAATACTGCTAGTAAGCATTTGTTGAGTTATGTGAGTGGAATAGGAGAGAAGCTGGCCGAAAATATTGTGCAATACCGTTCCGAAAACGGTCCATTCGACGACCGAAAACAACTAAAAAAAGTACCTCGATTGGGCGACAAAGCGTTTCAACAAGGCGCCGCTTTTATTAGAATAAAAGAAGGAAAAAATCCGTTAGACAACTCGGCGGTGCATCCTGAAGCCTATTCTATTGTCGAAAAAATGGCAAAAGATTTGAAACTTTCGGTACACGAATTAATTGGCAACAAAGAAAAAACCACATTAATTAAACCCGAAAATTACATTACACCGGAAATAGGTTTGCTGACTTTAAAAGACATTATCAAAGAGCTCGAAAAACCAGGTTTGGACCCAAGAAAATCTGCTAAAGTATTTGAATTTGATCCCAATGTGAAATCGATAAAAGACCTTAGAACAGGAATGATCTTACCTGGAATTGTCAACAATATTACCAACTTTGGTTGTTTCGTAGATATTGGGATTAAAGAAAGTGGTTTGGTTCATATTTCCCAACTCAAAGCAGGTTTTGTGAGCGATGTGAATGAGGTGGTAAAATTACACCAACACGTTGAGGTTAAAGTGACTGAAGTCGACGAAGACCGCAAACGAATTCAGTTGACGATGATTTTGTAAAAACAAAAAACCCAAGTTATTAACTTGGGTTTTGTTATTAGAATTGATAAAGAATTATTCTTTAGTGTCTTCTTTCTTAACTGCTGACGAATCGTCTTTAGCTGCGTTTTTAAATTCTTTAATTCCGCTTCCTAAACCTTTCATTAGTTCTGGAATTTTTTTACCTCCAAAAAGCAATAATACAACTGCTAGTATAATAAGTATTTCTGTAACACCTAATCTTCCCATGATTTACTATTTTAATGCCGAAGCAAATTTGTTTAAATATGAAGTACAAATGTATATAGAATTAGTGAATAGCAATTCTTTTTTCTTCATTTATTTGGTTTTAAAAGCGTTAAAATTGTATTAAAATGTGATTTAGTTGGATTTCTTCTTCAGAAATCAAGCGTATCGCTTACGTTAATATTTGTTTATATTTGTTCAATAAACCACGATCAATGTTCAATAAAGGAGAATTACGACAAAAAGTAAAAGAAAATTTATTCATCAAAAGGCGTTTAATTATATTAAACGAAGACACTTTTGAAGAAACGTTTTCTTTAAAATTGACGTTGATGAATGTTTTTGTGGTTCTTAGTTTAAGCGCAATCTTCATAATTATTGTGACTACTTTTATCATTGCGTTTAGTCCCTTGCGCGAGTTTATTCCAGGCTATTCTTCTTCTAAATTAAAAAGAGATGCTACAGAATTGGCTTTAAAATCAGATTCATTGACTCGTGCTTTAGAATACAACGAAGCCTATATTAAATCTTTAAAAAAAGTATTAACAGGCGAACTAGAGTTTGCTAAATTCAACAAAGACTCTATTCTTTCTTCGGTGGAAAAAGAACCTTCAGAAACTAATTTAGAGGCCTCAAAAGAAGAGTTAGAATTAAGAAAACGAGTGGCAAAAGAAGAACATACCCCTTCTTCAAAAAACAAATAAAATCAACACAATGTCTATAAAATCTATTGCGGCTCGATTATTTGCAAGCCAAGTGGTTAAAAAAACCAAAGCTTGGTCATTGAATCCAGTGGCAACGCAGCATAAAGTTTTCCAAGAATTAATTCGCCAAGCGAAAGACACGCAATTTGGAATTGACCATCATTTTGATGAAATACAAACCCCAGCTGATTTTGCGAAACGGGTACCTATTCGAGATTATGAAGGACTTAAAAAGTACTTAGACAAAGTAGTGAAAGGAGAGGAGAATGTCCTTTGGAAAGGCAAACCGCTTTATTTTGCAAAAACCTCAGGAACCACTTCTGGAGCCAAATACATTCCGTTGACTGCAGCATCGATGCCGTATCATATCGAAGCGGCTCGCAATGCCATTTTACATTATATTCACGAAACAGGTAATGCTGATTTTGTAGATGGCAAAATGATTTTTTTGCAAGGAAGTCCCATTCTGGAAGAAAAAAACGGAATAAAATTGGGGCGCTTGTCTGGAATTGTAGCGCATTTTGTTCCGAAATATTTACAAAAAAACCGTATGCCTTCTTGGGAAACCAATTGCATTGAAGACTGGGAAACCAAAGTCAACGCAATTGTTGAGGAAACCTTCAACGAAAATATGACGGTTATTTCGGGAATTCCGTCTTGGGTTCAAATGTATTTTGAAAAACTACAGCAAAAAGGAGGGAAGCCTGTGGGCGAAATTTTCAAAAACTTCAATTTGTTTATTTACGGTGGTGTCAACTACGAACCGTATCGAGCCAAATTTGAAAATTTAATTGGTCGAAAAGTGGATAGTATTGAGCTTTTTCCAGCTTCGGAAGGCTTTTTCGCTTACCAAGACTCTCAAAAGGAAAAAGGAATGTTATTGTTATTGAATTCAGGAATTTTTTACGAATTCATTAAGAGTGACGAATTTTTAAATGATCCCGAAGGTTCGGGACCACGCCGCTACACTATTGGTGAGGTGGAATTGGGCGTGAATTACGTTTTGATTTTGTCTACCAATGCCGGACTTTGGGGCTATAATATTGGCGATACCGTTCAGTTTACGAGTTTAGCACCCTACCGAGTGATTGTTTCGGGTAGAATCAAACATTACATTTCCGCTTTTGGAGAACATGTCATTGGCAAAGAAGTAGAAAGCGCCTTGCAAGAAGCCATGGAAGGGACTTCAATTCGGGTGAATGAATTTACCGTAGCGCCACAAATAAATCCAGCAGAAGGATTGCCGTACCACGAATGGTTGATTGAATTTGATTCCGAAGTGTCGGAAGAACCGGATAATTTAGAAACATTCGCCTTACAAATTGACAACGCGATGCGCAAACAAAATGTGTATTATGACGATTTAATTGTGGGTAACGTTTTGCGACAATTAGTGATTACCAAAGTGCCTAAAAACGGTTTCCAAGACTATATGAAATCCATAGGAAAATTGGGAGGTCAAAATAAAATTCCGCGACTGTCTAACGACAGAAAAATAGCCGATGTGCTAAACCCAAAATAAATCCATTATCTTTGCAGGTTAAATAATATATAAAGATGATAGAAATCAAAAACATTTCGCGCTCTCGAGCGCAAGAGTCGTCAGCAGCTATTGAACGACTGTACATTACCATGAGGCATTTATTTAACCGCGGTTTTTACAAGCCGATGGGAGTTTCGGGAGACACTTTACGCGAAGCTTTATTGGCTTTACG
>JACCDZ011796618.1_pt1 | contig 10231 bp, 9 predicted proteins | sample 7449551 | NCBI WGS metagenome assembly JACCDZ01 (sample SAMN15323452, study PRJNA562643) | freshwater metagenome | isolation source: river surface water | place: USA:Blue River Watershed | collected 2017-08-18
CTCCAGTGGCGACAAGAGCGAGGAGGTGGGCGTGGCCATGGGGTGAGCGGGCAACATTCAACGGGCCACGGGTGGGCCGTCGTAGGTCATGGCGTGCTCGGCCGCACTGGCGAGTTTGAAGCCGATGGGTCGGGTTTGCTCTTCCAGAATGTGCGCCACCAGCGACGCCGTGCGGGCCAGCAAAGGAATGCCTTTGAGCGCACCGGCCGGGTAGCCTGCGTCCAACAACACGGCTGGAATGGCCGCCGACACGTTCATGGGGAAGGGCCTGCCATACACGCCCTCGACTTGCGAGGCGAGCGCCTCAAGGGCGCGCACATGCGCACCTGCCACACCCCATTGTCGGGCCAGCTCGATCAGTTTGGTGGCGCGTGGATCGCCGAGTTTGTGCACCGGGTGCCCAAAGCCGGGCAGGGCTTGCTTGGCGGCGCGAAAGGCTTGCAGCCGTTCGCGAGCCACATCTTCTAAGGTTTGGCCTTGTTGCGTTGATTGGGCGAGCATTTCGATCAAAAGATGTCCGGCTGTTTCAGAGGCCCCCAAAATCACCGGACCGCAACCCAACAGGCCTGCAGCTACGGCGCCTTGTACCGACTCGGGTGCGGCCGCCAGCGTCATGCGTGCGGCTTGAACCGAAGGCACCAGACCATGCTCGGCCAAGGACACCATGGTGGCATCGGCCACGCGCACCAGGTTGTCGCTGGGCGTTTCGCCCGTCAACAAAAACAGGAAGTAGGCGGTGAACGATTGCTGGCCAATCACATCGCGGCAAAGGTCTTTGCCGCGCACCACAATCCGGTCCACTTCGGCAATCGCCATGTGCGTGGAGCCCGAAGGCGTGAAGGCGCTGGAGGCGGGGGTGTTGCTCATGTTCAATGGCTCTGTGAAATATAAAAAACAAATGACGCGGTGGTGTCAACGCGCACAGTGCATGTCACTGTGATGTGCATGCCTGTGGGTTCGCAAGCGCGTTGGCGACACCGCTTCAACGGGTTATTCCCAATGGGCGGATGTGCGTTGGCTTCCATAATGGATTTTCAAGTTTTGCGATTTTCATCAATAAAGTTCTGAGGAATCAACCATGCAAAAGCGGCCTTTCCTGAAAGCACTGGGTTCGTCCTTGTTGCTCACTTCGACTTCAACATGGCTGCATGCGCAGACCAAACCGATCCGGGTGGGCAGCACCTTGTCTTTGACAGGCCCTTTGGCAGGCACGGCGGTGATGCACAAGATCGCCGGTGACATCTTCATCGAACAACTGAACAAGCGTGGTGGCTTGCTGGGGCGTCCTGTCGAGTGGGTGGTCAAGGATGACCAGTCCAAACCTGATTTGGCGCGCACCTTGTATGAGCAATTGATTTCGGGCGACAACGTGGACTTGCTGATGGGTCCTTATGCGACGGCCAACTCTTTGGCCGCCATGGGTGTGGCCCAACGCAACGGCAAAGTGTTGATCACCAATTCTTTCGGCATCCCTTCGCTGGCCAAGTACGACATGCACTTTCCCGCGTATGTCATGGGCATTGATCCGGGCACCACAGTGCCCAACACCTTGCTCGATGCGATCGCTGCCGGTGGCGCCAAACCGCAATCGGTGGCCATGGTGACCAGCAAATTCCCTTCGGTGGTGTTTTTGTCGGTCGGTGCGCGCGAGGTCTTCAAGAAACGCGGCCTGCGCGAAGCCCTGTGGCTGGAGTGGGAGTTCGGCAACCGCGACTTTGGCCCGATTGCATCGCGCTTGAAAGAGGCCAATGCCGATGTGGTCTGGGTCGGCTCGATCGGTGCAGAAAGTTTGCAGTTGCTCGAAGCGATGAACAAGATCGACTACAAGCCCAAGATCCATTTCCATGTGTACCCTACACCAGGACCGCTGGCGCAATCGCCGCTGGCTGCCAATGCGCTGACCTTGACCACCTTCGAGCAGCATGCGCCCTTCACCAACAACCCCGCTTATGCCGAAGCGATCAAGATGTACAACGAGCGCGCGGCCAAAGCCAATTTGCCCGACACCGTATTCGAGCTGCAAGCGGCCAATGCCTTCACGGGATGGCAATTCTTGGAAGCCGGTGTCAAAGGCGCAGGCAGTCTGGAAGACGCCAAAATCTCTGCATGGCTCAAGAAAAATCGCGTCGACACCATCGTGGGCAAAGTCCGCTTCGATGGCCCCAACAACTATGGCGATGACCTGAACCGCATCAAGCAACTGCAAGGCGGCAAGTGGGTGGTGATCCATCCCAAGGACGTCGCGCTGCCCGGCAGCAAGATGCAGTTCTGACATGCCCAGCGCAGGGCTTTTACTCCAAGCGCTCGCTTCTGGCGTCTTTCTCGGTGCCCTGTATGGCCTCATCGGCCTGGGCATCGGCTTGGGCTGGGGCTTGCTCAGGCAGATCAACCTGGCGCACTTCGCCTGGGTGTTCCTGTCGGCCTACATCACCTACGAGCTCAAGACCCGGCTGGGCATTGACCCCTTGATCTCGCTGGTGGTGCTGGTGCCGCTGTTTGCGGCCTTGGGCATGGCTTTGCAGGCGGTGTTCGCCCGATTTGCCATCACGCCTTTCAACTCTTTGTTGGTGACGTTTGGTATCACCGTGTCGGTGGAGGCTTTGCTGCAGTGGATCTGGAGCGCCGATTTCCGCCGCATGGCCTCTGTCTACGACGAGCACAAATTTCGTCTGGGCAGCGTGGTGGTGACTTACTCCGAAGCCTTGACCTTGGCCATGTCTTTGGCTGCTGTGGGCCTGGTGTGGTGGATGCTGCACCGCACCGACATGGGCAAGTCGGTGCGCGCCAGTGCCGAGGACCCAGCGATTGCCACAGCCTTTGGCATCAACGCCAAGCGCCTGGCCATTTTGTTGGCGGGCTTGTGTGCGGCGCTGGCCGCTTGTGCCGGTGTTTGCGTGGCCTTGACTTTCACCTTGGCGCCTTCGCAGATCTTTGCGTGGGTGGGTGTGGTGTTTGCGGTGGTGATGATTGGACGGCTGGGATCGGCTTTGACCCCCTTGCTCGGTGGCCTGGCCATTGGCATCAGCGAGTCCATGACCCAGGCCTTGATTGCGCCCACCTGGGCGCCCTTGGTGGCGTTCACGGTGTTGATCCTGATTCTTTTGCTCAGGCGTGGTGATGAATAAGATTCAGCGAATTTCTCTTCTGTTCGTGGTGCTGGCGGTGCTGTTTGCAGCGCCTTATCTGGGTCTTCCGGTTCATCTTCAGTCATTGCTGTATGTGATCTTTTTTTGGATGACGCTGGCCACCTCCTGGAACATGCTCTCGGGCTACTCCGGTTATTTTTCGTTCGGCCATGGGGCATTTTTTGGTGTGGGCATGTACGGCATGGCCACACTGGCCGCCAAGGCCGACTGGCCTGTGGTGCCCGCTGCACTGGGCAGTGGTGTGCTGGCCGCACTGTTGGCGCTGGCCATCGGTGCCCTGGTCTTCAATGTGCGCAAGATCCGTGGCGAATCTTTCGCCTTGATCACCTTGGCCGTGGGTTTTGTACTAGCCACGGTGGTGGTCAACACGCCGATCGATGGGGGCCCCGGCGTCTATCTGATGGGTGTCAACTTGCCGCAATGGGGTCCCAAGCCGGCTTCTACTTTTTACTACGCCAGTCTGATCCTGACGGTGCTGTGTGTGGCGACCGCTTGGTGGTTGTTCCATGCCCGCGCGGGTCTGGGCTTGTTGGCCATCCACGACGATGAAGATGCCGCTGAGGTCAATGGCGTGCCGACCTTCTGGCTCAAGATGGGCGCTTTTGCGCTGTCGAGTTTCTTTGCCGGGGTCATGGGGGCCATCCATGCTTTGTACGTCTCTTATGTGACGGTGGGCGAGACCTTCAACATCACCGTGCCGCTGACGGTGGTCCTCATGAGCATCCTGGGCGGCAGCCGCCACTGGGCGGGCCCCATGCTCGGCGGCATCTTGATCACGCTTTTGCTCAATGCATTCACTGCCGGTGAAAGTGCGTTGGTTGGTAAGGTCATCATTGGCCTGGTGTTGGCGGGCGCGGTGCTGGTCATGCCACGTGGCATTTTGGGCACCTGGCAATTGCGTCAACACAAGCGCCTGATTCAGAACCAGCGTGAGCCCGCCGCTGGGCATGGTGAATCCGTGCATGGCCAGCCAGACGAGCTGGTGCTGGAGCGACCTTTGACACGCCCGGGCGATGCCCCTGACCGCGAGAAAGTGCTGGAAGTGCGTGGCCTGAGCAAGCAGTTTTCCGGCATCCGCGCCTTGAATGAGGTGGACCTCGATTTGTACCGGGGTGAGATTTTGGGCTTGCTCGGCCCCAACGGTTCGGGCAAGTCGACCTTCATCAATGTGGTCACCGGCCATTACAAGCCGACCGAGGGCACGGTGATGTTGCGTGGTCAATCCTGTGCCGGTTGGCCTGCCCACCGCATTCGCAGACAAGGCTTGTCGCGCACTTACCAAATTCCGCGCCCATTCAATGGCTTGACGGTCTTGCAAAACGTCACCCTGGCCGCGCATTACGGCGGCGCGCGCCTGACGGATGCGCAGGCCCTGGCCGAGGCGCAAGAGTGGATGCTGTTCACTGGTTTGCAGGACAAGGGGGACCATTTCCCTGATGAGCTCAACCTGCACCAGCGCAAGTTCCTGGAGCTGGCACGCGCTTTGGCGGCGCGCCCGCAAGTGCTCCTGCTCGATGAGGTCTTGTCGGGTTTGACGCCGTCTGAGATCGGTGCGGCCGTGCAGACGATTCGCCGCATCCGCGAGCGCGGCACCTCCATCGTGTTTGTCGAACACGTGATGAGTGCCGTGCTGGCCCTGTCGGACAGGCTGGTGGTGCTCAACCAAGGTGAAGTCATTGCCGAGGGCCACCCTCAGGATGTGATGTCCTGTCCCGAGGTGGTGCGGGCTTATCTGGGTGATGAGGCGGCGGTGTAACCATGCTCCAAATAGAACAAATCCAAGTCAATTACGGCGCGGCACCTGCCCTGTGGGACGTGTCCATGCAGATCGAAGCCGGCGAGCTGGTCTCGGTCATCGGCCCCAACGGCGCTGGCAAGACCACTTTGATCAATGCGGTCATGGGCCTGTGCCCGCTCAAGTCGGGCCACATCGCCTGGGAAGGCGAGACGGTTTCGGCCTTGCCGGCACACCGCTTGTGTGAAAGAGGCCTGGCCTTGGTGCCCGAAAGCCGCCGCTTGTTCATCGGCATGACGGTGCGTGAAAATCTGGAGTTGGGGGCCATGCACCCGGCCGCACGCGCAGTGCGCGACCGTACATTGGAGCAGGTGTGCGAGCTGTTTCCGGCTGTGCGGGCCAAGCTCGCTCAAGTGTCGGGCACCTTGTCGGGCGGTCAGCAGCAAATGGTGGCCATCGGGCGGGCCATGATGGCTTTGCCCCGTTTGTTGTTGCTCGATGAGCCTTCCTTGGGTCTGGCGCCCAGCATCGTGGGCGAGATGTTCCGGGCCATCGAAGCCATTCACCTAAGCGGCACGGCCGTGATGCTGGTGGAGCAAAACGTCAGCCGTGCGCTGGCGATTTCACAGCGCACCTATGTGCTGGAAAACGGCCGTGTGGTCACCTCGGGCGCCTCGTCCGAGCTGAGCCGCCGAGACGAAATCCGCAAGGCCTATTTGGGGGTTTGATTTCGGCGGTTGATTTTGGTGTTTGATCAACCCCGCAGGGCCTGCACGAAGCGCTGCGCGGCCTCGCGCACCTGCTGCGCATCGCATCCGGGCTTGTACAGAGCCGATCCCAATCCAAAGCCGTTTGCGCCTGCACTCAAGTAGGCGGCCATGTTGTCCGGCGTGATGCCGCCCACGGGCAGCAAGGGCGTGTTTGCATGCAGCACCGCACGCATGGCCTTGAGCACGGTGGGTGTGATCAACTCGGCCGGAAACAACTTGAGCGCATGCGCACCGGCGTTCAAGGCGGCAAAGGCCTCGCTGGGCGTGGCCACGCCGGGCACGCAGGCCAGGCCCAGGCGCACGGCTTCGCGCACCACGTTCACGTCAAAGTGCGGCGAGATGATGATGCGCCCGCCTGCGGCGTGCACCTCGCGCACCTGCGCAGCGCTCAGCACCGTGCCCGCGCCAATCAGGTGACCGGGGTGCTGTGCCGCCAAAGCGGCGATGCTGTCCAGCGGGCGCGGCGAATTGAGCGGCACTTCGATCAGCGCAAAGCCGCTGTCCACCAGGGCCTGACCGATGGCCGGGGCTTCTTCGGGTGTCAAACCCCGCAAGATGGCGACCAGCGGCAGTTGCGCGAGCGCTTGTGTGAATTGTTCGGGAATGGCGGTTGTGGTCATGGGGTGGTGTTCAGTCAGGCTTGCAGTTTTTGAGCCAGTGCAGCGTGGCCGGCCCAGGTGGCTTCGTCGCCCAGGCTTTGGCAGGTCATGCCCAAGCTGCTCAGGGCCAGGGCGTAACGTCCGGTCAGCAAGGCATTGCCGACCAGCAGCACATCGCTTCTTGCAGGCCGCATGGCGCGCAGCTCTTCGCCGATCAGCAAGCCCGATAAAAAAGAAGGGTGCTGCACGGCAGGCAGGCTGCCAAACAGCGCCAGGGTGCGGGTGGCAAAAATGCTGGACAGCACACTGGGCGTGCGCTGCGCCAGTTGCACGCCGTGCACAAATGCACCTTCGTGCCAAGGCGCATCGACCTGCAGGGTTCGCGAGAGGATCGAGTGCTGGCTCAGCAGCGCAAACACTTCGCCGGTCATGAAGCTGCGAAAACCTTGCACGCGGCCCGCTTCCACTTGTGCCCATTTGCTGTGCGTACCGGGCAAGACCACGGTGGCATCGCGCTGCCCCGTCAAAGCCAGCGCACCAAAGATCTGGATTTCTTCGCCGCGCATCACATCGTGCTGCGGCACCGGCAGGCCGTCGCTCAGCAGGCAACTCAGGCCCGGCACGATGGCCATGCGGCTCGGCTGCAGCCAGTGCAGGGCAGCCGCCAATTCCTCAAAGCCCGCAGGGCAAGGGCAATAGGGCGCTTCTTGCCAGCCTTGCTGGCTGCCGGCCATGCCCGAGATCAGGCACAAGGCGTCCGGCGCTTGCATCCAGTCGCCAAAGCATTCTTCAAACACGGCTTCAAACTGGCCCTGGGCCACGGTCATGATGCCGCGTGGGAAATGCCGCGATGCCAGGACCCGTCCTGCCGCATCGAGCTGTGCGCCGCGCAAGCTGCTGGTGCCCCAATCGACGGCGATCAAAGGTCGAAGGCTCATGGCTGGATAATTTTCAAGACCGCATCGGGTCTGGGCAAAGGGGGCACTGCGCCGTAGCCCTGCACCGAAAGCGCGGCTGCCGCGTTGGCATAGGCGCTGGCTTGCCACAGGTCTTCGCCTTGCGACAAACGGGCCAACAAGTTGCCCGCAAAGCAATCGCCAGCACCCGTGGCATCGACCGCTTGGACGGCCCATGCGGGCACAAGCCGGTGGGTTTGGCCGTCCGAAGCCCATGCGCCTTCGGCACCCAGTTTGAGCACCACCTGCTGTGCGCCTTGCGCATGGCTCCAGGCGATGATGGCCTGCGGGTCGGTCAAACCGGTCAGCGCCGTGATGTCCTCCAGGCTGGGCAGAAACAAATCGCACAGACCGATGGCGTGGGTGATGCACGCTTGCGCCCTGGCCAGCGGCCACAGCGACAAGCGCAAGTTGGAGTCGAAAGCCACCCGCGTGCCCGATGTGCGGGCCACTTGCATGGCGGCCAAGGCGGTGTCACAGGCCGATGCTGAAATCGCCAAGCTGATGCCCGACAGGTGCAGCCAGCGGCTGCGCTCGATCGCGGCTTGCCAGCTGGGCAAGTCGGCAGGCTGCATGCGGCTGGCGGCAGAGCCAGCGCGTGCGTAGCTGAAGTGGTGGCCTTGCGCATCGTGGCTGACAAAGTACATGCCCGTGGGGGCCTGGGGATCGCGCAGCACCGCTTGGGTGTCCACGTTTTCGCCATGCCACAAATCCATCAGGCGGTCGCCCCAGCGGTCGGTGCCCAAGCGCGTGAGGTAAGCCACTTGCGCGCCAGCGCGGGCGGCGGCAATGGCGGCATTGCTGGTGTCGCCGCCAAAGCCTTGCAAATACAAGGGTGGATCGGCCTGGGTCTGGTTGAACTCGACCATGGCCTCGCCCAAGGCGACGATGTCGTGCGTCTTGACAGCGCTCATGCGGTTTTCAGGCCAGACCTTTCAAGGCGTCTGCCGGGTAGCCCGGCCGTGTTTTGCAGTCCTCGATGTACTGCTCAATGATGGCCTCGTAGCTGGCATCGGCCCGCAGGCCCAGGGCATGTGCGCGCTCAAAGGTGCAGCCTTTGGCCCAGTTGTCCACGATGGCGGCGATGCGCTCGTCTTTTTCAAAAGTCACGCGGGCACGCACGGCAGGCCCCGCCACTTTTTCCAATGCGGCCAGCATGTCGCTGACCTTCACGTTCAGGCCCGGCAGGTTCAGCCCCATGCGGCCACCGAAGGCTTCGCGGCTGGCCTCGAACACGGTGATCAAGCCATGCACGGTGTTGCCGGGGGATGAAATGGGGTGTGACACGGTGGCGTCCACCGGGCAGGTGGTGGCCGTTCCCGCCAAAGGCTCGCGGATGATGCCGCTGAAGAACGAAGACGCAGCGCCATTGGGTTTGCCGGGGCGCACGGCCACCGTCATCAGGCGCGCGGCGCGACCGTCGATGTAGCCCTTGCGGGTGTAGTCGGCGACCATGTACTCGATCATCAGCTTGTGTGTGCCGTAAGACGTTTGTGGCGTGGGCAAGGTGGTGTCGGCCACCAGCGCGGGCATGGGGTTGGCCGCATCGGGCCCGAATACCGCGACCGAACTCGCAAACACCAGACGGGATGCTTTGCCCGAGGCGCGGATGCTGTCGAGCAACAAGCGCGAGCTGTCCACGTTGGAGCGCAGGCCCAGGTCAAAGTCGAGTTCGCATTCGCCCGAGACGGCCGAGGCCAAGTGGAACACGCCGTCAAACCCGCTCTTGAACAAGTCGCCTTGTTCCAGCATGGGGCCGGCATGGCCCTTGACCCGTGGGTCGGCCAGCAGGTCGGCCGGAGCAGGGAACAAGTCGGCAATGACCAATTCGTTGACGGTCTGGCCATTGAGTTGGCCACGCTTCAAAATCTCGCGGGCCAAACGGGCGCCCAAAAATCCGGCGCCGCCGGTGATCAAAATACGCATGCTGAGTTCCTTGGTTTATTCAGAGCGATGTGCAATTTTTGCAGAAACCTACCGAATGGGCGATCCGGTATTTTGTGTAGGAGCCCACCCCGTGGGCGATGCAGGCCTTCGTAGTCCACCCGGAATCGCCCACAGGGTGGGCTCCAACAAAAGATAAGTTCGCATCGCCCACAGGATGGATTCCTACAAAAGAAAAGAGGTTCTTCAATGGTTATCTTTGGGCACGGCCGCGCCGCGCTGGCCGACCAAAAAGTCCATGTCCGCGCCTTCGTCGGCTTGTAGCACGTGGTCGATGTAGAGTTTCCAGTAGCCCGACTGCATGGCAGGGGCCGGCTTTTCCCACAAGGCCAAACGCTTGGCCAGCTCTTCGTCGCTGATGAGCAACTGCAGTTTGCGCTCGGGCACGTTCAGCTCAATCATGTCGCCGTTTTGCACAACAGCCAGCGGGCCACCGGCGGCCGCTTCGGGCGTGGTGTGCAGCACCACGGTGCCGTAGGCTGTGCCGCCCATGCGGGCGTCCGAGATGCGCACCATGTCGGTGATGCCTTTGCGCAGCACCTTGGGTGGCAGCGGCATGTTGCCCACTTCGGCCATGCCGGGGTAGCCCTTGGGGCCGCAGTTCTTGAGCACCAAAATGCAGTTTTCATCGACGTCCAGACTCTCGTCGTCGATGCGTTTGTGAAAGTCGTGGCTGTCTTCAAACACCACGGCGCGCCCGGTGTGCACCATCAGCGCAGGCGTGGCAGCGCTGGGCTTGATGACCGCGCCACGCGGGGCCAGGTTGCCGCGCAAGATGGCGATGCCCGCTTTTTCCTTGAAAGGTTCGTCAAATTTTTTGATGACGCGCGGGTCGTAGTTCACGGCGCTGGCGATGTTCTCGCTCACGGTCTTTCCGCTCACCGTGACGATGTCTTTGTGCAGCAGGTGCTCGATCTCTTTCATCACCACCGGCAGGCCCCCGGCGTAGCAGAAGTCTTCCATCAGGTGCTCGCCTGAGGGCTGCAGGTTCAAGAGGCAAGGCAGTTCGCTGCCCAAGCGCTCGAAATCGTCCACGGTCAGCTTCAGACCCAGGCGGCCAGCGATCGCGATCAGGTGGATC